>WBZX01000491.1_pt2 | contig 33022 bp, 35 predicted proteins | sample 5204211 | NCBI WGS metagenome assembly WBZX01 (sample SAMN12344362, study PRJNA552823) | activated sludge metagenome | biome: Activated sludge suspended growth; feature: Nitrification reactor; material: Wastewater; isolation source: activated sludge from nitrification reactor of wastewater...
CTGCAGCGCATACAGCGCGCGCTGTATGCGCTGCAGCGGCGCCACCTGGCGCCGGCGGCATAGCGGCTCACCCGGCCAGCGCCTCGCGCACCAGCACGGCCATGCGCTCGAGGCTGTGTTCCTTGAGCATCACGCCGCGCACGCCGAGCGCGCGGGCGCGCGCGATCAGCTCCTCGGTGACGTAGCCCGAGGTGATCAGCACCGGCAGCCCGGGCGCCGCCGCGGCCAGGTGCTCGGCCACGCCCAGGCCGGACAGGCCGGGCATGTTGTAGTCGGTGATCACCAGCGCATAGGCGTCGTGTGCGTCGCGCACCGCCTCGATCGCGGCCAGCCCGCTGCTCACGCGCGTCACCCGGTAGCCGGCGCGCTGCAGCAGCGCCTCGGTGGTGAGGCCGACCACCTCGTCGTCGTCGGCCAGCAGGATGTGCTCGCCGCGCCCGGCGGGCCGCGCATGCGCCGGCGCCGCGACCTGCGGCGCGCCGGCCACCGGCTCGCGCAGCGGCAGCAGCACGTCGATGCGCGTGCCGCGGCCGGGGGCGCTGTCGACCACGATGCGGCCGCCGCTGTCGGTGACGATGCCGTGCACCACCGCCAGGCCGAGGCCGGTGCCCTGGCCGACCGGCTTGGTGGTGAAGAAGGGCTCGAAGATGCGCGCGCGCGTGGCCTCGTCCATGCCGCTGCCGTCGTCGATCACCGACAGCCGCGCCTGGCCCTCGGGGGTGCGCTGCAACTCGACGCGGATGTTGCCCAGGTGCGCCGGCAGCGCCTGCAGCGCATTGGTGCACAGGTTCAGCACCACCTGCTGGATCTGGTTCGGATCCACCTCCACCAGCAGCGGCTCGGCGTCGAGCTGCGCGTGCAGCGTCGCCGAGGCGGGCAGGGTGGAGCGCAGCATGGCGACGGCCTCCTCGACCAGCGGCGCGAGCGGCTGCACCTCGCGCTGCTGCGGCAGCCGGCGGCTGAAGGCGAGGATCTGCTGCACCAGCGCGCGCGCGCGCGCCGCGGCCTGCTGCGCGAGCGCGAGCGGGCGCTGTACTGCGTGGGCCTCGGCCAGATCCTCGCGCGCGATGGCGAGGTTGCCGAGGATCACCGCCAGCACGTTGTTGAAGTCGTGCGCCACGCCGCCGGCCAGCGTGCCGATCGATTCCATCTTCTGCGCTTCCTGCAGGCGCGCCTCGAGCGCGCGCTGCTGGGCCTGCGCGGCGTGCACGGGGCTGAGGTCGCGCGCGATGGTCGACAGGCGCACGAGCTTGCCGCTCGCGTCGCGCAGGCAGACGATCACCTGCGACACCGGCAGCTCGCGGCCGTCGGCGCAGGCGATCGCGAGTTGCCCGGCCCAGACGCCGTTGCGCGTGGCGGCGGGCACGCCGACCTCGAGCACGGTGCGCACCGCCCAGGGCGGATGGCAGTGCGCGAAGGTGATGCCGGCGAGATCGTCCTGCTCGCCGAGCCCCAGCATGCGGCGCGCCGCGCGGTTGAGGAAGGTGATGCGGCCCTGCGGATCGGCCGAGGCGACGAAATCCGGCGTGGCGTCGAGGATGGCGGTCAGCTCGGCCTGCTGTGCGGCGGCGCGCTCGCGGCCGGTCACGTCGCGCACGATCATGCTGGCCGCGGGCAGGCCGTCGGCGTCGGTGTAGACGGTGGTGGACACCTCGGCCTCGAAGCTGCTGCCGTCGGCGCGCCGCAGGTGCAGCTGGCCGCTGGCGCGGCCGTCGCGCTCGCGCGCCGCGAGCAGCGGGCCGAGCCGCGCGTCGTCACGGTCGACCAGGCCGGTGCGGCCGAGCGCGCACAGGCGCTCCTCGTTGCAGCGGAACAGCGCGCAGGCCGCGGCGTTGGCGGCGAGCACCGTGCCGTCGGGGCGGGTGCGCAGCACCGCGTCCATGCTGTGCTCGAACAGCATGCGAAAGCGCTGCTCGCTCTCGTGCAGGCTGCGCGTCTCGGCCTGCAGCCGCGCGGTGGCCTCGTGCACCTTGCGCGCCTCGCGGGCGTTGGCACGCACCAGCACGTGGGTGATGGCTGCCAGCGTGCCCGACAGCAGCACGCCCAGCAGCATCGCCAGCGCGCTGGCGGCATCGACGGGCGCGGGCACGGCGCCCGCCTGCACGCCGATCTCGAGCTCCCAGCGCCGGTCGGCCACCGGCAGCGTGACGCTCTGCAGCGGGCCGCCCGCGGCGCGCGCGCTGCCGCCGTCGAGCCAGCTGCTGTCGAACACCAGCGCGGGCCGGCCCTCGGCGAGCGCGCGCGCATCGCTGATGTGCAGGTGCAGCCACTGCTGCTGCTCGCTGGTCATCACGCTGCGCAGCAGCTCCAGCGTGCGGAAGGCCACGCCGACCACGCCGTCGGCGCGCCGCAGCCGCTCGGCCTCGTCGGCGGGCGGCAGCGGCGTGGCGTAGGTGGCGGCGCGGATCACCACGCTGGTCAGCGCCGGGGCCATCGTGCCGCCGCGGTCGCGTGCCAGCAGCAGCGGGGCGGTGGCCACGTAGCCGCCGCCGCGCAGCGCGGCATCGACCTCGGCGCGGTAGCGCTGGTCGGGGTCGAACAGGTCGTAGCCGAAGGTGGCGGGATCCTCGGGCTGCACGTGGCGCATCACCATGTGCTCGGGGCGCGCGCCGGGCGGGCGGATCTCGAAATCGGGGTGGCCTTCGGCGCGCCGGCTGCGGTCGTTGCGCACGCCCGCCACATAGGCCGCGCGTTCCTCGCCGCGCACGCGCTCGGCCACGAAGACCAGCGCCAGGCCGGGGAAGCGCCGCTCCAGCGAGAGCGTGTCGACGTAGCGCGCGAAGGCGGCGTCGTCGATGTCGGCACGGTTCGCGGCAAACGCGCGCAGCCCCGGCAGCGTGTCGATGTAGGACTGCACGCGGTTGGCGAGCGCCTGCACGACGCGCTCGGCATTGCGCTCGAAGCGGGCGCGCTGCGCGGCGGCCTCGCGCTGCCACGACCAGAAGGCCAGGCCGGCCGTGATGGCCAGGCCGGCGGCGAGCACGGCCGGCGCCAGCCAGCGCAGCGCCACCGGCGGCTCGGTGGCGGCGGGCGCGGCGGCAGGCATGCTGGGGGGCATCGCGGATGCGGCGGGTCGGAGCCCTGCATGCTGCCGCAGATCGGGTCGTTTGCGAGCGCTGGATTGCACGCTCGGGCGCGCGGGCATGCGCCCGAGGCGAGGCCGGGGCGCGAAGAGCCGTTGTGGGGCAGGTCGAAGTGAGTCGCGCCCCTCAGACCTGACTCAATGCGTCACTTGTACTCGTCGGGCTGCGCCCTGCACCGCCTATCGCCAGACGGTGGCGCGCCAGTTGTCGATCACGTGCACCACGCTCGCCCCCGGCGTCGCGAAAGCGATGCGTCGGTAGCCGAAGCGCATCGGCGCGCCGCTGGCGGAGAAGTCCGGGCAGGCCTCGCCGGCGTTGCAGGGCGGTCCGTCGAAGCGCTCGAAGTCCGTCGCCGTGAGGCTGCCACGACCGGCGCCGACGATCCACGCCGCGGCGCCGCAGTCGGCCCGCGGCACGGCGATGTAGTGCCGGCCGGCCTGCTCGATCACCAGCGAGGATTCGACGCCGACCAGATCGCTCGGCGGCGTGCTGCCGCAATCCTCGGCGTGGTCGATCACCTTCACCGCGCCCTGCGTGGCCGGGTCGTAGGCTGCGGCGGTGGAGAGGTAGATCACGTTCGCCACGCCGGCGTTGCTGCCGAGCACGAAGCTCATGCGCCGGAAGGCGCCCGGGCTGCCGCCGCTGTCCACGCGCTCGGTGAGCACGGTGGGCGGCTGCGCCGGCGCCGGCGGCGTCACCGGCAGGATCAGCCAGTCCGCCGGCTGGAACTCGCCGTCGCCGAACACCAGGCCGGGCGTGGCCGAGACCACGAGGCGCGCCTCGGCCTGCGCGCCCAGCCCGCTGCTCTGGCTGACCCGCACGAGGAAGCGCGCGCCGTCGTCGCCCAGGTTCACGCTGGGCAGGCCGTAGCTGGCCGAGGTGGCGCCGGGGATCTCGACATACTGCGCCGCGCCCGCGTCGCGCCGCAGCCATCGGTAGCTGAGGCTGCCGGACAGGTTCTGTACCGTCACCGTCCAGTTCACCGCCGTGCCCACCTGCGCCGTGAGGTACGCCGGCGTCACCGTCGCGACGGGCGGCGGGGGCGGCGGCGGCCCGCACAGCGAGGGGTCGCAAGGCGGAAAGCCGACCATGCCGCCCCCGCTGCCGACGATGCTCAGCAGGCCCAGGGCTCCGATCGCAAGCAGCGCGAGGGCGCGCCGCAGGCCGGGGGGTGAAGAGGGTTCAGGGTGCATCGACGTTCTCCTCCTGCGGCCGCACATGCCACAACAGCGCAGCCGCCAGCGCAGCGCCCAGCGCGGCAGCGGCCACATCGGCCGGATCGAAGGTGCCGCGCTCGAAATAGCGGGCCGGCGCGCCGGCCAGCCAGGCGGCAAGCTGTGGCGCGACCAGCGGGTGCTGGCCGAGCTCGAAGCCGATGTCGATCACCGCCCAGACGGCGCAGGCCACGAAGCGGGCCGGGCCGGTGCGCGGCAGGACGGCGGCGCTGAGCAGGGCGAACGCGAAGGCGTGCAGGGCACTCGGCAGCCAGCCGCCGAGGGCGCCGAACCAGTGCCGCCCGGCCAGCGCGCCCACGCGCGGCAGCAGCCAGGCCTGCACCCCGTCGCGGTCGGTGAGGTAGACGAGCACGCCGACGCCCAAGGCCGCCAGCGCGATGGCCACGAGGGTCTCGTTTCGGGGCGCCGTGCCGGTCCGCATGGTGGGCAGTGTGGTGGCGCTGGCCACGCCGGCGTTGAGTGGCCGCAATGCCGGGTCGATCGGGAAGGCCCCGCGGCGCGCTGGATTAGCATTGCCCGATGCGGTTCCTGGCCCGACGCTGGTGCGTGCCCGCGCTGCTTCTCGCAGCGCTGCCCACGCACGCCGATGTGGTCTGGCTGCAGCCCCTGGCCAGCCCCTCGGGCACGCTCGCCGCGCCCTGGCACATCGCCGGGCTGCCGCGCCAGACCAGGCCCTACACGCGCTTCGCGGTCGAGCAGATCGACGGGCGCCGCGCCGTGCGCATCGAGTCGGAGGGCGCCTACGGCAATCTCGTGCACCCGCTGCGGCTGGACGGCACGGCGATGACGCTGTCCTGGCAATGGCGCGTCGACGAGCTGGTGGCCGAATCCGACCTGCACGACAAGAACGGCGACGACACCGCGGTCAAGGTCTGCGTGCTGTTCGACCTGCCGATCGAGCAACTGGGCTTCGTCGACCGGCAGACGCTGCGCGTGGCGCGCGCCGCCACCCACGAGCCGCTGCCGGCCGCCACCGTCTGCTACGTGTGGGATCGGCTGCTGCCCGCCGGCACGGCCATCGCCAACGCCTTCACGCGCCGCATCCGCTACCTCGTGCTGCGCAGCGGCGCGGCGGATCTGCACCACTGGCGCGAGGAGCGTCGCGACATCGGCGCGGACTTCCTGCGCCTGTTCGGCAGCGAGAGCCCGCAGGTGCCGCCGGTGGTGGGCGTGGCGATCGGCGCGGACACCGACAACACCCACGGACGCAGCCTTGCCCACGTGGCCGAGCTGGTGCTCGCGCCTTGAAGCGACTGCTGCTCCTGGGTGCCGGCGCCGCGCATCTGCAGGTGGCGCACGCCTTCGCGGCGGAGACGCTGCCCGGCGTGGAGCTGACCTTGGTGGCGCCCGCGCCGCGCGCGCTGCACGCGCCCCTGCTGGCCGGCTTCGTGGCCGGGCACTACACGCTGGCGCAGTGCAGCGTGCCGCTCGCGCCGCTGGCCGAGCGCGCGGGCGCGCGGCTGCTGCAGGCCTCGGCCGTTGCCCTCGACCTCGCGGCGCGCAGCGTGAGCCTGGCCGACGGCCGGAGCCTCGCCTACGACGCGCTGAGCCTGGATCTCGCCGATGCGATGGACCGCGATGCGATCCCCGGTGCGCGCGAGCACGGCCTGTTCCTGCGCCCGCTCGAGACCTTCGCGCAGCTGTGGGAGCGCATGCACGAGCTGGCGCAGCGTCAGCCGATGTGCGTGGTGGTGGTGGGCAACGGCATCGATGGCGTCGAGATGGCGCTGGCGCTGCAGCACCGGCTCGGCGACCGCTCGCGCGTCAGCTTGGTCAGCGGCGGCGGGGCCGTGCTGCCGGGCCACCCCGAGACAGCGCGCCGGCGCGTGCTGGAGATGCTCAAGCGGCGCCAGGTGACCCTGCTCGAAGACGCCTGCGCCGAGATCGGCGCGACGCACCTCACCCTCGGCAGCGGCACGCGCGTGGCCTGCGACGCGGCCGTGATGGCGCTGCCCGTGGGCGTGCCCGCGTGGCTGCGCGAGGCCGGCCTGGTGCCGCAGGGGCAGGACCTCGTCGCCACCGGCGCGACGCTGCAGAGCGCCACGCAGCCCGAGGTCTTCGCGGCCGGCGCCGATGCGCGCGCCGGCACCGCGCTGGCCCTGAACCTGCGCCGCTTCCTCGCCGGCGGCGCACTCGTGCCCTGGGTGCCGCCGGCGCGCCCGCTCGAGCTGATCGGCTGTGGCGAGCGCCGTGCCATCGCGTGCTGGGGCGGCTGGTCGGCGCAGGGGCGCTGGGCCTGGCACTGGAAGGATCGCCGCGAGCGGCGCTTCCTCGAAACCCACGGCGCGAGCAGCGCCTGAGCCCGCTGCGCCAGAATCACCCCATTCCCGGATCGAACAGGAGCCTTGCATGACCCCCACCCGCCTTGCCGACGACGACAACAAGAAGCCCGAAGCCGCTGCTGCCGGCCCCGGCCGCCTCGAGGAGCAGCTCGCCTTCAAGTCGCGCTACGTGCTGGTGTTCGGCGAGATCGACGACAAGCTCGCGCTGGCCACCTGCCGGCGCCTGCTGGCGCTGTCGGAAGATTCGGACGCGCCGATCACCATGCTGATCTCCTCGCCCGGCGGCCACGTCGAATCGGGCGACGCCATCCACGACATGATCCGCTTCGTGCGCGCCCCGGTCACCACCGTGGGCAGCGGCTGGGTGGCCAGCGCCGGCGCGCACATCTTCCTGGCGCCGCCCAAGGAGCGCCGGGTCTGCCTGCCCAATACGCGCTTCATGATCCACCAGCCGGCCGGCGGCGCCGGCGGCCAGGCCAGCGACATCGCCATCCAGGCCAAGGAGATCCTGCGCACGCGCGAGCGCATCGCGCGCGTCATCGCCACGCAGACCGGCCGCCCCTACGACACCGTGGTGTCGGACATGGAGCGCGACTTCTGGATGAGCGCCAAGGAAGCGATCGAATACGGCATCGCCTCGCGCATCGTCGAGCGCCAGGCGGAGCTGAGCTGAGCCAGGCTCAGCGGCCCAGGCAGCGCGCGTTGTAGCTGGCCTCGAGAGAGCGCAGCGCGGCCACCTCGGTGTCGTTGAGGCTCGCCTCGCGGCTGCGCTTGAGCGCGATCACGTCGCGCATGCCCTTGCACTGCTCGCCCTGGCGGCGCGACTCATCGCGCTGCAGCGCGAGCGAGTCGCGCTCGGCGCGCTGTCGATCGCTGCGCTCGCGCTCGGCCTGCCCATGCTGGCGCCGCGCTTCCTCGTCCTGCAGGGCGCACTTCTGCTGATACTCCTCGCGCAGGCCGGAGACCACCTCGCCGCGAACGCCGCGTGTCGGCGCGGTGCGGATCGCCTCGGAGATGTCCGCGCACTCGGCGCTCAGGTACTTCACGTGCTCCTGCGGCTTGCCCGCGCGCGGCAAGCCGCCGTAGCCCGGCGGCAGCGTGCCCTGCCGCGATGACCCGGCGTAGGCGCCCAGCTTGGACGGCGGCGCTCCGGAGCAGGGCCGGTCGGAGTAGTAGATCGTGCCGCCGCTGCTGCAGCGGTAGGACTGGGCCTGCGCCGCATCCGCGGCGATGATGCCGGCCAGCGCGGCGAGGGAGATGATGATCCGGTTCACGGGTCGTGACGATAACGCCGCGGCAGCGCGGATTCCATCCCACAACCCGGCGGATGGTTCAGGCGCCGGGCTGCGGCCCGTCGTAGCCCTCGACGATCACCACGTCGGCGCTCGACACCGGCTGGCGGATCGTCCAGGCGCGCCGGTATTCCGGCGAATTCCAGCAGTCCAGCGCGGCCTGGTAGCTGGGGAACTCGATGATCACGTTGCGCTGGCGCGCGCCGCCTTCGGGGTTCTCGAAGCGGCCGCCGCGCACCAGGAAGCGTGCGCCGTATTTGGCGAAGGCGGCGGCGTTGGCGGCCACGTAGTCCTTGTAGCGTTCCGCGTCGGCGACGTCGACGCGCGCCATCCAGTAGCCCTTGGCCATGACGAGTTCTCCTGCTTCGCGTTCAGATGCGGCGCGGCGGCACGGGCTGGGTGTCCTGGAAGCCCGTGGCCTGCGTGTTGAACCACTGCACGTAGCGATCCGGCTCGATGCCGATCACGTGCACCTCGATCGCATCGTCGCCGAGCTCCGGCGAGTAGTCGACGATCTGCACGCTGCCGTCGCCGGCCAGTTCGCTGCCGTCGGGCGCGAGCACGCGCAGCACCACGCCGAGCGACGAGCCGCCCGCCGAGGCCAGCACCGCCGGCTGGACCGCCGCATAGGCCGGTGCCGGCACGAAACGGCCGGCCGCCACGCCGATCGGCGCATCGCCGTGCTCCAGCCAGGTGTGGCCGATGCACACGGCTCCAACGAGGACCTCGAACTTCGGCATGGCTCGGTGGCGCGGCTGCGGGACGGCGTTGGCCGCGATTGTCGCCTCGCGTCAGGCGCGATCGCGCTCGACGAGTTGGAAGCGGTTGCCGTCCGGATCACGGAAGCCGGCCACGCTGCCACCCCAGAACTGCCGCTCGGGCGCGGCGGTGAAGTCCACGCCGCGCGACTTCAGATCCTGGTGCGCGACGTGCAGGTTGGGCACGAGGAAGGACAGCCCGGTGACGCGCCCGACCAGCGCCTGCCTGTCGGCGGCTGCATCCGCCGGCACCGCCTCGAGCACCAGCTCGCAGTTGCCGGCATTGAATACGCACCAGCCGCGCGCGAGATCCTGCGAATGCGGCTTGAGGCCCAGCGCTTCGGCATAGAAGCGGCGTGCCAGCGCGATGTCGCGCACGAAGACGCGGGCGGTGTTGAGGTTCACGCCGGCAGTCTAGCCGCGCGCGGCGCGTGTGCGTTCAGTACGACGACGCGCCGGTGTACTTGCGCTCCAGCACTTCGCGCCACTCGACCAGGATCTCGGCCACGCGGCGCGCGTGGCTGGGCCGCGGCGCGAGGCCGAGGAATTCGGTCTCGAGCAGGAGCAGCAGCTCCATGACGCGCTGCTCGTCGGCATCGTCGAGCAGGGCTGCGAAGACGTCGGGCACGAAGCCCGCGTAGTGCTCGCGCGCCAGCGGGTCGCGCGCCAAGCCGGACGGATCCCAGTGGTACAGCAGCACCTCGTCGATGCGCTGGAACAGCTCCTGGTCGAAACGGTCGGTGCTGGTGCTCATGGTCGGCGCCGAGCATACGGATTCCGGTCCTGCGGCCCAAGCGTCAGGCTAGGGATGGTCGAGCCGCGCGGGCGTGATCGCCTTGCCCATGAAGACGCTGTTCGGGTCCTCGGTGTAGTCGCCGAAGGGGCCGCGGCGGCGGTAGCCGCAGCGCTCGTACATCGCCAGCGCCTCGGGCTGAAGGTGGCCGGTCTCCAGCATGAACTGCGCGCAGCCTCGGCGCTGCGCCTCCGACTCCAGCAGCTTCAGCAGCGCGCCGGCGATGCCGCGGCCGCGGTGCGTGGGCCGCGTGAACATGCGCTTGAGCTCGCCGTATTCGCGCTCGAGCACGATGGCGCCGCAGCCGACCGCCGCGCCGCCCGCCTCGCGCGCCACCGCGAAGATCACGTTCGGCCGGCACAGCGCGTCGATCGGGATGCCGTGATGGCTCTCGGCCGGGTAGAGCGGCTTCTGGTAGGCGTCGAGCTCGTCGATGAGCGCGATGACCTCGGGCTGGTCGGGCGTTTCGAGTGCGATCTGCATGGGCGCTCAGCATAGCCCGGCGTCCGCTTTGCGCCGCAGGCGCGCCAGCTGGCGGTCGTGCAGCCCGGCGAGCGTGAGCTGCGCCGCCAGCGCACCCAGCAGCGCGAAGAACATGTCGGATTGCGTGTCCCACGGATCGCCCTGCGTGCCGAGAAACTCGTCGGCGCCCTGGCCGAGCGCGAGCGCCGCGCCCCATTCGATGAACTCGTAGGTGGCGCTGATGGCAAGCACGATGCAGGTGACGAGGAAGGCGAGCATGCGCCGCCCGCGCACATGGTCGCCGCGCAGCAGGATCTCGCGCGCGATCAGCGCCGGAACGAAGCCCTGGAAGAAGTGGCCGATCTTGTCGTACGGATTGCGCGAGAGCTGCAGCATCTCCTGCAGCTCGAAGCCGAGCGGCACGCGCGCGTAGCTGTAGGCCCCGCCGAGCATCAGCACGCCGGCGTGCAGGAAGATCAGCGCATACAGCAGCGGCGTGAGCGGGTAGCGCCGCCACGTCGCGGCGAGCAGCGGCAGTGCGACGATGACGGGCAGCACTTCCATCAGCCAGGTGGCGCGGTCGTAGGGCCGCCAGCCCGAGGCGATCAGCAGCGCGGTGGCGGCGGCGGCCAGCACGACGAGCCAGCGTGCGCGGTGGGTGGAGTCGTGGTGCATGCGTGCGTGTCAAGCCGGGTTGGCGCGGCCCTCTACAATCCTGCCCCTTCGGATGCCCTGAGCCAGAAACTTGAAGACGAGCCTGCACAACGACGAGAAGGCGGCGCGAAGCGCCACGACACAGCGGCCCGCCGAAGCGCGGCCGGCGGCCGTGACCTTGCCCGCGCAGCCGCTGCGCACGCGCCTGGTGGCCGCCTGCGGCTGGCCCACCGACGCCGCGCCGGTGGCTCGTCGACGCGCCGCCAAGCGTTGATCAGGCGCCCTCACGCCTAGCCGAACACCGTGTCGCTGGCAGCGTGCGCGCTGCTCAGCAGCAGCCGCAGCGAGGGCCCCATGCCGTCGTGCTCCCACACGCGGCCCTGCACGATGAACTGCCGGCCGCCGATGCGCAGCGCATCGCCCGCCTGCGGCACCTCGGCGTGCCCCTCGAAGAAGCGCGGCACGGCGATCGACGACAGGCGCAGCCAGGCCTGGTCTTCGTCGGAGAACGAGAGCGCGATGCGCAGGCTTTGCTGTGTCATGCTGAACACTCCGGGAGGCAGACTGCCACGATAGCGCCGAGCGCCGCGCGCGTCACGTGCCCTCGGGCGCGATGTGCGCGCCCTGCGCGGCGAGCAGTTCGCGCAGCACGGAGCGGTGGCAGTGCGATTCGTGCTCGCAGTAGCAGCCGACCGAGAAGCTGGTCTGGTGCGAGAGCGCGGCCAGCAGCGCGATGGAGTGGCTGTTCTCCGGCGTCGCCATCTCGGCGCGGTACTTCCGGGTGAAGGCCGCCCACTCGGCCGGTGTGCCCGCCTGCTGGCCGAGCTTCATCGTCTCCACGCTGGGCGCGAGGTTGGGGTACCAGAGGTCGTACCAGTCCTGCCGCGCGAACTCGGCCTTGGGCACGCCGCGCGGCGGGCGCCGCACGGTGCCGAGCCGAAGGCCCTCCTGCGCCGCGCGCGGCGAGCCCAGGCGGACGACACGAATCGCCATGATGGCGTCTCCTTCGCGCTTCAGTCGCCCGCCGCCGTGCAGCGGTAGCTGGGGCGCAGCGGCAGGCGCTCGGCAAGGCACTCCTCGAGCATCGCGTGGTGCTCGATGTCGATGGGCAGCGACGAGGTCTCGTAGGCGGCGTTGGCCTGGTCGCTGTCGTCGGCGTCCGTGATGTGCACGAGCACGAAGCCCTGGCCGTCGGGCAGCAGGTAGGCCTGCTCCTCGCGCGTGCCTTCCTGGCGGAACGATTCCAGCACCTCCGCCCGGCGGCGCATCAGTTCGGCGAGCCAGGCTTGCAGCTTGTCGACCTTGTCGGGGCGGACGCGGGCGAAGGATGCGTACAGCATGCGAGGACCTTTCTTTCTGCGAGGGTGCGGCGGCATTCTGCTGCAGCGCTTAGCGCGCGGACACCGCCGCAAGAACGACGATCACACCGAGGGCGAGGTTCAGCGCCACCAGCTGGCGGATGGCGTTCAGCACCTGGGCGGCTGCCGGCCAGGTCGACGCCGCGCAGTGGGCACGCAGCCGGGGCAGCAACGCCAGATGGACGTAGGCATACACGCCGGCCATGACCAGGCCGAGCGCGAACATCAGGTGCCAGCCGGCCGGCGCCGCCTGGAAGCCCAGCGGCAGCAGCATGCCGAGCCCGCTGGCCAGGATCAGCAGGACCGCGATGCTCATGTAGCGCAGGAAACGCCCCAGCGTGGCGAGCCACAGCGGCAGGCGCTTGGGCGGTTCGAGGACTTCGACCGCCGAAGGGCGCAGGCAGAAGTAGGCGAAGAACATGCCGCCCATCCAGGCCATCGCCGCGAGCAGATGCAGGAGGAGAAGTGCCTGGCGAAGCATGGTTGCGAATTCCTTCGGTGGCTGTCGTGTGGCCCTGGCCACCGCATGATGACAGCCGGCGCCTCGCGAGCCAAGTGCAGGGAGGTTGCTCGCTTCGTGCTCAGGCGCCCCGGAACACCTCACGCAAGGCCTGCTCCGCGAGACGGGCTTCGCGGCGGAAGAATCCGCCCACGACCAGCAGCGGCAGGACGAGGGCCAGCGCAAGCAGCGCTTGAAGCGGATGACCGGCGAGCGGGCCGAAGAACGACAAGGCAAGTCCGCCGCCCATGGTTGCCGTGAATGACAGCAGGAACGCCGAGACGAACAGGGGAGGGCGAAGCCTGACCCGAACCGTGCGGCCCTCGACGCTGCCGACGATGACGACGACGCTGCCGCGAACACGGAATCGGGTGCCCGGTGCGGGCAGCAGCCCGAGCTTGAAGCCCGAGCTTCGGACCGTGCCGACGAAGCGCTTGCCCGCATGCCGCGTCATCCAGTCGCTCATGCGCGCGGGCTCGAGCCCTGCGATGGCCTCGGTGTCCAGCACCAAGGCCGAGAGACGGCCGAGCACGAGCTGCGCAGACTCCGTCGTGTCGAATCGAAGCGATCGTCCGAACAGCATGTCTTCTTGTCGGCGTGACGCCCTACAACGCGAGCGTCGCCATGGTGGAGGTGTCACTCATGGAGGATCTCCGCGACCCGGGCCTGCAGCCGCGGCACGAGTTCGGCCTCGAACCACTTGTTGCGGGCCAGCCAGCGGTTGTTGATCGGGCTGGGATGAGGCAGCGGCATCAGCGCCGGCCAGTGACGACGCCAGTTCTGCACGCTTGCCGTGAGCCCCGATCGTTCCTGCGGAAGGTGATAGCGCGCTGCATGCTGGCCGATGACCAGCGTGAGCCTCAGGCTGCGCAGCGTGGCCAGAAGCGGCTGCCGCCAGCGCGGCGCGCATTCGGGGCGTGGCGGCAGATCGCCGGAGCTGCCCCTGCCGGGGTAGCACAAGCCCATCGGGACGATGGCGAACAGCTCGGGGTCGTAGAACTGCTGCGTCGTGACGCCCAGCCAGCGACGCAGCCGCTCGCCGCTGGCGTCGTCGAAGGGAATGCCGGTCTCGTGCACCTTGCGTCCGGGTGCCTGGGCGGCGATGAGGATGCGGGCCGCGGGATGAAGCTGGACGACGGGGCGAGGGCCCAGCGGCAGATGCTCGGCACACAAGCGGCAGGCCCGCACATCGGCCAGCAGCGTGATCTGCATGAGGACTTCGTGGCAGGCGCAGTGATGCGCCGGACTTTACCTGCGCTTTACCTCCGCGCGCAGCCGCGCCGTCAACACCGACATGCGCCCCGCGTTGGTGTGCGAGGTGGCGTGGTGCCGCCGAGGAGATGACCGTGACCTTCCTCGCTCGTGCAACGAGAGTCGTGTTGATCACCGTGATCGGTGCTGTCGCCGCCGGCTGCTGCGTCGTTCCGCCCTACGGCTGGGGCCACGGCCCGCGTGGCCGCGGCTACTACCAGGAGCAACCCACGGGCCCGCAATTCCGCGGCGGCGACGACCATCGCAGGTATCCGAACGGACCCTCGCGCTACTGATCCTGCCGCTTCACGCCGCCCAGCGTCTGTGAAGGCAACTCGCCGAACTGGCGCCGGTAGGCGGCGGCGAACTCGCCGTGGTGCCAGAAGCCCCAGCGCGCTGCGACGTCCTGAACGGATTCGCCCTGGCCACGACGCAGCTCGCGCTTCACGCCGTTCAGGCGCATGGCTCTCATGTACTTGGCGGGCGCGATTCCGAGCACACTGCGAAAGCAGTATTCCAGCTTGCTCGGGCTGGCGCCGACGAAGTCGCAGACCTGCAGGATCGACAGGGGCTCGCCGTCGTGTCCGTGGATCAGCTCGCAGGCCTTCGAGACGACGCGCCGCCGCGCTTCGCCGCTGGCAAGTCCTTCCGCGGTGATGCGTGCAGGGAGGGCTTCGAGCCACTCCACGAGGACGGCGTCGCGCGTGCGGGTCGAGATCGTCGTGCTCTGCGGTGGCGGCGTTGCCGTGTCGACATCCGCCATGACTTTCAGGTGGATGCTGCGGATGAGATCAGCCAGGCCGGGCCGCGCCTGCACGACGACTTGCCGATCGATCCACGACGACATGCGCTTCTGATAGAGGTGTTCCCACAGGCGCTCGAGCAGCTCGGCGTCGACGACGATGCCGATCAATGTGGAGTCGGCTGGAAGGCACAGGTCGAGCGTTTCGCTTCGGCCGATCATGACCGTATCGCGTGTCAGCGGCTGTCCGTTGAATGAACCATGCCCGTTGAGCGCAACGGGCATGGCGAAGCCGATGTTCCCGGCTCCCAACTGCCCACGTTGCCAGGTTGCGCAAGTCGTCGACTCGCACACCATCCGCATGCCCTCGAACTGCAGGAACTGCAGCTTGCCGAGGAAGCGACCCGTCGAGATCTGTTCGTAGCGCAGCGACCAGTTCGGCTGCGAGCAGGCGAACTCGTCGACATCGTGGCTCACGACTTCGTGCCGGTATCCGCCAGATCCGATATTCGCCCCTGATTCCATCACGCGCTTCCGTGCCCCCGCGCAAGTGTCGCGTGGCATCGCACCGGCGTGCAATCCGTATCGACCGCGTGTGACTGGTGCAAACCCTGGCATCGAGTCAACGGTTTTCCGATGACGGCGATCGCGCATCCGCCGATATCGTGCGCGACCGCGGCGCTTGCTTGCCGTCAAACCCAGATCTCAGGAGAACCCGATGAGCAAGAAGCGTGCGTATTCGCAAGTCGTCATCGCGCTGCTCGCTGCGGCTGTCGCAGCGAGTGTCGGTGCGCAGACCCGCGACGCGAGCAGATTGGGCAAGGACCTGACGGCCGCCGGCGCAGAACCGGGCGCCAGCAAGGACGGCAGCATCCCGGCGTTCACCGGCACGGAATCGCCGGCCGGTGGTTGGGCCGCGGGCAAGAAGCGCCTCGAGCACTGGAAGCACAAGGCGGAGAAGCCGCTGTACACGATCGACGCATCGAACGTCGACAAGTATGCCGACCGGCTCTCTCCGGGCCAGGTCGCGCTGGTCAAGCAGACCAAGGGGTACACGATGGACGTGTACCCGTCGCACCGCTCTTGCGGCGTGCCCGACTTCGTCGCCGAGAACACGCGCAAGAACGTCGCCGTCGGCAAGCTGAAGGACAACGGCTGGGCCTTGCAGGAGGCGGCGCTGCCGGGCTTCCCCTTCCCGATGCCGGAGAACGGCGCGCAGGCGATGTGGAACGCCAAGATGCGCTACCGCGGCCTGGCGGTGGACTATCCGCAGGTGATCACGGCGGCGTCGCCACGCAAGGGTGGCGACGAGTGGATCAAGGCCTACTCCGAGCAGACCAACTACTACCCGTGGGGCGCGAAGGGCTCGGCATTGTTCAGCAAGCTGCCGCAGGTCGAGAACTACGTCTACTTCGGCTACACGGCGCCGGCAGCACTGGCCGGGCAGGCGCTGGCGATCACGATCTACACCGAGCAGCCGACCGAGACGTTCTACTACTTCCCCGGCCAGCGTCGCGTGCGGCGCATGCCCACCTACGCGTACGACGCGCCGCAGATCGGCTTCGAGAACCAGTACACGCTGGACGAGCCGTATGTGTTCAACGGCGCCCTGGACCGGTTCGACTGGAAGCTGGTCGGCAAGAAGGAAATGATCGTCCCGTACAACTCGTTCGGGGCCTACGACTTCAGCGCCAAGTTCGAGGATGTGGCGGGCAAGGATTTCCTCGCCGCCAGCCATCGCCGCTACGAGATGCACCGGGTGTGGGTCGTCGAGGCGACCGTCAAGCAGGGCATGCGGCACCTCGCGCCGAAGCGGACCTTCTTCCTCGACGAAGACAGCTGGAACCCGCTCGTGGCCGACGACTACGACGGCCAGGGCAAGTTGTGGAAGGTGCGTGAGGGCTATTCGATCCCGGTGTTCGAGACGGGCGCCTGCGACGTGTCCGCGTTCGCCCAGTACAACCTTCTCGAAGGGCGCTACGTATTCGACGAACACGGCGTCGGAACCGGCAAGGACGTGCGCTGGATCACCGAGCCCGGCGGCAACCCGCGCCTGACGGCCGCGTTCTACACCTCCGAGAACCTGCGCTCGATCAGCGAGCGCTGAGCGGCGGCCATCACCACGAACACGAGGAGCCACCATGACCTGCAACCGTTGCGCACGCCGCCCGCTGCGCCTGATCGCCCTGGCCGTGACTGCTGCCGCCTCGGCCGCGGCCCACGCCGTCACGTTCGAGTTCGAGAACGTGAAGGGCAACTTCGACTCGACCGTGACCCTGGGCACCGGCATCCGGATGAAAGGGCCCGTCTGCGGATTGATCACCCAGGGGGCCACGCCCGCCGACGCGCCCGCGGGATGCCTGGCGCCGACCTCGGCGCTGGGAGATCAGGGCGATCTGAACTACGCCAAGCACGACCGGTTCACCACCTACCTGAAGGGCAGCCACGAACTGCTGCTCAAGATGCCCGAGGATTTCACGTTCCTCGGGCGCGTGAACTGGATCAAGGACTTTTCGGCGACCGACACGACCGGCTTCACCAGCACGGTCAGCACGCCCCAGATCGGCGCCGACGGGCTGGCCGACGATGCGCGCAAGGACCTGAAGTTCAAGGGCCGGGTGCTCGACCTGTGGCTCAGCAAGTCGTTCCAGGTCGGCGATCAGCGAGCGCGCGTGCGCGTCGGCAACCAGGTGATCAGCTGGGGTGAGAGCCTGTTCCTGCCGGGCGGGCTCAACAGCAGCGTGCCCATCGACGTGATGCGGCTGTCGCTGCCCGGCACGCAGCTCAAGGAGGTCTTCCTGCCGACGCCCGCGGTGAGCGTCGCGTCCGGGCTCGGGCATGGCCTGAACGCCGAGGCCTACCTGCAAACCGGCTGGCAGGGGAACTACTTCCCCCCGTCGGGGAGCTACTGGTCGGTCGTCAACGGTCTGGGCAAGGGACACGATGCCTATGGCCTCGGCGAGGCGAAGGCGCGCAACGGCGGCCAATGGGGCGCCGCCTTGCGTTACCAGCCCGAAGGCACGCAGCTGAACCTCGGCCTGTATGCGGTGAACTTCCACGACAAGAGTCCGCAGTTCAGCACCAATCTGGATGGCAGCGGCAATGGCGTGCTCGGCTGGAAGTTCGCCGAGAACCGGCGCATGTACGGCCTCAGCGCGAACTTCCCGGTCGGCGACTGGGCGGTGGGAACCGAGCTCTCGTACCGCCCGCGCGACGCCGTCGCGCTCAACGCGGCGACCGATGGTTGCGCCTCGCAGAACGGCGATTGCTACACCGACAGCAAGCGCCTGCAGTGGCACCTGACCGGCCTGCTGAGCCTGACGCCGAGCAACGCCAGCGGCGTGCTGCGCGCGCTCGGCGCCGACACCGCGACCCTGCTGGCCGAGGCCGTGGTGATCCGCTACCCGGGGCTGCAGCGCAGCTACGGCAACAGCCTCGTCAGTGCCGGCGGCTGGGGCTGGGGCCAGGAGTTCGACCCGAGCGCGGCGCCGCAAGCCGTCGGGAGCAAGACGTCCTGGGGCTACAACTTCGACTTCAGCTGGGTGTACGACGGCACGCTCATTCCGGGCTGGCAGGTGGTGCCGGAGATCTACTACTTCCAGGCCGTCAAGGGGCGCACGCCGAACGTCGTCGGCTTGTTCATGGAGGGCGCGAAGTCCGCCAACCTGACGATCAGCTTCCTGCAGAACCCGACGAAGTGGCAGTTCGCCATCAACTACGCAGCGTTCTGGGGCGGCTCGCGAGTGTTCGATCAGCCGTATGGCGACCGCAACTTCCTGGGCCTGACGGTGGCGCGCAACTTCTGACCCGCGGACCGCGCTGATGCTCGCCACCACCGTCGCGCGCCTGGAGCGCCTCTTCTTCGACCGCCGTGCGCTCACGCTCGTCGTGCTGCTGTGCTTCACGGCCGCGATGGCGTGGTTCGCCGTGCAGTTGCGCATGGACGCGGGCTTCGAGAAGCAGATGCCCAGCGGGCACGAGTACATCAAGACCTTCCAGGAGTACCGCAACGACCTGCTCGGCGCGAACCGCCTGAATATCGTCGTCAAGGCGCGCACGGGAACGATCTGGACGAAGCGTTCGCTCGCCAAGCTGTACGACGTGACGCAGGCGGTGATCTTCCTGCCCAACATCGAGCGGCTCGGCGTCCAGTCCCTGTGGACGCCGAACAGCTTCGTCAACGAGATCACCGAAGACGGATTCCGGGCCGATCCGCTGATCGACGGAACGATCACGCCCGAGCAGCTGACGCCCGACACGATCGCCGACATCCGGCGCGCCGCCGCGCAGGGCGGCTTCGTCGGCACGCTGGTTTCGCGCGACGAGACCGCCGCGATGATCACCGCCGAGATCATCGAGTACGACAAGGACGGGAACCGCGTCGATTACGTGGCCTACAACAGGATCCTCGAGGAACAACTGCGCAAGAAGTTCGAGGACGCGGACTTCGAGATCCAGATCATCGGCTTCGCGAAACAGATCGGCGACATCGCCGATGGCGCCAAGGCCGTGCTCGAGTTCTGCGCGATCGCGCTGCTGCTGACCGCGCTGGCCGTCTACTGGTATTGCCACTCGCTGCGCTTCACGCTGCTGCCGATCGCGTGTTCGCTCGCCTCGCTGGTGTGGCAGTTCGGCGCCCTGCGCCTGCTCGGCTACGGGCTGGATCCGCTCGCGGTGCTGGTCCCGTTCCTGGTGTTCGCGATCGGCGTCTCGCACGGCGTGCAGCAGATCAACTTCATCGTGCGCGAGATCTCGCACGGCAAGTCGTGCTTCGAGGCCTGCCGGGCCAGCTTCAGCGGCCTGCTGGTGCCGGGCGTGCTCGCGCTGGTGACGGCCTTCGTCAGCTTCGTCACGCTGATCCTCATTCCGATCCCGATGGTGCGCGAACTGGCGATCACGGCATCGCTGGGCGTGGCCTTCAAGATCGTCACCAACCTGGTGATGCTGCCGGTGGCCGCGTCGTACTTCGAAGTGGGCAAGGCCTACGCCGACAAGGCGATGGTCAAGCGCGAGGCACGCGCCGGCTGGCTGCGCACGCTGTCGCGCGTGGCCGAGCCGCGCAACGCGGCGCTGTGCCTGGGCATCGTCGCGGTGATCTTCGCCGCGGCCGTCTGGCAGAGCCGCGACCGCGTCGTCGGTACGCTGCAGCCCGGCGCCCCCGAACTTCGCGAGGAGTCGCGCTTCAACAAGGACGCGGTGGCGATCGCCACGAATTTCGATGCCGGCCTCGATTGGCTCACGGTCGTCTTCGAGGCGCGTCCGGACGCGGGCGCGGCGGCGGGCGGCGCGGCGTCGCTGTGCGAGAACGTGAACATCGGCCTGTACCAGGACCGCTTCACCTGGGCCATGCAGCCGGTGGAGGGTGTGCTGTCGATCGCGTCGTTCGCGGGCCAGCTTCGCCTGTACAACGAAGGCTACAACGAAGGGCACCCGAAGATGGGCGTGGTGCCCATCGATCCCGGCAACTACGCGTCGCTGGCCACCGAGATCGCACGCGTGCGCGGCACGATGCGCAAGGACTGCAGCATGACCGCGGTCCACCTGTTCCTCACCGATCACAAGGCGACGACGATCAATCGCGTGATCGCGGCCGTGCAGCGCTTTCGCGACGAGAGCAAGGAGCCGGGCATCGCGATCCGCCTGGCGGCCGGCAATGCCGGCGTGCTCGCGGCGATCAACGACGAGGTCGAGCGCAGCGAGCTGCCGATGATGCTGTACGTCTACGCGGCGATCGTGGTGCTGGTGTTCCTGGTGTATCGCGATCTGCGCGCCGTGCTGGCCTGCTGCCTGCCGCTGACGGTCGGCACCTTCATCGGCTACTGGTTCATGAAGGAGCTGCACATCGGGCTGACCGTGGCCACCTTGCCGGTCATGGTGCTGGCGGTGGGCATCGGCGTCGACTACGCGTTCTACATCTACAACCGCCTGCAGGGGCACCTGGCCGCGGGGCAGCCCATCGTCAAGGCACTCGAGCATTCGATCCTCGAGGTCGGCACGGCCACGATCTTCACGGCGCTGACGCTCGCCATCGGCGTGGCGACCTGGTCGTTCTCCGAGTTGAAGTTCCAGGCCGACATGGGCAAGCTGCTGGCCTTCATGTTCATGGTCAACATGGTCATGGCGATGACGGCGCTGCCTGCATTCGCCGTGTGGCTCGAGCGCCTGTTCCCGCGCAAGGCGCCGGTGCGGGCACCCGGGTTGGCTCACTGAGGTCGCGGCATGAAGAGGCTGATGAGTTTCGCCGTGGGCTTGCTGGCCATCTGCGCCGGGTCCGGCGCGTTTGCCGAAGGCGCGGGGCCGCGAGCCGTCCCTGCGCTGCACGTGGCGCACGCGAGCACGGCGGAGGTGCTGGGTGTCGCCTTCGCCGGCCGCCGGATCGTCAGCGTCGGCGATCACGGCGTCGTGCTGTTGAGCGACGACGCCGGCAAGACCTGGCGACAGGCCAGGAGCGTGCCCGTCGACAGTGCGCTCGCGTCGGTCGCATTCGTCGACGACAAGCGCGGTTGGGCGGTCGGCCACGCCGGTGTCGTGCTCGCCAGCGCCGATGGCGGCGAGTCGTGGAGCGTGCAGCGCCGGGCCGCGAACGAAGACAGGCCGCTGTTCGCGATCCACATGTTCGACGCCGACCAGGGTGTCGCCGTGGGGCTGTGGTCCCTCGTGCTGGTGACGGGCGACGGCGGAAAGACCTGGAACCCCGTCGTGCCGCCCAAGCCCGAAGGCGGCAAGAAGGCGGACCTGAACCTCTTCGCCTTGTTCGTCAACGACAAGGGCGAGCTGTTCGCCGCGGCGGAGTGCGGCACGCTGCTGCGCTCGGCCGATCGGGGGCGCACCTGGAGCTACATCGGCACGGGCTACAAGGGGTCGTTCTGGACCGGCGCGTCGTTGCCCGGCGGCGTGCTCATGGCAGCGGGCTTGCGCGGCTCGGTCTACCGCAGCGCCGACGACGGCAAGACCTGGAACCGCATCGAGACCGGGACCACGGCCTCGGTGACGAGCCTGCTCGTCAAGGGGCAGGAGGTCGTCGGGCTCGGGCTCGACGGCCTGGTGCTGCGCAGCGCCGATGGTGGAGCCAGCTTCAAGGCCTCCGTGCGCGAGGATCACGCGTCGCTGACCGCGGGCCTGATCCTGGCCGATGGCAGCGAGCTGATGCTTTCGCGCCAGGGGCCGCCGGGCGCCGACCTGAAGAAATAGAACGGGAGCAGAAGTGACGGAACCCAAATTCCCATCCCTGGCGCTGCATGTGGCCGGGAAATGGATCACGCAGGCCGGCGGCGGCGAGCGCATGGTCGTCGATCCGTCGGACGAGTCGGTCCTCGGCGTGCTGCCGCTGGCCAGCATCGACGAAGTCAAGATGGCCGCGGAATCGGCCGCGGCAGGCTTCGAGATCTGGCGGCGCAAGCTCGCGCACGAGCGCTACCTGATCATCCGCAAGGCCGCCGAGCTGATGCGCGAGCGCGCCGCCGAGATTGCCCGCGTGCTGACGCTCGAGCAGGGCAAGCCGCTGTCGGAATCGAAGCGCGAGGTGCTGCTCTCGGCCGACATCGTCGACTTCCAGGCCGAGGAAGGAAAGCGCCTGTACGGCCGCACCGTGCCGCCGCGCATCGACGGCATGCTGTCGCAGACGGTGTCGAGGCGGCCGATCGGGCCGGTGGCCGCGTTCACGCCCTGGAACTTCCCTGCCAACCTGCCCGCCCGCAAGCTGGGCAGCGCGCTGGCGGCCGGTTGCAGCGTGGTCATCAAGCCCGCCGAGGAAACGCCGGGCACGTGCATGCTGATCGTGCGCTGCTTCCTCGACGCCGGCGTCACGCCCGATGCGCTCAACATGGTGTGCGGCGATCCGGCCGAGGTGTCGTCCACGCTGATCGCGCACGACGCGATCCGCAAGGCGTCGCTGACGGGCTCCGTCGCGGTGGGCAAGCTGCTCGGCCGGCAGTGCGCCAAGCGCGTCAAGCGCTTCACCGGCGAGCTGGGCGGCCACGCGCCGGTGATCGTCTGCGAAGACGCGGACCCGGCGTTCACGCTCAAGGCCTCGCTGGCGGCCAAGTACCGCAACGCCGGCCAGGTGTGTGCGTCGCCGATCCGGTTCTACGTTCATCGCAAGCACTACGCCGCGTGGACCGAGCAGTTCGCGGCCGGGGCGCGTGCATTGCGGCTCGGCGCCGGCATCGACCCGCAGACCGAGATGGGGCCGCTCGCGCACCAACGCCGCGTCGAGGAGATGGAGCACTTCGTCGCCGATGCCATCGATCAGCGCGCGCGCCTGGTCTGCGGCGGCAAGCGGCCGGCGCGGCGCGGCTACTTCTTCGAGCCCACGGTCATCGCCGAAGCGCCGCCGAGCGCGATGGTCCAGCGCCTCGAGCCCTTCGGCCCGATCGCGCTGATCGAGCCGTTCGACTCGCTCGACGAGGCTGTTGCCAAGGCCAATGCCTTGCCCTACGCGCTGGGCGCCTACGCGTTCACGCGTGACCTGCACACGGCGCATCGCCTGGCGGAGGAGATCGAAGCCGGCATGGTGGGCATCAACCACTTCGGCGTCTCGCAGCCCGAGATGCCCTTCGGCGGCTGGAAGGAAAGCGGCATCGGGCAGGAGATGGGCGCCGAAGGCCTGCTGCACTACACCGAGGTCAAGACCGTGCTCGTCGGAGTTCCGCGATGACGACGACCTGCCTGCCGGCCGAGAGCGCGAACATCAACATGATTTTCTGACGACGGAAGCTCCCCCCATGAGCAGCATCGAAGACCTCAAGCGCGACAACGCGCAGTACCTGTTCCACCCCATGGCGCACCCGGCAGCCATGCGCAAGGACCGGCCCGACATCATCGCCCGCGGCGAGGGGTGCTGGATCTGGGACGTGGACGGCCACAAGATGCTCGATGGCGTGGCCGGCCTGTGGAGCAGCAACCTGGGCCACAGCAACAAGGCGGTGCGCGACGCCATCGTGGCGCAACTCGACGAACTGCCGTTCTACAACACCTTCCGCGGCACCACGCATCCGCGTGCGATCGAGCTGTCGGCGCGCGTCGTCCAGACCATGGCGCCGGACGGCGTGGCGGCGGTGATGTTCTGCAACGGCGGCTCCGACGCCGTGGAGGGCGCGCTCAAGATCTCGCGCCAGTACTGGAAGGTCAAGGGCCAGCCCGAGCGCACCAAGTTCATCAGCCTGAAGCAGGGCTATCACGGCGTGCACTACGGCGGCATGAGCGTGAACGGGCTGGGCAACATCCGGCGCGCCTACGAGCCGCTGCTGCCGGGCTGCTTCCACATCGACGCGCCGTGGCCCTACCGCAATGCCTACACGCGCGACGAAGCCGAACTGGGCCGCATCTGCGCCGGGCTGCTGGAGCGCGAGATCCAGTTCCAGGGCGCCGACACCGTGGCCGCCTTCATCGCCGAACCCATCCAGGGCTCGGGCGGCGTGATCGTGCCGCCGGCCAACTTCTGGCCGCTGGTGCGCGAGGTCTGCGATCGCCACAACGTGCTGCTGATCGCCGACGAGGTGGTCACCGGGTTCGGCCGCGCCGGCGCGATGTTCGGCACGCGGCTGTGGGGCGTGAAGGCCGACATCTGGTGCCTGGCCAAGGGCATCAGTTCGGGCTATGTCCCCTTGGGCGCGACGGCGCTGTCGGCCAAGGTGGCCGAGCCCTTCCTGGCCGAAGGCGGCCAGGGCACCATCGGCCACGGCTACACGTACAGCGGCCACCCGGTGGCCGCGGCCGCGGCGCTGGCCACGCTGGACGAGATCGACCGGCTCGACGTGCCCGGCAACGCGGCGCGGGTGGGGGCGTACTTCCAGGAGCGGCTGGCCGCGCTGGAGCCGCGCTGCAGCTTCATCGGCGATGTGCGCGGGCGCGGCCTGATGGCCTGCATCGAGATGGTGGCCGACAAGGCTGCACGCACCGCCTTGCCGCGCACCAGCGACCTGCCGCAGCGCGTGGCCCGCGAGGCCTACCGGCGTGGCGCGATGGTTCGCATCTCGGGCGGCAACATGATCCTGTCGCCGCCGCTGGTCATCACGCGCGAGGAAGTCGACCAACTCGTGGACATCCTGGATGCCTCGTTCTCGGCGGTGGGCGCGACGCTGTGACCGGCAAACCCGTCATCCTGCTGATCGGCACCGTCGACACCAAGAGCGACGAGATCGGCTTCCTGCGCGACAGCATCGAGCGTTGCGGGGGCAGCGCGCTCGTCATGGACGTGGGCGTGCTGGGGCGCGGCGCCGTCGTCCCCGACATCGCCAATGCGCAGGTGGCCGAGGCGGCGCAAACCAGCCTGCAAGCCATCATCGACAGCGGCGACGAGAACGTCTCGATGATCGCGATGGCGCGCGGCGCCAGCCTGCTGGCCGCGCGGCTGCAGGCCGAAGGGCGCATCGACGGCTTGCTGGCATTGGGCGGCACCATGGGCACCGACCTGGCACTGGACGTGGCCAATGCCTTGCCGCTGGGGGTGCCGAAGGTGCTGCTGTCCACCATCGCCTACTCGCATCTGGTGCCGCCGGGGCGCATCCCGCCGGACCTGATCATGCGGCTGTGGGCCGGCGGCCTCTACGGCCTGAACCGTCTGTGCCGCGCCGCGCTGGCGCAGGCCGCGGGCGCCGCCGTCGGCGCGTGCCTGGCCACCAAGGCCTGCGACGCCTCGCGCCCGGTGATCGGCATGACGTCGCTGGGCAGCGGCGCGTTGACCTACATGCAGTCGCTCAAGGGCCCGCTCGAGGCGCGTGGCTTCGAGCTGGCGGTGTTCCACACCACGGGCATGGGCGGGCGCGCCTTCGAAGACCTGGCCGAGCGCGGCTTCTTCGCCGCGGTGATGGACTTCAGCCTGCAGGAACTGGTCAACGACATGAACGGCTCCTGCGTCACCGCCGGCCCCGACCGGCTGCGCGGCGCAGGGCGGCGCGGCACGCCGCAGATCGTGGCCCCGGGCGCCACCGACATGGTGGACTACGCCACCTGGGGCCAGGCGCCCGCGCGTTTTGCCGGGCGGCCGCGCCATGAGCACAACCGGCTCATCGCCTCGCTGAGCATCGACGCGCCGGCGCGCCGCGAGGTGGCGTGCGAGATCGGCCGCCGCCTGGGCCAGGCCAAGGGGCCGACGGCGCTGATCGTGCCGCGCCACGGCATCGAGGGCTGGGACCGCGAGGGGCAGCCGCTGCACGATCCCGAAGGCCTGGCCGCGCTGGTCGACGAGTTGCCGCGCGCGCTGGCGCCCAACACGCGGCTGGTGCAGCTGGAGGCCCACATCAACGACGCCGCATTCGCCGAGGCCGCGCTCGAAGTGCTGGACGACTGGATCCGCCAGGGGCTCGTCGAGCCGGGCCGGACCTCGGAGCTGCAGACATGACGCGCAAGGCGCTCGTGCTGGATTTCGGCGGTGTCATCAGCCGCACGCTGTTCGAGACCCACGACCTGAGCGAGCGGGCGCTGGGCCTGCCGGCAGGCACGCTGAGCTGGCGCGGCCCGTTCGATCCGGCCGGTGACGCGCTGTGGCGAGACATGCAGGCCGACAAGATCAGCGAGCGCGACTACTGGATGGCGCGCACGCGCGAGGTGGGCCGCCTGGTGGGCGAGGATTGGAGCCGCATGGAGACCTTCGTGCAGCGCGCGCGCGGCGCCGATGTCGACGCCGTGATCCGGCCCGAGGCGGTGCAGGCCATCGCACGCGCCAAGGCGGCAGGCTGCGCGCTGGCGATCCTGTCCAACGAGCTCGATCTCTTCTACGGCAAGGACTTCCGGCACCGCCTCGCGCTGCTGGGCCAGTTCGACCAGATCGTCGACGCCACCTACACCGAGATCCTGAAGCCCGATCCGCGCGCCTATGCCTTCGTCACCGAGGCCCTGGCGCTGGCGGCCGCCGACTGCGTATTCGTCGACGACCAGTGGCGCAATGTCGAGGGCGGGCGACGCGCCGGCATGCAGGTGGTTCATTTCGACGTCACCCGCCCGGGCTCTTCTTACGCGCAGGCGTTGAGCCTGCTGGGGCTGGACTCATGAATCCCAGGCCCGAACAGGTGGCCGCCATGATGGCTGCCGAACAGGCTCTGTATGCCCGCACGCGCGCGTGCTCCGGCGAGCTGTACGCGCAGGGCAAGACCCACTGGCTGTACGGGGCGCCTTCGCACTGGATGCGCCGCTGGATCGGCGGCTGGCCGATCTACGTGGCCGACCAGCCGCGCGACTACGGCGTGCGCTTCAGCGATGTCGACGGCAACGAGTACGTCGACTTCTGCCTCGGCGACACCGGCGGCATGTGCGGTCACGGCCATCCGGCGGTGGTGCAGGCGATGACGCGCCAGGCGCGCATCGGCACCTCGCTGATGCTGCCCACCGACGACGCAGCCTGGGTCGGCGCCGAACTGCAGCGGCGCTTCGGGCTGCCGTACTGGAACCTCGCCACCTCGGCCAGCGACGCCAACCGCGCCTGCATCCGGCTCGCCCGCATGGTCACCGGCCGGCCGCGCGTGCTGGTGTTCTCCGGCGCATACCACGGCAGCGTCGAAGAGGCGCATGTCGAGCTGGACGACGCCGGCCAGGTTCGACTGCGCAACGGCATCCATGCCAACGCCTTTCCGCACGAGCGCCTGTCGCGGGTGGTCGAGTTCAACGACCTGCCGGCGCTGGAGGCGGCCCTGCGTGCGGGCGACGTCGCCTGCGTGCTGGCCGAGCCGGCGATGACGAACTACGGAATCATCCAGCCGCAGCCCGGCTTCCACGCCGAACTGCGCCGCCTCACGCGTGAAACCGGAACGGTGCTCGTCATCGACGAAACGCACACCATCTCCAGCGGCGTGGGCGGCTACACGGCCGCGCATGGGCTCGAGCCCGACATGTTCGTGCTCGGCAAGGCCATCGCGGGCGGCATCCCGGCGGCGGTTTTCGGCTTGTCGGAGGCCATGGCCAGGCGCGTCTGGAACGAGTTGCCGGCGCTGCCGCCCACCGTGCGCCAGAGCGCGCATGCGGGCTTCGGCGGCACGCTGGCCGGCAATGCGCTGACGGTGGCGGTGATGCGCGCGGTGCTGTCCGAGGTGCTCACCGCCGATGCCTACGAGCGCATGCTCGCCCTGGCCCAGCGGCTGCACCGCGGCGTCGGCGAGTCGATCCGGCGCCACGGCCTGCCCTGGCATGCCAGCTGCGTCGGCTCGCGCGTGGAGACCTTGTTCACGCCGGACGAGCCGCGCGATGCGCGCGACGTGCGCCGCTCGCGTGACCACGCGCTCGAGGCGCTGCTGCACCTGTACCTGATGAACCGCGGCGTGCTGATCACGCCCTTCCACAACATGATGCTGGTGTGCCCGGGCACGACGGCCGAAGACGTGGACCGCCACAACGCCGTGTTCGAGCAGTTCGCCGCGAAGGTGCGGGCATGAGCCTGCCCGTTTTCGGACTCGCCGGACGGGTCGCCCTGGTCACCGGAGGAGGGCGTGGCATCGGCGCGGCGATCGCACAGGTCTTCGCGCAGGCCGGCGCCCGGGTGCTGATCGCCAATCGAACCGCCAGTGCCGGCGAAGCCGTGGCGCGCGATCTCCGTGACCACGGCCATGCCGCCGAGGCGATCGGTTGCGACATCGGCCAACCGGCCGCGGCGGACGCGGCCGTGTCGGAAGCCGTGCGCCGCTTCGGGGCGCTGGACATCGTGGTGCACAACGCCGCCATCAACCCCTGGAAGCCGCTGGACGAAATCGACGACGCGGCGCTCGAGGAGACCCTGGCCGTGAACCTGAAGGCCTGCTTCTGGCTGGCCCGTGCGGCGCTGCCTCACTGGGCGGAGCGCGGCAGCGGGCGCATGCTGATCACGTCCTCGGTCACGGGGCCGCGCGTGGCGATGCCGGGTGCGGCCGGCTATGCGGCCAGCAAGGCCGGGGTCAACGGCTTCATCCGCAGCGCCGCGCTCGAACTGGCCGGCCGCCGCGTCACCGTCAACGGCGTCGAGCCCGGCTACATCGCCAAGCAAGGGGGTTCGCTGCTGTCGAACCCGGAGCGCGCCGCGCGCATTGCGCGCCACATCCCGGCGGGCGAACTCGGACGGCCGGAAGACATCGCCTACGCGATGTGCTTCCTGGCCAGCGATGCCGCACGCTACATCACGGGGCAGACCATCGTCGTCGACGGTGGATCGACCCTGCCCGAGAGCCCATTCTTCCGTCAATGAGGAAACACGACATGAGTCTCGAGGAACGCACCAACTCGCATCTGGAAAAGGGCGTCGTGGGTTTTCCGACGGCATTGGCCACGTCGGTCGGCGTGGTCATGGCCAGTCCGGTCATCCTGACCGCGACGACCGGCTTCTCGATCGGCGGCTCGACCTTCGTCGTGGCGATGCTGATCGCCTTCGTGCTGATGTTCATGCAGGCGACGACCTTCGCCGAAGCCTCGGCGATGATGCCCACCGCAGGCTCGGTATACGACTACATCGCCTGCGGCCTGGGGCGCGTGGCGGCGATCACGGGCACCATCTCCGCCTACCTGCTGGTGCATGCCTTTGCCGGCACGGCCGAGACCATCCTTTCCGGCGTCATGGCCACGGTCAACTTCCAGGCGCTGCATCAGACCCTGGCGGACCACGGCGCCACCTGGGCCGTCGGCGTGGGCATGGTCATGCTGTTCGCCGCGCTCAACTATTTCGGCATCACGGCCTTCGCGCGGGTGGAGATCTTCCTCACCATCTGCATGTGGCTCACGCTGATGATCTTCGGCGTCGGCGGGCTGGTGATGGCCCCCCAGGCGCAACTGGAGGGTTTCTTCGGCGCCTCGCAGGTGGGCACCGATCCGTTCGCCGTCATGTCCCTCGTGGGCATGGCGATGTTCATGTTCCTCGGCATCGAGTTCGTCACGCCGCTGGCACCCGAGCTCAGGCGCGCGCACCGCAACATCCCGCGCGCGATGATGCTGGGGCTGGTGCTGGTGTGGCTGTGCATGGTGATCTGGGGCGCGGCCGTGGCACGCCAGGTGCCCAACACGCCGGTCGATCCCAAGGGCGCGGTGCACATCCTCGAGACGCCCGACGCGATTCCCCTGTTCGCCCAGGCAGTGATGGGGCCGTTCGGCCGCTTCTGGCTCGGCATCGCGTTCCTGCTGGCCGGTGCGGCCACCATCAACACGCTGATGGCCGCGCTGCCGCGCATCATGTACGGCATGGCCCGCGACGGGGCGCTGCCGGCGGTCTTCGGCAAGCTGCATCCCAAGTACAAGAGCCCGGTGGCCGGCATCGTCGTTGCGGCACTCATCCCCATCGCGCACACGGTGGCGATCAAGGGCGACCTGGACCGCATCCTGCCGCTCGTGCTCGCGGCCGTGTGCGCCTGGGGAACGGCCTATCTGCTGATCAACCTGTCGATCGTGGTGCTGCGCCTGCGGCAGCCGGACCTGCCGCGCGCGTACCGCATCCCGTTCTTCCCGTTGCCGCAGATCGTGGCCTCGATCGGAATCTTCATCGCCATCTGGTACATCGCACCGCCCAACATCGAGCCGCGCGACATCTATGTGCCGTTCGGCAGCATGCTGGGCCTGACCGCCCTGTATGCGCTGGTCTGGACTCAGCTCGTGCAGCGTCGCAGCGGCTTCACGCCGGTGCCGGTGGAACAGGTGCTCGAGCAGGAGTTCGCGCGCAGCTCTGCGGATTGAGGCCATGCGGCTCGCCGGCAAGGTCGCCATCGTCTGCGGTGCGGCCAGCGGCATCGGGGCTGCGGTGGCCGCGCGCTTTGGCGCCGAGGGCGCGCCGGTCACGGCCTGCGGCCTGCCCGCGCCCCCGGGCGGTGTCGCCTGCGACGTGACGGACGACGCGCAGGTGCGCCGGGTCGTGCAGGCGGTGCGCGAGCGCCATGGTCGCATCGACGTGCTGGTCAACGCCGCCGGGGTGGTGGCTGCCGACGCCGCCGCCGCGATCGACGATGCCGTGTGGTGCCGGCTGCACGAAGTCAACCTCGCAGGCACCATGCGCTTCATGCGTGCGGTCCTGCCGGTGATGGTGGCGCAGTGCGCCGGCAGCATCGTCAACGTCGCCTCGGTGGCGGCGTTCAACGCCGGTGCCGACGCGGCCAGCTACTCGGCCGGCAAGGCGGGCGTGGTGGCGCTGACCCGCTCGGCCGCGCAAACCTACGGCGAGCACGGCGTGCGCGTCAATGCGCTGTGCCCGGGCTGGGTCGACACGCCCATGGCCGCACGCGAGATGGCCGACATGGCTGCTGCGCTGGGCATCAGTGACGCCGAGGCGCGTGCGCGCACCACCGCGCGCATCGCCCTCAGGCGCATGGCCCGGCCCGAGGAGATGGCGGCGATCTGCCTGTTCCTGGCCAGCGACGAGGCCTCGTTCGTCACCGGCGCGGCCCTGGTGGCTGACGGAGGCTTGCGCCTGCCTGCGGCGTCGCGCGCGCTCTGACGCTCACGTCGGGCTCTCGCCCCCGGACGCGCCGGGCCCCAACAGCGCCAGGAGCGTGTCGAGGGCGGCATGAAGCTGCTGCAATCGCTCGCGCCCCACGCGGGCTTCGATGTCCGCATAGGTGGCCTCCACCAGCGGCGCCATGGCGTCGACCAGCGCATCGGCCTGCGGTGTCAGCCAGATGCGCTGGCGACGCAGATCGTGCTCCAGGCGCTCGCGGCGCACCAGGGCCATGTCTTCCATGCGCGTCAGCACACCCGCCAGGCTGGGGCTCGAGATGCCGCAGCGAGCGACGATCTCGCGCGGCTCGAGCGGCCCCTGTTCCGCCAGCGCCCGGATGATGCGCCACTGCTGTTCGGTGACGCCGTTCGCGTTCAGCAGCGGCCGAAACTCGGCCAGCACGCGCTCGCGCGCCTGCAGCAACAGCAGAGGCAGGTTGCGCCGGCCGATCGGCTGCGGCTTGCGATCGGAGCGAGGCCGGGAGCGACTCATGAGCGTGTCCTTTGGGCTTGACTTGCTCACATCGTAGCGAATAGAGTCGCTAAGATACTAGCGAACAGCGAATCCACCGAGGTTTCGACCTGACTGTTGACTGGAGTGAACCCCTGGGGGGGGGTGCGGCAGAAAACTTGGACTGGTTAGACAGCGATCCCCAGGGACTTCCGATGCTCCATGGGGCTGCGCGAGCCGAGCGAAATCTTGATCCGTGCCTCGTTGTACCAGCGGATGTAGGCGTCGAGCGCTGCAATGAACTCGTCGATGGTCGTGTTCAACCAGTCCCGGGCGTAGAACAGCTCGTTCTTCATGCGACCGAAGAAGCCCTCGCAGGCGGCGTTGTCTGGCGAGCAGGCCTTGCGTGACATCGAGCGCACGAGACGCGCGTCAGAGATCCGAGTAAGCCAGCCAGGCCAGCGGTAGTGACCGCCGCGATCGGAGTGCACCACGGATCGGTCATTGCCAGCGATGACGGTGTCGATCGCGGCGTCAAGCATCGTGTTGACAAGCTCGGCATCCGGTCGCGTGCCGATCGACCAGCTGACCACCAACCCGTCGAAGCAATCAATCATCGGGGAGAGATAAACCTTGCCGGCCGGAATCTGGAACTCCGTAATGTCGGTGAGCCACTTCTTGTTGGGCGCACCGGCGGTGAAGTCGCGGTTGAGGAGGTTGTCCGGTGCCGGACTGATCTCGCCCATGTACGAGCCATAGCGCCTGCGCTTGCGCAAGACCGGGACCAGACTCTCTTCCTTCATCAAGCGTCGGACAACCTTCTCGGAGATGGTCACCGACTGCCTTGCGAGCGTGGCATGCATCCGGCGCGATCCGTAGCAGCGGTAGTTGCTCTGGAAGATGTCGGCCATGACACCTCGAACGGCAGCGTACTTGTCGCCGAGCTCAAGCCGTCCCCGGTGGTAGAAGTAAGAGCTGCGTGGCAGTTCAAGCTCCGCAAGAAGGTCGGCCAGCGCGTGCGTGGATCGCAGGGCATCAACCAGCTGGGTCTTCTCCCGATTCGTCAGGAGCTGCTGATCGATGCCCAGCTCTTTTTTTAGCAGTTCGTTCGCCTTCTTCAAGATGTCCTGCTCGAGCTTCAGGCGCTTGACGTCTTGTTGCAGGCGTTCAACCTCCCGTTCGAGCTCATCCCGCTCCGAGCTTGGCGAAGGGTCTTGCTGGGGCTTCATGGATGCCAACGCCTCGTTGCTGAGCAGCTGATTCCTCCATTTGTACAGCGAAGGCCTGGACACACCCAGCTCCTGAGCCACCGTCTGGGCACTTCCCTGCCGCAGGCACAGCGCCATGACTGCGGACTGCTTCGCCTGCAATGACAGCGCTTCGTGGGCTTGTCCCACCCGGGGACGCACTTCCGGATACGCATCGCGGATCCAGCCGGCGAGCAGTGATCGGGACGGGTAGCCCAGCGCCTTGATCGTGGCCGCCAGGCAGCGTCCGTTGGCGACGAAGTGATCTACTGCCAGTTGCCTCTGCGCCGGCGTGTACTTCGGCTCGCGCATGTAGGCCGTGGGCAAGTCCTGACGCTGTTCGTACGCCCGGTGCCAGGCCTTGAGCGCGTTCTTGGTCGGATAGCCGAGTTGGCGGATGGCCAGGCCAGCGCGCTTGCCCAGCTTGATGTAGAGCTGAACAGCTGTAATAGTCCGACGACGGCCGTGTTGACGTGCTCACTCGCGCGCGTTTAGCCGAGCGTTGATCGCGTCCATGTCGAAGGCGTAAGGATCGAAGGGGCTG
>WBZX01000561.1_pt1 | contig 33012 bp, 36 predicted proteins | sample 5204211 | NCBI WGS metagenome assembly WBZX01 (sample SAMN12344362, study PRJNA552823) | activated sludge metagenome | biome: Activated sludge suspended growth; feature: Nitrification reactor; material: Wastewater; isolation source: activated sludge from nitrification reactor of wastewater...
CTTTGCCTAGATATGCATTTTTGCAGATTACAGCGTCGCAGCGACCTGTTTATCGTTTGGACATTAAAGCCGTTTTTATTCTATTGGTTTCCCCATGAAAATTATCGGATTCCCAGTCGACGTATCGCGCTCGCAGGATGGCCGTATCGTTCGTGGCCTGCGAACCCGCCAAGCGCTGATTCAAGCTACCCTGGACCTTATCCAGGCCGGCGATGTGGAGCCGACGTCCGCTGCCATCGCCACCATCGCCGGCGTTTCGAGCCGGGCGCTCTTTCAGCATTTCACCAGTCTGGCCGACCTCTACGCGGCCGCCTTCGATCTTGCGGTCAGTCGCGCATTCGACGGAAACCGTCCGATTGATGCCGCCGCGCCGCTGGCCAGCCGTATCGAGCTACTGGTCGCCGACCGCGCGCAACTCTTCGAAGAATGGCTGCCGGTGTGGCACTTCGCCGAGCGCGTTCGCAGCGTGGCACCGGCGGTCGGTTCCGGCGTCGCGCAACTTAGGCGGCTTCTGCGGGAGCGGCTTGCCGGATGGTTCGAGGTGGAGCTCAGCAATCTGGATGCAGGCGCGCACGATCTCGTGCTCGACTCGCTCGATCTGGCCTTCGGTCTCGATAGCTGGATGAACATGCGCGAACAGCTTCGCCTGTCGCCCGTCCATGCGTCGCGAACCTGGCGTTTCACCGCACAGGCGATCGTTCTGCAGGCGCTTACCGCTCCTCATCAGCCCGTGGCGGCGGCCTAGTCAGCCGCCGAAGCGAAGACTCCCAACACCCCAAGGCTTCGCTTCAAACCTCCCACACCAGTCACGGGTCACTGCGGAGGCCGGCCGTTCCCCAAGCGGCCGGCCTCTTCCGTTTCGGCAAAGAAAAAGGCGACGGCAATGCCGTCGCCTTCGTCTTCAAGATGCGCTGTGGCCGGGATCAGTTCGCCTTGGCGCGGAACTTGTCGTGGCAGGCGCCACAGGTCTTCCCGGTCTCGGCAAAGGCCGCGGTCAGTGCTTCGAGGTTGCCCGACCCTGCCGCCACGGCGAGCTTGTCGTAGGCCGCGTCCGATGCCTTGCTGGCAGCCTGGAAGCCCGCTCTATCGGTCCAGATCGCGGGGAGGGCCTTGGTGTCGCCCTTGTCGGAACCGGCCGGAAACATTTTCTCGAACGCGACTTCGAGTGTCTTGAGCTTGGCGGCCTGTTCGACTGCGCCGCTGGTCGGACCCTTGGCGTCGATGATGCCCTTGATGGCGCGCATCGCAGCGGCGGCCTGCTTGCGATTCTCCTTGCGCTCGGCGATCACGTCGCCCTGGGCCATGGCGATTGTCGCACCGCCTACCATCGCACCGGCAGCAAGCGCGCCGATCATTGCCACAACCAGAGTCTTCCTCATTGGCCATCCCCTATCAATTCAACGGATCGACGGGCAATTTATGCCTAGCCGATGGGGTATTTGTTGCAGAGGTTGAGGCAGAAGCGAACAAAACTTCTGCGGAACGGCGCATCACGACTGCGTGTGCTGGGACTTGCATGAAGAGACGACGGCCCGACAATGGCCGAGAAACGGAGACGACGAGCGCATGGCCGGCAAGACTTCGACACGGATCCTCGTCTGGGACGTTCCCGTTCGCCTTTTCCACTGGACCCTCGCGGCACTGCTGGTGGTCTCGTATTTCACTGCCCGCACCGGCGGCGACTGGATGAAGCTGCACTTCTGGTCGGGCTACGCAATTCTCACGCTGCTGTTCTTCCGCATTGCCTGGGGCTTCCTCGGCAGCACGACGGCGCGCTTCTCGAGTTTCCTCAAGGGGCCTGGAGCGGCGTTGACGCATCTCGGTCATCTGCTGGGCCGCGGCCGTCCGCGCGACGCCGGTCACAATCCCTTGGGCGGCGCCATGGTCGTCGTCCTGATCCTCGCCGTCCTGGCGCAGGCTGCGACCGGCCTCTTTGCGGCGGATACGGACATGGGCCTGGTGAACGGCCCCCTGGCCTTGAAGGTCGCGGACAAGTGGGTCGAGCGCGCCACCGCTTTTCATTCGTTTTGGATCAACGTGCTGCTGATCCTGGTTGCGCTGCACGTATTGGCCGTCGTCTTCTACCTCGCCTGGAAACGGCAGAACCTGATCGGCGCCATGTTCACCGGACGCAAACCGGCCGACGACGTGGTCGAGCCGGGCGGCGCCGCACCGAAGCTCGTCTTCGTTTCGAACCGCCTCGCGATATCGCTGCTGCTGGTGTCGGCGGCATTGGTCTATTTCATCGTTCGTGCGGGCGGCTGACCTGCGCGCGCGGTCTTGCTGGCCCCAAATCACCCCTCTAGGGTGATCTTCACTGATCTCGTGAAATCTGGATTTTGCACCATGAAATTTACCGGTACCGACTCCTACGTTGCCAGCGACGACCTGCGCGTGGCCGTGAATGCGTCCATCGCGTTGCAGCGTCCGCTGCTCATCAAGGGTGAGCCGGGCACCGGCAAGACGGTGCTGGCGCACGAGGTCGCCAAGGCACTGAACGCGCCGATCATCGAGTGGCACATCAAGTCGACCACCAAGGCACAGCAGGGCCTCTACGAGTATGACGCGGTCTCGCGCCTGCGCGACAGCCAGCTGGGCGACGAGCGCGTGAAGGACATCTCGAACTACATCAAGCGCGGCAAGATGTGGGAGGCTTTCACCGCCGAGACCCGGCCGATCCTTCTGATCGACGAGATCGACAAGGCCGACATCGAGTTTCCGAACGATCTGCTCCTAGAGCTCGATCGCATGGAGTTCTACGTCTACGAGACGCAGCAGACGATCAAGGCGGAGCAGCGTCCGATCGTGATGATCACCTCGAACAACGAGAAGGAACTTCCGGACGCCTTCCTGCGCCGCTGCTTCTTCCACTACATCCGCTTCCCCGATCGTGAGACGATGACGCAGATCGTCGACGTCCATTTCCCCGACCTGCAGCGCAACCTGCTGCGTGAAGCGCTGAACGTCTTCTACGACATCCGCGAAGTGCCGGGTCTCAAGAAGAAGCCCTCGACTTCCGAGCTGCTCGACTGGCTGAAGCTCCTCATGGTCGAGGATATGTCGCCCGAGTCGCTGCGCTCCAAGGATTCCAAGCAGCTCATCCCGCCGCTGCACGGCGCGCTGCTCAAGAACGAGCAGGACGTTCACCTGTTCGAGCGTCTGGCCTTCATGGCGCGCCGGGAGCAGCGCCAGTAACTCCATAGGAGTCACGCCATGTTCGTGAACTTCTTTCTCGAACTCCGTCAGGCCAAGCTGCCGGTCTCCATCAAGGAATACCTCTCCTTGATGGATGCGATGGACAAGGGCGTCGCCGAATACAGCGTCGACGACTTCTACTATCTGTCGCGCGCCGCACTGGTGAAGGACGAGCGCAACCTCGACAAGTTCGACCGCGTGTTCGGCCATGTCTTCAAGGGCCTGGAGGCGCTGCCGGCCGAAGGCATCACCGCCGAGATCCCCGAGGAGTGGCTGCGCAAGCTCGCCGAGAAGCTTCTGACCGAAGAGGAAAAGAAGCAGATCGAGGCGATGGGCGGCTGGGAAAAGCTCATGGAGACGTTGAAGAAGCGTCTCGAAGAGCAGCAGAAGCGCCATCAGGGCGGCAGCAAATGGATCGGCACGGCCGGCACCTCGCCGTTCGGCGCCTATGGCTTCAATCCAGAAGGCGTGCGCATCGGCCAGGACAAGAACCGCGAAGGCCGTGCGGTCAAGGTGTGGGACAAGCGCGAGTACAAGAACCTCGACGACACGGTCGAGATCGGCACGCGCAACATCAAGATCGCGCTGCGCCGGCTGCGCAAGTTCGCGCGCGAGGGCGCCGAGGTCGAGCTCGACATGCCCGACACGATCCGCTCGACCGCACGCAATGCGGGGTACCTCGACATCAAGATGGTGCCGGAGCGGCGCAACAAGGTGAAGCTGCTGCTGCTGTTCGACATCGGCGGCTCGATGGACGCGCATATCCGCGTCTGCGAGGAGCTGTTCTCGGCGGCGCGCACCGAGTTCAAGCACCTCGAATTCTTCTACTTCCACAACTGCCTCTACGAGAAGCTGTGGAAGGACAATCGCCGCCGTCACGTCGATACCTTCTCGACGGCGCAGCTCCTGCATACCTATCCGCCCGACTATAAAGTGATCTTTGTCGGCGACGCCTCGATGAGCCCCTACGAGATCGCCTATCCCGGCGGCTCGGTGGAGCACTGGAACGAGGAGGCGGGACAGGTCTGGATCCAGCGCATGGCCGACACCTATCGCAGCATGGTGTGGCTGAACCCGGTGCCGGAGCGGCACTGGAGCTACACGCCCTCCATCCAGCTGCTGCAGCAACTCAGCAGCAATCGCATGTTCCCGCTGACTCTGGGCGGTCTCGACAGTGCGATGAAGGAACTCAACAAGTAGTAGTAGGGGAGCAAAGATGAAGACCGGACCGGCCGTCGCCGAAATCCTGAAGCGCGAGGGCGTCGAGTACCTCTTTGCTTACCCCGTCAACCACTTGATCGAGCATTGCGCCGCGATCGACATTCGTCCGATCATCGTGCGTCAGGAGCGCATCGGCCTGCACATGGCCGATGCGATGTCGCGCCTGACCAAGGGCCGCAAGATGGGCGTGTTCTGCATGCAGAGTGGCCCTGGCTCGGAGAACGCCTATGGCGGCGTCGCCCAGGCGTTCGGCGAATCGGTGCCGCTGCTGGTCATCCCCGCGGGCTATTCGCGCCGCATCGCGCACGTGCCGCCGAATTTCAATTCGACGATCACCATGGCTCACGTCGCCAAGCATGCCGAGCCGATCAGCTCGGGCGCCGACATCGAGAACATCATGCGCCGGGCCTTCAGCCTGCTGCGCAATGGCCGCGGCGCGCCGGTCATTATCGAGTTTCCGGCCGAGGCTAATGGTGAGGATGCGCCCGAGCCGCTGACCTATCAGCCCGTCGTCGCCACCAAATACGGTCCCGATCCCGCCGCCGTGAAGGAAGCCGCCAAGGCGCTGGTCGAGGCCAAGCGACCGGTTATCTATGCCGGCCATGGCGTGCATTGGGCCGAGGCCTATGACGAGCTGAAGGAACTGGCCGAGCTGCTGGCGATTCCGGTCTGCACCTCGCTGCAAGGCAAGAGCAGCTTCGACGAAACCCATCCGCTGTCGCTCGGCTCGGGCGGTCGCGCCTATCCCAAGGCGGTGCGCCACTTCCTCGACAATTGCGACGTGCTGTTCGGCATCGGCTGCTCCTTCACCGAAACCAACTTCGGCATCTCGATGCCCAAGGGGAAGGTGGTGATCCACACGACGCTCGATCCCAATCACCTGAACAAGGACGTGCGCTGCAAGTACGGCCTGATCGGCGACGCCAAGCTCGCGTTGCGCGCCATGATCGACGAATGCAGCAAGCTCGTTGGTGGCAAGAAGCGCGATGCCGGCCCGGTGGTGGCCGAGATCAAGCCGATCGCCGACGAGTGGCTGAACGAGTGGATGCCAAAGCTCACCAGCAACGAGGAGCCGCTCAGCCCCTATCGCGTGCTGTGGGACCTGCAGCACACGGTCGACGTGGCCAACACCATCATCACCCACGATGCCGGCAGCCCGCGCGACCAGCTTTCGCCGTTCTGGAAGACGACGGCGCCGCACACTTACATCGGCTGGGGCAAGACCACGCAGCTGGGCTATGGCCTCGGCCTGGCGATGGGCGCCAAGCTCGCCTGTCCGGACAAGCTCTGCATCAACGTCTGGGGCGACGCTGCCATTGGCTTCACCGGCATGGATTTCGAGACGGCGGTGCGCGAGCGCATTCCGATCATGTCGATCCTGCTCAACAACTTCTCGATGGCGATCGAGCTGCACATCATGAAGGTCTCGACCGAGAAGTATCGCTCGACCGACATCTCCGGCGACTACGCTGCCATGGCGCGTGCCTTCGGCGGCTATGGCGAGCGCGTCACCAAGGTCGAGGACATCGTGCCGGCCATCAAGCGCGGTATCGAGCAGACCCAGAAGGGCGTGCCGGTGCTGCTGGAGTTCATCACGTCCAAGGAAGTGACGATCTCCGTTCCGAAGTAGACCTAACGCGGAGGTAGTGAAGGACCTTTCCAGAGCCGCGGAAAGGTGCTTCGCTACGCTCGACATGACGGTTGTTCTTACACCTGCCGCCGAGCATCAGGTCGCCGTTCACGACGGCCTTTGGATGAGCCCGGTCGATGCCGAAAAGGTCACTGGCTGGACGCTGAAGCCCGAAGGCATGTGCCGTGCGGATCTCTGTGTGCCGCTGCCGGCCTCGGCATTGCGCGTCAACGAAGTCGACGTCGCCGCTTTTTGGGCGAAGTTGGGTGGCCCGGTGATCGCGAGCGCGCAACGCGATGTTTGGGCATTGGGTGCGCCAGCCGGGGAGCGCAATGCGGCCCTCGAGGGGCTGGAAGCACCCGACTTCACGCTGCCGGATATCGACGGCGTGCCGCGACGTCTCTCCGATCTCCGAGGCAAGAAGGTCTTCCTCGCCACCTGGGCCAGTTGGTGAGGCTGCCGTTTCGACTTGCCCGTGTGGCAGGCTCTCTACGATGAACTGAAGGGCAAGGGGCTCATGGTCGTGGCCGTGGCACAAGAGAGCCGCGGTGCCGGGCACGCTCGCCCGTGGATCGAGCAGGCGAAGTCTTCCTACTGGCAGCTCGTAGACACCGAACATCGACTGAGCGATCTCTACAATCTCGTGAACGTGCCGCAGGCAATCTGGATCGACGAACAGGGTCGGATCGTTCGGCCGCCCGAGGCGGCCGGTTCGACCGATCACTTCCGCCGCATGGATCTCAAGACGCGCACCATGAGTCCGCAGGATCAGGCGGAACGCCTGGCGGCACGGCAGGCTTATCTCGACGCTATCCGTGCCTGGGTGATGACTGGCGCTCATGCGCTGCCCGCCGCTTCCGTGCGGGCGAACCTGCCGAAGGTGACGCAGGAGATTGCCGAGGCGCATGCCCGCTTCCGGTTGGGCGTCTGGTTGCGCACGCACGGCCGTGTCGCCGAGGGCGATCTGCAGATGGCCGAAGCAAGCCGGCTGCATCCCGAATCGTGGAGCATGTGGCGGCAGGCCGCCGATCTCGACGAAGTGGGCAAGGCCTCGGGACCGGATTTTTGGAAGCGCGTACAGGCCTTGGGCGACAGGCCCTATTATCCGCCTCCCAAACTCTGAGCAGAGCGTCGTTCGGCGACAATTGCCGAGGCTTTGCCATGCCTGACAGGCTCACGGCACCGTGAAGCGCCGCAGCTAGGCGGGATTCCCGCCACGCGTTAGGCTTACTTCCATAAATCCTGAACAACGGAGAATGGGATGGCTGTTCTCAACGTCAACGGCAAGGCGCTCGATCACAACGCCGAGCCGGATACCCCCCTGCTTTGGGTGCTGCGCGAGCAACTCGGCCTGACCGGCGCCAAGTATGGCTGCGGCATCTCCCAGTGCGGGGCCTGCACGGTGCATGTCGACGGCGTGGCGACGCGGTCCTGCGGCGTGCCGGTCAGTGCGGTGGCCGACAAGAAGATCGTGACCGTCGAGGCCTTGGCGACGAACGGCACCTTGAACAAGATCCAGCAGGCCTGGGTTGCCCTCGATGTGCCCCAATGTGGCTACTGCCAGACCGGCATGGTGATGGCGGCGACGGCGCTGCTGGCCGCCAATCCCAAGCCGACCGACGCCGACATCGACGCGGCCATGACCAACATCTGTCGCTGCGGCACCTATCAGCAGGTGCGTGAGGCGATCCACGCCGCGGCAAAGGCCTGAGGGAGGAGGGTGCATCATGACGATCCACACATCGCTCGGCCGCCGCAACTTCCTGGTCAGCACCACAGCCGTCGCCGGCGGTTTCTCGCTCGGCTTCCACGTTCCCTTCCTCGATGACGGCGAGGCGAACGCCCAGGCCGTCAAGGAACTCAACGCCTGGGTGGTCATCCATCCCGACGACAAGGTGGTGATCCGCGTCGCCCGTTCCGAAATGGGGCAGGGCACGCTCACCGGCCTCTGCCAGCTCGTGGCCGAGGAGCTCGACTGCGACTGGAACAAGGTGACCTGGGAATATCCCACGCCGGGCGAGAACCTGGCGCGCAACCGCGTCTGGAAGAACTTCTCGACCGGCGGCAGCCGCGGCATTCGCGAGAGCAACCAGTATGTCCGCGAAGGCGGCGCCATGGCGCGCGAGATGCTGATCGCCGCCGCCGCCGCGCAGTGGAAGGTGCCGGCGGGCGAATGCAGCGTCGACAAGGGCGTGATTTCTCACAAGGACAAGAAACTTACCTACGGCGCGGTCGCCGCGGCGGCGTCCCGGCTCGATCCCCCAAAGGAAGTGAAGCTCAAGGACCCCAAGGGCTGGAAGATCGCCGGTAAGCCGCTGAAGCGGCTCGACACGGTCGACAAGGTCACCGGCAAGCAGATCTACGGCATGGACTACACCATGCCTGGCATGCTGGTCGCCACCGTACGTGCATGCCCGGTGATCGGCGGCAAGCTCAAGAGCTTCGATGCCGCCAAAGCCGAGAAGATGCCGGGCGTGAAGAAGGTCCTCGCGATCGACGGTAATGCCGTCGTGGTCGTGGCCGATACCTATTGGCATGCCCAGGGAGCCCTCGCGGCTGTGACCACGGAATGGGATGTCGGCGAGCTGGGCAAGGTCCAGCAGGCAACGATCAATGCCATGCTGAAAGAAGGCCTCGACGCCAGCGAAGCTTTTGTCGGCAACAAGGCGGGCGACGCCAAGGCAGCGATTGCCGGGGCGGCGAAGAAGGTCGAGGCGACCTACAACTTCCCCTACCAGCATCACGTCACCATGGAGCCGATGAACGCCACGGCGCGCTACACGGCCGACAAGTGCGAGGTCTGGTGCGGCACGCAGAACGGCGAGGCAGCTCTTGCAGCGGCCTCCGAAGCCTCGGGCCTGCCCGTTGCGAAGTGCGACGTCTACAAGCTCCTGCTGGGTGGCGGCTTCGGCCGTCGTGGCCGCTCGGACTATGTCCGCCAGGCCGTGTTGGTGGCCAAGGAAATGCCCGGCACGCCGATCAAGCTGATCTGGTCGCGCGAAGAGGACATGACCCACTGTCAGTACCATCCGATCACGATGGCCAAGCTGACCGGCGGCCTCGATGCGCAAGGCAATCTGGTCGGACTGCAGATTCGCATCTCGGGCCAGTCGATCCTGGCCTCGCTGCTGCCGCAGAACCTGCAGAACGGCATGGACCCGGTCGCCTTCCAGGGCCTCATGCAGACCGGTGTCGAGGCAGCCTACGGCTACGACATCCCGAACCTCATGATCGATCACGCCATGCGCAACCCGCACATCACGGCGGGCTTCTGGCGCGGCGTGAATGTGAACCAGAACGCCGTGTACATGGAATGCTTCATGGACGAGCTGGCCGCCGCGGCGGGTCAGGACCCGCTGGCCTTCCGCCTGAAGTACCTCAAGCCCAAGTGGGCGGCGGTGCTGAAGGCGGCATGCGACAAGGCGGGCTACGGCAAGCCGCTGCCCGAGGGCCATTTTCACGGCATCTCGCAGGTCATGGGTTATGGCAGCTACGTGGCCGGCGTCGCCGAGGTGTCGGTGAGCCCCGACGGCATCCTCAAGATCCACAAGATCACGGCGGCGACCAACCCGGGCCATGTCGTGAATCCGGCGCAGATCGAGCGTCAGGTCGCGGGTTCGTTCGTCTATGGCCTGTCGGCGGCCCTCTACGGCCAGATCACCGTCAAGGACGGCGTCGTCGAGCAGACCAACTTCGACAGCTACAACGTGATGCGCATCGACGAGATGCCGCAGGTGGAGACGGTGCTGGTGCCGACCCATGATTTCTGGGGCGGCGTCGGCGAACCGACGATTGCGGTGGCGGCACCCGCGGTGCTGAACGCGATTGCCAAGGCGACGGGCAAGCGGGTGCGCAATCTGCCGCTGATGAATCAAGACCTCAAGAAAGGCGCTTGATGCATCGTCTGCTGCTGCCGGGCCTGGCTGCGGCATTGTTGTTGGCGGGTGAACCCGTTCGGGCGGCAGATGGGCCGCCCGGCGGTCCGCCGGGGGCGAGTTCGTGCACCGGCTGCCACGCGAGCGCGAAGATTGCCGACTCGGTGATCCCGCGTATCGCCGGGCGCAAGGCGGCGGACATCGTCACCTTCATGCGCGAGTACCGAAGCGGCGCCTGGCCGTCGAGCGTGATGGGCCGCATCGCCAAGGGCTTCGACGACCAGCAGATCGACGCCATTGCGGCCTGGTTTGCCGCGCAACCGGAGTAGCGTTGCATGTCGACGCGTCGACATTTCCTGAAGCTCGGCGCCGCGGCGGCCATGGCGCCTGCCGTCGTGTCGGCCCAGGGCGCCGGCGCAGGCCGCGTCGTCGTGATCGGCGGCGGCTTTGCCGGCGCCACGGCCGCGCGCACCCTGAAGGCGCTGGAGCCCAAGCTCACCGTCACGCTGGTCGAACCCAATCCCGTCTACACCTCGTGTCCGTTCAGCAACTCGGTGCTCGCCCACCTGCGCGAGATCGGGCAGCAGCAATTCCGCTATGACGGCGTCAAACGTGCCGGCGTCACGGTCGCGGAAACCAGCGCGATGGCCGTCGATGTCGATGCCAAGGCCGTAGCTCTGGCCGACGGCAACCGGCTCTCCTACGACCGGCTCGTGATGTCGCCGGGTATCGACTTCAACTGGACCGCCATTCCTGGCTACGACGAGGCTGCGGCGCAGAAGATGCCGCATGCCTGGAAGGCCGGAGCGCAGACGGTGCTGCTGCGCGAGCAGCTTCAGTCCATGCAGGACGGTGGTCTCGTCGTCATGTCGGCGCCGGCCAATCCCTTCCGCTGTCCACCTGGTCCTTACGAGCGCGCCAGCCTGATCGCCTATTGGCTCAAGATCTGGAAGCCCAAGTCGAAGCTGCTGTTGCTCGACGCCAAGGACGCCTTCTCCAAGCAGCGCCTGTTCCAGAACGGCTGGGCGGAACTCTATCCCGGCCTGATCGAGTGGGTGCCGCTGAGCCAGGGCGGCAAGGTGACGTCGGTCGATCCCGCGACGCTGACCCTGGTTACCGAGTTCGGCAGCCACAAGGCCGCCGTTGCCAACGTCATCCCGCCGCAGCGCGCCGGCGCCATTGCCGCGCAGGCCGGCGTGGCCGACCGAACAGGCTGGTGCCCGGTCGAGCCGTTCGCTTTCGAATCGACGCTGCGGCCCGGCATCCACGTGCTGGGCGATGCGGCGATCATGGGTGGCATGCCCAAGTCGGCCTTCGCGGCGAATGTGCAGGCCAAGGTCTGCGCCGTCGCGATCGTCGAGCTGCTGGCCGGCCGCACGCCGCCGGACCCGATTCTGATCAACACCTGTTACAGCCTTGTCGCCGCCGACTACGGAATCTCCATCGCCGGCGTCTATCGGCCGAACAATGGCCAGCTTGCCGACATTCCGGGGGCGGGTGGCGTCAGCCCGCTCGAAGCCGTGGGCGGCCTGCGCGGCCAGGAGGCGCTCTATGCGTCGAGCTGGTTCCGTACCATCACCGCCGAGGTCTATGGCTGACGCCATGTGGAGCCGGTATCTGCTCGCTCTGGCGTTGATCGTCTTGGCGCCGGCTGCCATGGCGCAGGAAATCGTGGGCGATGCTATCCCCGGATCGTTGACGGGCCAGCCCGGCGATGCTGCGCGCGGACGCGCTATCGTAGCCAATCGCAGCGTCGGTCTCTGTCTGCTCTGTCACAGCGGGCCGATTGCAGAGGAGCGCTTCCAGGGCGATCTCGCGCCCAGCCTGGCCGGGGTGGGGACGCGCTGGTCGGCGGGGCAGCTGCGCTTGCGCATCGTCGACGGTTCGCGTCTCAATGCCGACACGATCATGCCGCCCTACTATCGGACCACAGGGCTGCAGCGTGTCGCCCGTAGCTTCGAAGGCAAAACCATCCTGACGGCGGCCCAGGTCGAGGATGTCGTGGCCTATCTCGTGACCCTGAAGGATTGAATGGATCGACGTCGTTTCCTGGCCGGTACTGCCGTTCTTGCACTCCTGCCGTTCGACCGCGCAGCGGCAACGCCCGACTCCATGACCGAGGCGATCCGCAAGGTCGTCGGCGGTGCGGCCGTGCGCGAAGAGCGGGTCAAGCTCGATATGCCGCCTTTGGTCGAGAACGGCAGCACCGTGCCGCTTACCGTGTCGGTCGAGGGCCCGATGACGGACGGCGACCATGTGAAGGCCATCCACGTCTTCAACGAGAAGAATCCGCAGCCCAATGTCTTTTCGGCCAAGCTCTCGCCGCGCAACGGCAAGGCGGTGATCGGCACGCGGATCAAGCTCGGCGACAGCCAGAAGATCGTGGCCATCGCGGAAACCAGCGATGGCAGATTCTGGAGCGCCAGTGCCGACGTGATCGTGACCCTGGCTGCCTGTCTTGAGGAGGCGACCTGATGGCCAACATCCTCGTCAACGCACCGAAGACGGCTAAGCGCGGCGACGTGATCGAGATCAAGGCGCTGATCATGCATTCCATGGAGACCGGCTTCCGGCCTGGCCCCAACGGCCAGATCATTCCGCGCAACATCATCGAGCACTTCACCGCGACCTGGAACGATACGGAAATCTTCGCCTTGGAAATGTCGCCTGCTATTTCGGCCAATCCCTTCGTCTCGTTCTTCGCCGTCGCGACCGAGAGCGGCACGATCCGCCTGCGTTGGTCCGGCGATCAGGGCTTTGCCGTCGAGGAGCAGGTCGCGATCGCCGTCGAATGACTAGGCTACGCTTCGCTATCGCGCTTGTCGTGATATTCGCCGCCTCGTTCGCCCTCGCGCAGGGCGGCGGAGACAAGCGTCGCTCGGGCTATCAGGACATGGGCGCAGCTCTGCAGCAGATGCAGGACGACGACACGGCCAACCCCGGCATGCTGTTCGTCCAGCAAGGGGCGAAACTCTGGGAACAACGCATCGGTGTAGCCGACAAATCCTGCGCCGATTGTCACGCCGCAGCGAACGTCAGCATGAAAGGCGTTGCGGCACGCTATCCGGCGATCCCGCCCGATGCGGACAGGCCCGTCGATCTCGAGGGACGCATCAACCTCTGTCGCTTCGACAACCAGAAAGCCACTCCGCTGCCGCCGGAAAACCAGGACATGCTGGCACTTCTTGCATTCGTGTCGCGGCAATCGCGAGGACTGCCGATTGCGCCGCCTGACGATCCACGACTGGCAGCCTGGCGCGAGCAGGGAGCTGAGATCTACACGCGCCGGCAAGGGCAGCTCAATCTGTCCTGCGCCATCTGCCACGACGACAATGCCGGCAAGAAGCTCGCGGGCGTAACGATCCCGCAAGCGCATCCCACAGGCTATCCGATCTACCGCCTCGAATGGCAGGGACTGGGGTCGCTGCGCCGGCGCCTGCGCAACTGCCTGATCGGCATCCGGGCCGAGCCCTATCCGACGGCGGCTTCGGAGTATGTTGCTCTGGAGCTGTATCTCATGGATCGGGCCAAGGGCATGACCATGGAGTCGCCGGGTGTCAGGCCCTGAGCGTTCTGTTGTGCGGTGCTGCGGCGTAGATCGTGCTTAGGAGCCTTCCAGATTGCCGATACCATGGCACGCATGGCTTCTGTTGCTCGTCGTGCGATGCTCGCGTCGCTGTCGGGATTGATGCTGTGGCACGAGGCAGCTGCAGCACCCACGAAGATAAGACTCGGAATGGCTTCGGAGGGCAGTGGTTTCGTCCTCTATGGCGGCGCCTTCGTGGACGCCCTCAAGTCGGTGGAGCCATCCCTCGAGATCCGCGAGAGCATAACAGGCGGTACGCTCGACAATGTGTCGATGCTGGAGCGTGGCGAACTCGATATCGGCTTCGTGTCCGGTGAAGTGGTGCATGAGTTGCTCGCCGGCCTCGGCAGGCCGGTGACGAAACTCACCGTCGTTTCCGTCATGTATCCGACTCCCGGCATGTTTGCGGTGCGTGCCGATAGCCGCTACCGCTCGATCGCCGATCTACAGGGTCGCCCGGTGGTCTGGAATTCGCGCGGTTCGGGTCTTGCCGTCCAGGGGCGCTACGTGATGAGCGGCATGGGCCTCGACGTCGACACGTTTTTCGAGTCGATCTATCCGGAACGGTTTTCCGATGGGCCGGGCATGGTGATCGATGGGGCGGCATCGGCGCTCTGGGGCGGCGGTCTGCGCTGGCCGGGTTTTGTCACCATCGCCAACAATCCCAACGGTGTGCGCTTCGTCGTGCCGACGCCGGAGGAAGCGGATCGCATCCTGGCGAAGTACGGCTTCCTCCGCCGCTTCACCGTGCCGGCCGGTCTCTATCCAGGGCAGTCCGAGCCGATCCAGAGCGTGGGTTCGTGGAGCTTCATCTTGGCGCGGGCCGATCTCGACGAGACCGTCGGCTATCGGCTGGCGGCAGGCTTGCATCGCATCGAGCGCGGCGGTTTCAACCCGCGCCAGCTTGGCCAGAGCACGTCGAAGAACATGCTGGCGGCCGTACCGTCGCCCGACGTGCTGAACACCGGAGTCAGGCGCTTCCACGAGGAACAGGGCCTGCTAAGGTAGGTGGCAATCCGCGGGAGAGGAAAATTCTCTCGCGGCGCACCGGCAGAGGTATTTCTGCCGCCGCATACCGGCAATTCGACGGCGCGTTTCATTGCTGCTGCTGTGAGGCCGCCTCTACAGTCGGGCCATGTTGAGCCTCGCCTCCAGTCTCGTTGCCCGTGCTGCCCGCCTGATCCAGGCGGCTCAGGACGAGCCCTCCCTCTGGACCATCTCCGTGCACGGCCGTGTGGTCGGCTCGCTGGTCTGTGAGGGTGGAACCTGGCGGCTGTCCTGGTTCAACGGTGCCGATCCACGGCTGGCGAGCCATGCCGGTCCGATGGATGGCGACATCGACGGGTTGGCCGAGACACTCAGCTTCCGGCTCGGCGCCCCCGTGCGTCTGGAGTCGCTTCCGGTCTAGACTGGCCGCAGGCTGATCACAGGTATTTCAATCATGGATGCGATCGACAGAAAGATCGTGGCTCTCCTCCAGGAGGATGCGAGCCTTTCACTCGCGCAAATTGCGCATCGGGTCGGGCTGTCGCAAAGCCCCTGCTGGAAGCGAATCCAGCGTCTGGAGAAGGCCGGCATCATCCTGAAGAGGGTGGCGCTGATCTCGCCGGAATCGATCGGCATGGGGCTCACCGTGTTCGTTTCCATCGAGACCGGCGACCATTCCTCGGCCTGGCTGTCCAAGTTCGCCCAGACCGTCACGGCCATGCCCGAGGTGATGGAGTTCCATCGCATGGCTGGCGACATCGACTACATGCTGCGGGTCGCCGTCACGGACATGCAGGCCTACGACGCCTTCTACAAGAAGCTGATCGACACCATGCCGCTCAAGAACGTGACCTCGCGGTTCTCGATGGAGCGCGTGAAGTCGACCACGGCCTACCCGATTGCCACGGACCTCAAGCCGGCGCGCAAACGCTAGGCGCTCCTCCTGAGGGCGTCGAAGAGCCGCCGTGCCGGTCGTGACAGGTGGCGGGAATCTCGGACACAGAGCGTGAGCTGGCGTGCTGCCCAGGGCTCGGCGATGCGCACGATGGCGAGCGGCTGGGCACGCCGCTGACGGCGTGCCGTCGCCTCCGGTACGATACCCACGCCGACGCCGGCCGCCACCATGGCACAGACCGCGTCGAGGCTGTTCGCCCTGACCCGCAGCCGCAGCACCCGTCCGAGCCGCGTCGCATGCCGTGCCACATGTTCGTCGAGCGCGGTGCCGCGGGGCAGGCCAATGAAATCGAGATCGAGCAGCTCGGCGAATCCGACCTGACGTCGACCGGCGAGGGGGTGGCCGGCGGCAACGGCCAGCACCAGCCGGTCGGGACGAAAGGGATGGCTTTCGAGGCTCGGTACGAGCGAGGCTTCGGTAGCGATGCCGATATCGGCGTCGCCTGCTGCGATGGCGGTGGCGATCGCCGGGCTCTCGCGATCTTCGAGGTCGAGGTCGATGCTGGGATTGACCGCCAGGAATTCCGCCAGCAGCGCAGGCAGGTGCTCTGACATGGCCGCGGTATTGGCGAGCAACCGCGCGTGGCCCTTGAGGCCGCGCGAATAGGCGCCCAGCTCGCCACGCATCGTCTCGATCTGCTGCAGGACGATGCGCGCGTGGTCGAGCAGGGCGCGTCCGGCATCGGTCGGCTGGACGCCGCGTCGGCCACGCTTGAGGAGCGGGACGCCCAGCACATCCTCCATGCCGCGGATGCGCGCGCTCGCGGACGCCAGCGCCAGGTGCGCGCGCTCGGCGCCTCGCGTGATGCTCTCCGTTTCGACGACGTGGCGGAAGAGGCGGAGATCGGTGAGATCGAAGCGCATGCAGAACTCCTCTTCCCAAGGCGAAGTAGATCGAGAGCCTTCGGATAAACCGAAGGCACACGCCGTATTCTCCATATTGCCGGCGATGCCGTCTCCAGCCATGTGTGGGGCATGACGGCGACCGTTATCGTCTTCGTTCTGGCGGTGTTCGTCCTGGCCAGCTTCGCCAAGGGCGTCATCGGCCTCGGCTTGCCGACGATCTCGATGGGCCTGCTGGCCGTCGTCCTGCCGCCGGCCGAAGCCGCCGCCCTGCTGATCCTGCCGTCGCTGGTCACCAACGTCTGGCAGATGGTGGATGGCCCCCAACTCCGTGCCGTGCTGCGCCGCCTGTGGCCCCTCAATCTCGGGGTGTGCGTCGGCACCTGGGGCGGGGCGGCCTTCCTGTCGGGTCTGGATGGTCCTTACGGCGCTCTGGCCCTGGGGGTGGCCCTCATGGTCTATGCCGTTTCGGGCCTGGCAGCGCTAAAGCTTGCCGTGCCGCAAAGGGCCGAACCCTGGCTCGGCCCCCTGGCCGGAGCCGTAACGGGCGCCATCACGGCGGCGACCGGCGTCTTCGTGATCCCGGCCGTGCCCTACATGCAGGCGATCGGCTTGCAGAAGGACGCGCTGGTGCAGGCGCTCGGCCTGTCCTTCACGGTGTCGACCCTGGCTCTGGCGGTGACCCTGGCCGGTGACCGGGCTTTCACCTGGGAGCTGGCCTGGCCCTCGCTGGCGGCGGTCGTCATTGCGCTTCTGGGGATGCGGCTCGGCCAGGCCGTCCGGGCCCGTCTGTCGCCGCAGACCTTCCGGTTCTGGTTCTTCGCCGGGCTGCTGGCCCTCGGTGCCTATCTCGCAGCGCGCGGGCTGATCTGACCGGCCGATGGACGGTCGGGCCGTGTCGGGTTTACGTTTCGGGATCGGATTCCATCCCGGAGTGTTTCCATGGCCGTGCATGCCCTCAAGACAGCGAAAGTCGCAAGCCTCCGGTCGCAGGTTTCGCCGGAAGAATGGCAGGCCCGCGTCGATCTCGCTGCCTGCTACCGGCTGATGGATCTTTACGGCATGTCGGACCTGATCGCGAACCACATCTCGGTCCGCGTACCCGGCGAAGACAATGCCTTCCTGATCAACGCCTACGGCCTTCTCTACGAAGAGATCACCGCATCGAGCCTCCTGAAGATCGATCACGAGGGCAACATCCTCGCCAAGCCGGAATTCCAGGGTGGCTTGGAATACGGCGTCAACCGCGCGGGCTTCGTGATCCATAGCGCCATCCATATGGCCAAGCACGACGTCGCTTGCGTGATCCACACGCACACCTGGCCGGGCATGGCGGTCTCGACCATGGAATGCGGCCTGCTGCCCAACACGCAGACTTCGATGCGCTTCGCCAAGATCAGCTATCACGACTTCGACGGCGTCGTGCTCGATACTGCGGCCCGCGAAGCGCTGGTCGAGAGTCTCGGCGACAACAACGCCATGATCCTGCGCAACCACGGTCTGCTGACGACCGGCGCCACGATCCCCGAAGCCTTCAACGCCATGCATCGGCTGGAGCTGTCCTGCAAGACGCAGATCGCGGCCATGTCGTGCAATACCAAGCTGATCCAGGTCCCGCCCGAAGTGGTCGAGGCGACCTACATGAACTACCAGCCCCATGTCCGCCGACCGTTCGGTCTGCTCGACTGGCCGGCGCTGCTGCGGAAGCTTGACCGGATCGATCCCGGCTTCCGCGACTGATTGGTTACACCGCACAGCTCCCTCCGGGCCTTCGCGGCCGTAGCCTGTGGCTACTGGACGACACCTGGATATCGGGGCGTCGCCTGGTTGCTGACTGCCGGCATGCTGGTATTCGGCATCATCAACGTTGCCATCGCGCTGTGGCTCAACATCTGGAATCGCGACTTCTTCAACGCACTGGAGAAGCGTGACACCTCTGCGCTCGTCGAACAGCTCTATATCCTGGCTGTCATCGTCGCGTCGGCCGGCATTGCAGTCGCCCTCCAGCTTCACATCCGGCGCCGCCTGCAATTCAACTGGCGCGCATGGCTGACGCATGTCACGGCACTGCGCTGGCTGAATTCAGGGCGGCAGTATCAGCTCAGCCTCCTGGCCGAGGAATGCGATAATCCCGATGGTCGTATCGCCGAGGATATCCGGATTTCCACGGAGTTCGCGGTCGAGTTCGCCCAGAGCATCCTGCAATGCGTCCTGCAGCTCATCACCTTCCTGGGCGTGCTATGGGTCCTGTCGGGTGACCTGCCCATCACCATCGGCGGCGTGGCCTTCAGCCTGCCGGGCTACATGGTCTGGGCTGCGGTACTCTATGCCCTGTTCGGCTCGATCCTTACCTACGCACTCGGCAGCGGCCTGATCGAGGCCGGCAACGTTCGGCAGGGGCGCGAGGCCGACATGCGGTCGGTCCTGATCCGCGCCCGTGAGAATGCCGAGGGCATCGCCTTGATGCGTGGCGAGCAGGATGAACGCGATCGGCTTAAGGAAGCTGTCGGCGAGCTGCGCACTGCCTGGCATGCGCAGACGCGCGGGCAGGGAAGCCTGGCGTTGCTCACCAGTTCGCTGGCTTACCTTGCGCCGGTCGTGCCGCTGGTTGTCGCCCTGCCGCGCTATCTCGGCGGCGAACTCCAGCTCGGCGGCCTCATGCAGACCGCTCAGGCCTTCTCGAGTGTGCAATGGGCGCTGTCCTGGCTGATAGACAACTTTTCGAAGTTTGCCGATTGGCGTGCTTCCACCGACCGTGTGGTCCATCTTCACATGGCGCTCCACGATCTCGAGGAGACAGCAGAGGCGCCAAACGGCGAACGTATCGACGTGACGCCGGGCGTGGGCGACAGGCTGATTCTTCGCGAAGTCGGGTTGTCGCGGCCCGACGGCGAAGCCTTGGTGGCGGAGGCTGAAGTCGAGATTGGTCGTGGCGAGCGCGTTCTGATCCGCGGCAAGTCGGGCAGCGGCAAGAGCACTATCATGCGTGCCGTGGCTGGTGTCTGGCCGTGGGGAAGCGGTTCGGTTGAGCTGCCGCGCGGCGAGATCGCTTTCATGCCGCAGAAGCCCTATTTCCCGCTCGGCACCCTGCGCGAAGCGATGCTCTATCCCAAGGAGCCTAACGGTATTACCGACGACGACCTGCGCGAGGCGCTGCACGAGGTCGGGCTCGACCATCTGCGTGGCCGCCTCGACGAGGAGGAGCGCTGGGACCATATTCTGTCCGGCGGCGAGCAGCAGCGCGTCGCCTTCGCCCGCACGCTGATCCACAAGCCGGACTGGATCTTCATGGACGAGGCGACTTCGGCCCTTGACGAAGCCGGGCAGGAAAACGTGATGAACCTCCTGTTGGAGAAGCTGCCCGATACGGCGGTGGTCAGCATCGGGCACCGCCCCGGCCTCGAACTTTTTCACACTCGGGAACTCGAACTGGAGCCCGGCAAGGCAGGTGCCGAGTTGAAGCCGCATGGCCGGCGTCGGTCGCTGAGCGACCTTTACCGCCGTATGGCCGCGCACAGTCGAGCGACCCCAAGAGAGCCGGGCTTCTGGGCCAATGTCAGGGCAAACCTGATCGGCCGGTAAGGCAGGCGCTTTCTGACGAAAATCGCCGTCGGCAGGGAACTCCGGGACAGGCCGGTGATTGACCCTGCAGTTGCTTGCGAATTCTCCTGCAACCGGGGGAGGCCATGAATCTGTCCAAGGCAGGATACTGGGGGCTGCTGACAGCCGGTGCTGCACTGGCCACCTTCACCATTGCTTACGCACAGCAATCGCCGCCGGCGGCGCGTGGCGTGTCGAGCTACGCGCCGGTCGATGTCAAGGAGGCGTTCACCACGACGTTGGCACAGATGAAAGCAGCGCAGCCCGAGATCCAGAAGCGGCAAGCGGACCTTCTGGCCGAGCGATACGACCTTGCCAATCGACCTGCGACCGGCGTGACGATGTCCCGGGGGAAGGCCGTCCAGGAAGGCGTGCGTGCCAAGCTTGCCGCGGGCGTGAGCTGGGACCAGCTCGCCGGCATGACCCCGGCGGAAATCCGCGACCGGAACCTGTTTCCAAAGGGCTTCTATCCGCTGCCCCATCCTAACCATGCCGAGGGCGGCATGCTGTTCCCCAAGTTCGAGATCGAGGAGCTGAAGAAGCAGGAGGCTCGTGACCTCACGCGGTTCGACCTGGAATTCGATCTGCCCGACCATGTTCTGCCGGAGTTTCCAGCGCCGATCTTCCTGACGACGCGACCCGACCTTGGTGACGTGTCGCAAGGCAAACTCGTCACGATCGATAATTACTTTGAGCTGTTTAACGGCATTCTGAATCCCAAGCAGCTCGAGGGGCTGCGGCTTCTGGTGACGCCATTCCCCCAACAGCAGTTCAATCAGACCGAGGATCGCCGATCCGAGAAAGCGAGCCGCGGTGTCGCCTGGACTGCCATGCCAACGGACATACCAATGCGGCAACGCATCTGGTGGGTGACATCCGTCCGCAGGAGTTCCGCCATCGCATCGACACGCCGCCCTTGCGCGGCGTCAATGTCCAGCGGCTGTTCGGGTCGCAGCGGGCGTTGAAGACGGTCGAGGATTTCACCGAGTTCGAGCAGCGTGCTGCCTATTTCGACGGTGATCCAGTGATTGCTACCAAGAAAGGCGTCAACGTGCTGGAGCGTGGCAGTCAGGTTCACTTCATGGGGGAATTCCAGGCGCTTCTGGATTTCCCGCCGGCACCGAAGCTGAACGTGCTCGGCAAGCTCGATCCAGCGAAGGCGAGTGCCGCCGAGCTGCGTGGGCAGGACATCTTCTTCGGCAAGGGCCAATGCGGCACCTGCCATGTCGCACCGTTCTACACCGACAACCTGATGCACAATCTCCAGGTCGAGCGCTTCTACAAGCCGGTGATGATCAACGGCCGATATGCCAGTGCCGATGGCCGATCAAGACATTCCCTCTGCGCGGCATCAAGGATTCACCGCCCTATCTCCACGACGGGCGTCTGCTCACGCTTGAAGACACGGTCGAGTTCTTCAATCTCGTGCTGGGCACGAAGCTGACGACGCAAGAAAAGCAGGACCTCGTGCTGTTCCTGCGGACGCTTTAAAGTACTTCGTGGAAGCCGATGGCGATGCGGTCCGGCGTGCGTGCGGCGACGCCGACGAAGGTTGCCCGCTCCAGCCATTTGAGGCTGGGTTCGGCTGTTTCGAATCGAGGGGCCGTGCGGAAGTGGTAGCTGTCGAAAGGGACCAGCTCGCCCTGGGACATGCGCGCCAGAATCTCCGGGCTCGCGACGCGCAGTCCCTCGTTCTGGACGTAGATCATCGCACCGGACGAGCTGCGGATCGTGTAGCGCGCCACGACCTCGATGGTGCCGTCGGGGCGCACGATCTGCCAATCGGCGCCGCCGGGCAGGATTTCGCCGTCGAGACGTGGCCCCGCGACTTCGCCGCCCACGATGTCGATGATGCGCCGATGGCCGCGCGCCGTCTGGCCGAGGTCCTGGACGGGACCGACCTTGGCTTTGATGGCGAATGCGAAGCGCAGGCCGGGCGCGGTCGCAATAAAGACGTCGACTTCCTTGCTCATGACGACCTCACGGTGCGGAATGGTGGTCGGTCCGTTGCACCACGCGGACCAGCAGTGCGGTCGACCAGCCGAACATCAGCATGCCGATTGCCGATTCGACGGCGCCGGCAATGCGATGGGGTGCGCTCAGATTGAGTTCGCTTGCGCCCAGGGTCGTGAAGGAGGCCAGGGAGAAATAGAAGGAGTGAGCGAAGCTGCCGAGCTCTCCCCAGTAATAGTAGAGCAGCGCCCAGAGAGTGACCTGCAGGAAGTGCCCGCCCATCAGCACCAGCACCGCCAGCACGCTGTGCAGCAGCATGTAGGAGGTGGGATGCGGGCTGAGCCGGGGCGTCGGAAAGATTTCCATCATCCGACTTAATGTGAGCTGCGCCATGACCTGCACCATGCCAGTGGCGCCGATCAGGACGACACCCCCCAGGATCCGTTCCAGAGGTGACACCCCTTCCATCAGGCGGACTTCTGCTTGCCCAGCAGATGGTCGGAGATGATGCGCTGCTGGATCTCAGAGGTGCCCTCGAAGATCTTGGTGAGGCGGGCGTCGCGCCAATAGCGTTCCACGGCATGCAGCGTCGTGTAGCCGGCGCCGCCGAACACCTGCAGCGCCTCGGAGGTAACACGCTCGGCCATTTCGGACGCGAAGAGCTTCACCATGGCCGCTTCCTTGTCGCAGCGGCGCTTCTGGTCAATCTCGTCGCAGACGAAATACATGAGCTGCCGTGCCGCTTCGATCTCGGTCGCCATGCGCGCAAGGCGAAAGCGGGTGTTCTGGAAATCGCCGATGGCCTGGCCGAATTGGCGACGTTCCTGGGCGTAGGCGGTGGCATCCTCCAGCGCACCGCGCGCAAGCCCGATCGAGCGGGCGGCGGTATGGGCGCGGGCACGCTCCAGGCCGGCGGAGATATAATAGAAGGCGCGGCCTTCCTCGCCGATCAGGGCAGAGCCGGGCAGGCGGCAATCGTCGAAGGCAAGCTCCCAGGTCTTCCAGCCGAAGTACCCGATCTTGGGGATCGGCGCGCCCTTGACGCCCTTGGGCAGGGTGCCGCGCGGCTTCTCGATCAGGAAGGAGGAGAGGCCGACATGCTTGCGATTGGGATCGGGCGCGTCGGAGGTGCGGGCGACCAGCATGATGTAGTCGGCCCCATCGGCGAAGGTGCACCAGTACTTGTTGCCGTTGATCACCCAGTCGTCGCCATCCTTGCGCGCCCGGCAGGAGATGCTGCCGAGATCGGAGCCGACATTGGGCTCCGACATGGCGGCGGCGCCCAGGAATTCACCGCGGGCCGCGCGGGGCAGGAAGACAGCGCGCTGGGCCTCGGTCATGCCGCGGCCTGCGCTGAGGCCGTTGCCGCGGGCGATGATGGAGGCGACGCTCATCCAGGCGCGCGCCAGTTCCTCGGCGATCAGGCAATACTCGAAGACGCCCAGCCCCATCCCGCCATATTCCTCGGGGATCACGATACCGAAGTAACCCATGTCGGCCAGCTTCTGGATCAGTTCGGGCGGGATGTCGCCCTTCTCCGGATCGAGCTTGTTGGCGACCGGCAAGACTTCCTTCATGGCGAAAGCGCGGGCCGTCTCCTGGATCAGGCGGCGCTCCTCGGTCATGTACCCCATGGCATTTCTCCTCACATTGCCGCAGCATAGTAGCCAATTCGCCCTGTGTGAGGAGACGCGCATGCTGAGATCGTTGCTGGGAGCACTTGCGGCCTTCCTCACTGCGACATCTGTCCATGCGCAAGGTCAGACAGCGGAATGGCCCAGCAAGCCGATCACCCTGCTGATGGGTTTCCCGGCGGGCTCGGGCGTCGATGTCATCGCGCGCATGCTGCAGCCCTCCCTCGAGAAGTCTCTTGGACAGCGCCTGATCATCGACTACAAGCCGGGTGCCGGCGGCAATGTCGCCTCGGAAGCCGTGGCCCACGCCAAGCCCGATGGCTACATCTTCCTTCTGGGGACGGCAGCCACACACGGTGTCAACCCGGCGCTCTATCCCCGGCTGTCGTTCGACGTCGAAGCCGACTTCACGCCGATCTCGACCCTGGTCGATGTTTCCAACGTCCTGACGATCAACTCCACCGTGATCGACGCCACGTCGGTGAAGGACTTCATCGCCAAGGTGAAGGCCGCTCCCGGCAAGTACAACTATGCCTCGACGGGTAACGGCACCGGCACACATCTCGCCTTCGCGGAGTTCGTGCACAAGGCAGGGCTCGACATGGTGCATGTGCCTTATAAGGGTGGACCCGATGCCATCCAGGCGGTGCTGAAAGGCGATGTCTGCTGCATCTTCAATCAGGTACAGACGGTGTTGCAGCACGCCAAGGCCGGTACGGTGAGGCTGCTCGGTGTCACCACGAAGAAGCGGGTCGCGGCGATCCCCGATGTGCCGACGATCGACGAGGCTGGCGTGGCGGGCTACGAGAGCTACACGTGGTTCGCGATCTTCGGACCCAAGGGGCTCGATCGCGCGATCGCCGAGAAGATGAACCTCGCCATCAAGACGGCACTCGGCGATCCCGAGACGCAGAAGAAGCTTGCCGAACTCGGCAATACGCCGCGCTACGAGACTTTGGATCAGTTCAAAGCGACGGTGAAAGCCGATCGCGCCAAGTGGGCGGACGTCGTGAAGCAGGTCGGCGCCAAGGTCGATTAGCAGCGCGGCTTTACGGGCTGCCTCAGAATGGTCTTGAGCTTGGTGGATTCGGTCCGGCGTGGGTCGCTGAGATAGATCTCGTGATGGTGGCCGGCGAATGTCAGGCCCTGCGACGGCATCACTTCGTCATGCAGCCTGGCGAGCGTCGGCGCTTCGTCGTCGTAGCGGCCGATGTGCAGGATCTGCAGGCATTGGCCCTCGTCGAAGTGCTCGAATCGCAGGCTTTGAGGCGGTGCGCCGAGTTTCTGCCTTGCTTTCTCAACGGCGGCCTCGAACAGCGGCCGACCGACGAATTCAGGCACCATGATCATCATGGTCCAGCGCCAACGATCTTTGCGGCGCGCGACAAAATCTGCCGGATCCTCGGCCCACCACAGGCCTTCGAGCGGCGGCACCGCATAGTCCTTCCTCCCGGCCGCTTTAGCCGCGAACTTCATGGCATAGCTCGTCGAATAGAGCCATTCGAGCGCCCGCTTGTAGGCGGAGGCCGTATTGGGATCGCCGTCGCCATCGACCCTGACGAACTGCATCGCAGGAACCTCGACCGAGACGAAGCGGTCGCGCGGTGCGGCATAGAGACCAGGCAGCGCCTTCTTGAAGTCGATCTTCGCGAGCGGCGTCACGCCCGGGCGTCTTCCCGGATCATCGCCGCACCCTTCTCGCCGATCATGATCGTGGGGGCGTTGGTGTTGCCTGTCGTGAGCGTCGGCATCACCGAGGCATCGATCACGCGAAGGCCCTGCAGGCCATGCACGCGAAGACGCGAGTCGACAACGGCGCGGGGATCTTCGCCCATCCTGCAGGTGCCGACCGGGTGATAGAGCGTGTTGCCGGCGCGGCGGGCATAGGCCAGCAGGTCGGCATCGCTCCGAATGTCGGGGCCGGGCTGGATCTCGGCGGTGCTGTGCTTGGCGAGGGCCGGTGCGGCGAAGATACGGCGTACCTTTTCGATGCCGCTCAACAGAGCCAGCTCGTCGGTGTGCGCCGAGAGATAGTTGGGATGGATGGCCGGCCGGGCGAAGGGATCGGCCGAGTTCGCCATGATGGTGCCGCGGCTGTCGGGCTTCACGACGCAGACCACGCAGCTCATGCCCGGCAGCTCGTCGAGTTCGCCGAACTTCACGGGGTGGCTGCTGCCCGGCGTGAACAGGAGCTGCAGGTCGGGTGACGCGAGACCTTCGCGGCTGTCGCAGAAGACCTGGGCAGAGGTGACGCCGAAGGTCAGTGCGCCGCGGCCGGTGAGGGCGAAACGCAGGATCTCGGGCAGCACGCGCGGGAAGCGGGCGATCTGGTTCATCGTCTCCGCGCCGTGCACGCGATGGACGACGCGCACGACATAGTGGTCGATCAGGTTGGCGCCCACGCCCGGCAGGTGGTGGACGACCGGGATGCCGAGCGATTGCAGATGCGCTGCTGGACCGATGCCGGAGATCTGCAGGATGTGCGGCGAGTTCACCGCGCCGCCGGCAACGATCACCTCGCGATCGGCCCGCACCTCGGTGAGCTTGCCGCCGCGCCGGAAGGTGGCGCCGACGCAGCGCTTGCCGTCGAACATCAGCTTGCCGGCCTGGGCGTCGGTCTCGACCTTGAGGTTCGGATAGCGGCGGGCCTCGCGCAGGTAGGTCTGCGCTGTCGAGCCACGCCAGCGGCCGCGCCGTGTCATCTGCGAGTAGCCGACGCCATAGCGCTGCTTGCCATTGAGATCGGGATTGAAGGGAAAGCCCGCCTGTTGCGCACCTTCGACGAAGCGATGGGTGAGCGGCAGAATGGTGCGATAGTCCTCGACCTTGAGCGGTCCGCTCTGGCCACGCACGCTCGCATCGCCGCCCTGCGCGTACTGCTCGGACTGCATGAAGAAGGGCAGCACCTCGTCCCAGCTCCAGCCGCGGCAGCCATCTGGGCCCAGCCGTCGAAGTCGGCCGGTGCGCCGCGCACATAGAGCATGCCGTTGATCGAGCTCGAACCGCCCAGGGTGCGGCCACGCGGCCAGTCGATGCGGCGTTCGCCCGAACTTTTCTCCGGCTCGGTTGTGAAGTTCCAGTTCACGACCGGATGGCGAATCAGCGAGCGCACGCCGGCCGGGATATGGATCATAGGGTGGCTGTCGCGAGGGCCGGCTTCGAGCAGGATTACCGACGCGCCGGTCTCGGCCAGCCGGGCGGCGACCGTGCAACCAGCCGATCCAGCTCCTACGACGACATAATCCGCCTGCATGTCGTTTCCTCTTTCACAGCGTGCCCGAGCGCTTCTCGCGCGCGACGAAGTAATTGGTCGGCGCAAGTTCCGGGTCTTCCTGCTCGACCATGTTCTGGACGTGACGCGCGACGTCGGCGGTGAAGAGATCGTGCGCGATTGCCTGCACGACCCTGGTGGCGCCGATGAACAGTCCGGGGATGTCGCCGGCCAATGCGCCGTGACTCAGAATGCTGCCCCAGTTGAAGAGATGGATGTTGGCGAGCAGCGGCGCACGGCCCGGCTCCTTCTCGACCAGCTCGAACCCTCGCCCGAGGTAAGGATAGCGGGCGGCTTCGGCGTTCGCCGTGGCTTCCTCCGGCGTTCGCACATCGGCCCAGCGCTTGGCGTGGGGGACGAAGGCGGCCAGCTCCTCAACGCGCGAGATATCGACGTCGAAGCCAGTGCCCATCAGCACGACGTCGAAACGCTCGGTGCCCTTGGCGGTCTTTACCATGACGCCATTGGCATCGATCGTGAGATCGAGCCAGGGTTCGCCGAAACGGAAGGAGAAGCCCTTGAGCCTCTGTGCCCGCAGGACCGATTCGTGCGGCGGCGGCGAACCGGCCGCCAGCATGTAGGTGTAGATTTTCCAGCGCCAATCGTCGTTCAACATCCCCTGGCCGCGCTGGAAGCCCGGGAACGACACCCCTTTGGCCTTGTTGACCTGCGGCAGGTGCGGCCGGCGCGCGTAGCAGATCGCCTCGCCCGCACCAGCTTCGAGAGCCGTGCAGGCATTGTCGATGGCCGTTGCGAGCACGCCCAGCACGCCGATTCGCTTGCCCACGAGTTTGCTGAAATCGATCTCTTCCAGGGTATGGAACACGCGGCCCGCGCGCACCGGATCCGCAGGGTCGAACGACGGGAAGGACGGCCAGCGAAATCCGCCGGCGCCGTCGCGGCCGTTGGCCATCACCAGCTTGCGCACATGAACTGTTTCGCCGGTCGAGAGCGTCGCCTTCAGGAGGTCCCCGGCCGGTTCGACCTTTTGCAGATCGACACCATTTTCGACCTGCAGGCCGACAATGCGGCGAACCCACAGGAGGTAGCGCAGCCAGTCGAGCCGGTCGATCTTGTAGAGCTTCTCCCAGCCGTCCCGCCCATGCTGTGCTTCATACCAGGCGCGAAAGGTGAGGGAGGGCACGCCGAGATCGGGGCCGGTGAGATGCTTGGGCGAACGCAGGATCGGCATGCGCGCCGTGGTGTTCCACGGACCTTCATGGCCGTGCCCGTTGCGTTCGATCACGCGGATGTTGCGGATTCCCTCGCGCAACAGGCCATAGCCCGCCGTCTGGCCGCACATGCCGGCGCCCACCACCAGCACGTCGAGCACATGCCTGCCGTCGGGCCCGGTACGCTCGGGCACCCAGTTGGCCGACGGATAGTTCAACCTGAGAAGATCGTGGCGCGCTGTTTCTTCCAGCGCATCCAGGCCTAGCGATTGCGGCTCGACAAGAGCGACCATACCGTGTTTCTCACCCCTATTCCGGTTCCATAGCAGGGACGCAGAGCGGAAGGGAGAAGAGTCTATGCGCGGTCGTCAGGTTTTCTTCGAGACGCTGGCCAATCACGGTGTCGATCGAATCTTCGGCAACCCTGGCACGACCGAGAGCCCGCTGCTCGACTCGCTGCTCGATCATCCGCAGATCAAATACATCGTCCATCTGCACGAGGGCGTCGCGACCGGCGCCGCCAACTTCTATGCCCAGGCGAGCGGCAAGACCGCCTTCGTGAACCTGCATGTGGCGCCAGGACTCGGCAATGCGGTCGGTGCCATCTACAGCGCGTGGAAGAACAACTCGCCGATGGTCGTGACGGCGGGCCAGCAGGACACGCGGCTGCGGCTGCGCGATCCCGTGCTCGGCCACGACCTCGCGGCGATCGCAGCCCCTGTCACCAAGTGGAGCGTGCAGGTCGAGCGGGCCGACGAGTTGGGCCCTATCCTCCAGCGCGCCTTCAAGATCGCCAACGAAGCGCCGGCCGGCCCGGTCTTCGTAGCCCTGCCCATCGACGTGATGGAGCAGGAGACCAATGTGCCGGCCGGTCGGCCCGGCCATTCCTATACGGCGACGCGCCCCGATCCGGCCGGCATCGATGCGATGGCCAAGCTGCTGGCAGCGGCCAAGGCGCCGGCCATCGTTGCGGGCGACGACATCGCCCGGGCCGATGCGCACCGGATCCTGGTGAAGCTCGTCGAGAAGGTTGGGGCGTCGGTGTGGTTCGAGGGCCTGCGCGGCCAGAACTCGTTTCCGACGGATCATCCCGCAGCGCGCGGCACTCTGGCGTTCGACGCGGCGGGTATTGCCAAGCAGCTCGCCGGCAATGACCTCGTGCTGATGGTGGGCGGTCCCTTCTTTGAAGAAGTCTGGTACGCGCCGGGCTCGCCGTTCGCTGCCGGCACCAAGGTGTTGCAGATCGAAGCCGCGCCGTCGCGACTTGCCTACAACTTTTCGCTCGATGCCGGTGTGGTGTCGGATGTCGGGGCAGGCCTGGAAGCGCTGATCAGCGCGCTGGGGTCGCAGGAAGTGGCGGGGGCGAAGCAGCGCAACGACGCGCTCAAGGCGCAGAAGGAAACCGACGATGCCGTGCAGAAGGCCCGCGTCGAAAAGGCCTGGGCGCGCACGCCGACCTCGATGGCGCGCGCCATGGCCGAGATCCATGCCGGCTCGCCCAAGGACGTCGTCGTGGTCGACGAGACCATCACGGCCAATCTCGACCTGTTCAAGACCTTCACCTTCGCAGGCCCGGGCGACTATTACAGCGGCCGTGGCGGCGGCATTGGGCAGGGACTGTCGGGAGCGATCGGCGTTGCGGTGGCCGAGAGCAAGCGGCCGATCCTCTGTATCTCGGGCGACGGCTCGTCGATGTACTCCATCCAAGCCTTGTGGACGGCGGCGCACCACGATCTGCCGATCGTGTTCGTGATCCTGGCTAACCGCGAGTATCGCGTGCTGAAGCACAATATCGACGCCTACCGCGCCCGTTTCGACGTGAAGTCGAACAAGCCCTACATGCACATGGACCTGTCCGGGCCGACCATGGGCTTCGTCGACATGGCCAAGGGCATGGGCGTTGCCGGTACCTATGTCGCCAAGGCGGACGAGATCAAGGCGGCGGTCGCGGCCGCCTTCAAGTCTGGCAAGCCGCACCTGATCGAAATCGAGATCGAAGGAAAGCGATAGGGTGAGGGCGCGCGGCGTTCGTCGCGCGCCGCTTTCATCCTACTTCTGAAACGCCCTGACCTTCGCCTGGTGCGCGCGGGCGGCGGCCGTCAGCATCGGCAGGTCGTTGCCGGAGAGCAGGAAGCGCATGCCCTTTTCGGTGTAGAGCTTCAGCAGTTCCTCGGTATAGGCACCGCCCATGCCCGGCCACTTGCCGTGCTTCTTGCAGGCGGCCACGACCTTGTCGACGGCGGCCTGGATCTTCGGATTGCCGGTATCGCCGGGGATGCCCATCTCCATCGAAAGATCGCTCGACCCCATCAGCAGGCAGTCGATGCCGGGCACGGCAGCGATGGCCTCGGCATTCTCGACCGCCTTGGGCGTCTCGATCATCACGGTGATCAAGGTGTTGTCGTCGATCTTGCTCGTCATCTCGCCGAGCGGCATAGGGGCATAGTCGAACTGTGCCTGGCCACCGCCGACCGAGCGATGGCCGCGCGGCGGATAGCGCAGCTTGTCGGCGATCTCTTTCGCTTCCTCCGGCGTGTCGACGTGAGGGATCACGACGCCAAGCGCGCCGCCGTCCAATACGCGCGTCGCCATGGTGAGTTCGCCGTAAGGCACGCGCACGATCGGGGCGATGCCCGAATCCTGGGCAGCCACCGAAATCTCGCAGGCGGTTTCGATCGACATAGAGCCATGCTCCAGATCGATGAACAGCCAGTCGAAGCCCGCCGCCTTCATGACCTTGATGATGTCGACGTTGCGGACCAGCCGGATGCCGATGCCGATGGACAGCTCGTTCTTCTTCAGCCGCGCCTTGGCGGCATTGACAGCGATGGCCATATCTTCTCCCGATGCGATTTCCGGACTTTGGTCCTTTGGAGGATAGGCTAGTCACCATGAGCTTCCATGTCGAACGAATCGACCATGTCGTGCTGCGTGTGCGCGATCTCGACGCGATGGTCCGCTTCTACGAGCGAGCCCTCGGCTTCAAGGAAGAGCGCCGGCTGGAAAGGCTGGGGCTGGTGCAGATGCGCGCCGGCGCCTCGCTGCTGGATCTGATCGCTGCCGAGCGAGCGAACGGCGCGCCGAACATGGATCACCTCTGCTTTCGCGTGGAGCCATTCGATCGTGACGCTATCGTCATGCGGCTGGCCCCGTTGGGGGTATCGGTCGGCGAAACCGTCGAGCGCTACGGTGCGGAAGGCAATGGCCCCTCCGTCTATTTCGACGATCCCGAAGGCAATCAGATCGAATTGAAAGGTCCGTCGAGCGAGCCGGGCGCGCTTTAAGGCTTGGCCGCTGCATATGATGTGATAGCCTCCTGGCCGACGGGGAAAAACAACATGCCCGCACGTGTCGAGTCTGGGAGGATTTCATGCATACTCGTCTGGCAGTCGTTGCCAGCGGCTTAGCCGCTTTTGTTATTGCGTCGCCTGCGTTTGCTCAGAAGCAGGGAGGGACGCTGCGCATCTCTCATCGCGACAACCCGCCATCGGCCTCGATCCACGAAGAGTCGACGATCTCCGTCGTGCAACCCTTCATGGCGGTGTTCAACAATCTCGTGGTCTTCGATCCCAAGGAGAAGATCAACAGCCCCGACAAGATCGTGCCCGACCTTGCCGAGAGCTGGTCGTGGAACGCCGATCAGACGAAGCTCACGTTCAAGCTGCGCTCGGGTGTGAAGTGGCACGATGGCAAGCCGTTCACCGCCAAGGACGTGAAGTGCACCTGGGATGCAGTCAGCGGCAAGGGCGACGAGAAGTCGGATCTGATCCGCAAGAATCCCCGCAAGGTCTGGTACAATAATCTCAAGGAGGTGACGGTCGGTTCGGACATCGAGGTTACCTTTACGCTCAATCGGCCGCAGCCTTCGTTCCTGTCGATGCTGGCCGCGGGATACTCGCCGGTCTACGCGTGCCATGTATCGGGCCGGGACATGCGTTCCAAGCCGATCGGCACCGGCCCCTTCAAGGTCGTCGATTTCAAGCGCAACGAAGCGATCAAGCTGGTGCGCAATCCCGACTATTGGAAAAAGGGGCGGCCTTATCTCGATGCCATCGACTGGAAGATCGTCCCCAATCGCAGCACACGGATGCTGGGCTTCGCTGCGGGCGAATTCGACATGACATTCGACTCCGATGTCACCTTCCCGCTGCTGAACGACATCAAGAACCAAAAGCCCGACGCCGTCTGCGAAGGCCGGCCAAGCAACGTCAACCAGAACATCCTGATCAATCCGGAGGCGCCGCCCTTCGACAAACCCGAAGTGCGTCGTGCGATCGCCCTGTCGATCGACCAGAAGCCCTTCAACGACATTCTGTTCCAGGGGCATGCGTTGAGCGGTGCGGCCATGCTGCCGCCGCCGGCCGGCGTCTGGGGAATGCCGAAGGAGATGCTGCAGACATTGCCCGGCTTCGCGACCGACGTCGAGAAGAGCCGCGCGGAAGCCCGCAAGATCATGGAGGGGCTGGGCTACACCAAGGACAAGCCGCTCAAGGTCAAGGTGTCGACCCGCAATATCGCGATCTACCGCGATCCGGCCGTCATCCTGATCGACCAGCTCAAGCACGTGAATATCGAGGCCGAGCTCGAACCGATCGACACGACGGTCTGGTACACTAAGATCCAGCGCAAGGACTACCAGCTCGGCATGAATCTGACCGGGCTCGGTGTCGACGATCCGGATACGGCCTTCTACGAGAACTTCTATTCGACGTCTGACCGCAACTACACCTCCTACAAGAATCCCGAGATCGACAAGCTGATCGACCAGCAGTCGGGCGAGATGGATCGTGAGAAGCGCAAGAAGATCGTCTGGGAGATCGAGAAGAAGCTCGCCGAAGACGGTGCACGGCCGGTCATCGTGCACAACGTCGCCAATACGTGCTGGATACCGCAATTGAAGGACGTCGTGCTGCAGCACAACAGCATCTACAACGGCTGGCGCTTCGAAGACATGTGGCTCGACCGTTGAACGGTCTTCCCAGCCGCCGCTAGGGAAAGGAAAAGATGGGGGCCTATCTCACTCGCCGCTTTCTGCTGATGGTGCTGACACTCTTCGGAATGTCGGTGCTGATCTTCGTGATGCTGCGCCTC
>WBZX01000562.1_pt1 | contig 33009 bp, 15 predicted proteins | sample 5204211 | NCBI WGS metagenome assembly WBZX01 (sample SAMN12344362, study PRJNA552823) | activated sludge metagenome | biome: Activated sludge suspended growth; feature: Nitrification reactor; material: Wastewater; isolation source: activated sludge from nitrification reactor of wastewater...
CCTTCGGCATACACCGCACCGGTGTAGTAGTTCTTGATCTTTACCAAGGCACCTTCCACCATGGGTTGACCCTCGGCGAAATACGTGAACTGGTTCTCCACATCCACGAGTATTGTGCCGACAGTCTCAGAGACCTTCGTCAAGCTGAAGGGCACCGCGATGTCGTTGCCGCTGGTCGTGTTCACGGCAATGGTTCCGGTGATGGCGAAGTTGAACGGCAAGGAACCGTTCGCGACGAAACGCAGAATGATCAGCGCACTATCACCTGGAGCGATCGAAGGCATGCTCAAGGGTGTGACCGAGTTCAACCAATTCGCCTGGGGTAGTGACACGGAGACGTTCCCTGTCGGGCCGGCCCCTGTGTTCACCACAAGGAGTTCCACCAAGCGCTCGCCCATGGAGGCGCTCACCGTTGTGTTGATCGCTGAAGGAATAGCGGTGATGAAGCCTTGGGGCGTCTGGCAGTAGTAGTTGATGTAGCACGGTTGTATATCGCCCTGTGCCGTGGTGACCTTCAACACGGCTTCTTGGAAGTTGGTGCCTGGCGAAGCGGAGGTCCCTGTGATGGTGTAGGGAAGCTCGGCCGTGGCATTGGCGCTGAGCAAGGGAATTGTTCCGAATGTCATCACTGCGCCATCGGGCATGTCCACTGGCATAATAGTGAGCTGTGCCAAGGGAGCATCGGACAGGTTGCGTATTGGCAGGGTCCCCACCAGCGTGTCGCCGAGGGGGAAGAAGAACTGGGGCAGCGCACCGTTGTTCACTCGCACGCCCAGGATGTCGAACGCGTCCTGGGGAGCCGTCGCGTTGAGATCCGGGAAAGCGGCACCAACCGTGAAATGCCCTACCTCGTTCGTAAGCGGAACAAAGGATGCGGTGAAGTCGCCCGCTGCGTCCGTAGTGGTCATCACCTCACGGCGCAGGCCGAGGCTCGCGATGATGTACACTTCCACTTGCACGTTGGTGGCCGGACTTCCATCCAAGCGCTGCGCACTGCCAACGATCGGGATGGGGTTGCCCCTAAGGTGTGCGGCCTCCACTACGTGGGCCGTTGCACTGTAGGATGGCTGAACGGACAGTGCGAGGGGGATGGCTGTATTGTTGGTGAGCAACAGCTCGGTTATCGTCGCCTGGGGGTTCACCGTGAACAACAGGTTCTGGTTGCCCGGCAGGTCCGGCACTGTGGCCACACCCTGTATGGTCACCGAAGACCCGGCCGGGAGCGCGGCGCTCAGGTAGTGCTCCACCATGACCGCATCACTTGCTTCGATGCTGGTGTTCGCGGAGAGGTAGCCACGCACCAGCACGCCGGAGGGCGCTGTGGCGAAGCCGCTGTTGGTGACGGTGAATGAATAGCCCAAACCACCGAGCACCGGCACGATGTTCTCCGTTACGCTCGCGCTGATCTGCAGGTCCGGCTTGTTCACATCCGTTACCATGACCCATGCGACGCCGGGTGAGAAACCAGCCGCGCTGGCGTTGAAGTAGACGATCTTGCTGCCGTCCGAGGTGCCGTCGTTGATGGTCGTGATGGGCACATCAACGAAAGCGCTGCCGATGGGAATGGTGGCTGTTGCAGGCACCGTTGCTTCACCGGTCTCTGTTGACGTGAGCGATACGAGCAGGGCCGAGCTCGTTGATGAGTTGCGTTGCACACGGAGCTGACCGGCGGGCGATTGTCCTTCGGCCAATGTCAACGGGTCCGGAATGACAGTGAGCGCAGGGCCGTCGTTGTCCAGCACTACCAAGCTCGCCGTGACGTAGCCGGCCGATGTGGGTGGCGCACCACAGCCGCACGATGGCATGACCAGCGCTGCGGTGATCGTAACGTTGCGTGCCCCATCACTCAAGGTGTTGTCCACCACACCGATGTTGAAGTTCACCTGCATCTGTCCGGCTGCGAGGGACAGCGACGCGGGTAGGATCAGTGTGCTGGGAAAATTTGCGCTCAGGCTCGCCGTGAAGGCGATCGGCGAAGTCCCTGCCGTGCGACGCAACGATGCACTAACGGCACTGGGGCCACCAGCCTCGGAGATCGTACCGGTGTTCAGCACCAGCTCCAGCCCCGGCACATCATCATCAGCGACCAGACCCGCGGTATTGGCGGGCGAGTGTCCTGTAGCACCGGCCTGTACCGTCACCGAGATGTTCAACTCCGGAATGATATCCTGCTGAAGGTTCACGGTGATGTTGGCGGAGGTTGCTCCTTGCGGGATGACCACCGATGCCGGCAAGGGGAAGCGCTGACTGTTACTGGTGGTAAGCGTAACTGTGAGCGGCGCGGGTTGCACCAGGTTGGTGGCGACTTGGAAGGTGTAGCTGTTGCCCTCCATGGCACTCGTGGGGAAGCCCACAAAGGAGAGCGTCGGTTGTTCGTTGTCCACAATGCTGACGGTGGCATTGGCGGAATTGAAGCCCGCAGCGCTGGTGGTGAGGGTCGATAGGACAGTGCCCTCGAGCAGCGCGTTCTCCACAGACCATACGGAGAGGTTCGCTGCGTATTGACCCGCAGGGATGGTGATCGTTGCTGGAATAGTGAAACGCGCAGCGTTCGTGATCGCTGCGTTCACGGTGAGGGCCGCGTCGGTGGATCCGGTACGCCGCACACTTACGCTGGACGAACTTCCTTCGGCCAATTGCAATGTGCTCGGCACCACGTAGAGGAGCTTGGCCACGGACCATGCAGTGGTTTGTACCGCGCTGTTGTTCGCGCTGCCTCCCGCCACTTCGATGATGCTCGCATCCGGGATGATCTCCACGCGGAACACGCACTGATCACCGGCGTTGAATTGAACAGGGATCAATACTTTCCTGGATCGTGCGACGCTCGCGCCAACGGCTAGCGAGCCTGCCTCTACATAGGCGACCTGGCGCAATAGCACAGGATTCTGTCCACTTGCCGATCGGGCGTAGATGCGTTCGGTCCAGTTCCGTGCGCTTGTTGCGACGCCTACATTGGCTATGGACCAGCTCACCTCTACACTATCGCCGGGCGTGACCAATGACGGTGCAGCGGTAACGGCTTGCACGGTGAGATCGGGACGTGGAATGATGCATACGCACGAAGCGGACCAGGTACCTGTTTCGCCGGTGAGCGTGCAGGGTGTACCTGCGACGGCGGGCCCGTTCACGACACCTGCGCAATCGAGGATCACGCCAGCGCACACGCAGTTCGCTTGGAACACATCATTACTTGTTTGTGCATTGTTGTCGTTGCAAGCGACCCCTGGGAAGATGGTTCCGTTCACCGTTCCATAACAATCCGTCCATGTGCATTGGCAGCTCGCATTGATCATCGGGTTGATCGCACCGCTCGGATAGGTGCCTGCTGCGCAAGGTGCGCCGATCATCAGCGGCCCGTTCGGAACGCCCGCGCAATCGTACGGCACGCAAACACAGGATGCGTTCAGGTAACTCGTGGGAGAGCCTGGTGAACCGTCGTTGCAAGCCTGGCCCGAGAACGCTGGGCCGTTTGGTACGCCATTACAATCCGTCCACGCGCATTCGCACTGCGCATTGTAAGCGCCGTAGAATTCAACTCCAGTGGGACCTGTTCCTGCAAGGCACGGTGTTCCCGGCCCCGCGTTGCCGTTCGCGACACCAAGGCAATCGTATCCGATGCACGCACAGTTCGCATCGTAGACCTCGTCGATCGTCGATGCATTCGCATCATCGCATGCTGTGCCGGGTAGCGCAGACCCACCGGGCACACCAAGACAATCTTCAACACTGGTAGCATCGTGAACGCAGATGGAGAACGTGCCTTGTGCGACAGTGAATACCTGAAGCATCAGTGCCGTTGGTGCAGCAACGTTGAACGCGTGTGCTGTGCCGGTGCCACAATAGAGTTGGGTGCCCGAGCAACCGTCAAGCACGCGCAGTCCCAGGCCTCCCGCCGTAGTCGGGGTCAATGTGACGCCAACACTCTGTGCGGCTCCTGAATTCACGGTATACCACACATCAGCTGGGGTGCCGCTCTGGCAAGGGATACCACCAGCACCTGTTGCGCCGAGCGTGGTGGAGCTCACGGCCTGTCCGGGGCATTCTTCGGCTGTATGCAAGATGAGTTCAATGGCGGTGGCACACGTGTCATTGTCCACTGGCGGTGGCGTGGTCACGGTGAAGGGCTTGGAGAGTGCGACGCTCCAGTTGCCATCTGCATCCTGCACGCGGATCGTGAGCACATGCGCGCCCATGGCGAGTGCCGATGCATCGATCAGTACTTGATCGGAGAAGGTGGATCCTGGTGTAATGGTCAACGCCGTTGCGGCCCTCACCCCCGGGTCGGTATCGAAGAAGTACTCCGCAGCAACGATGCTCGGCGCAGGCCCCGGACCGGTGAGGGGTTCGCTCATATAGAAGAGACGACCCGTGGCGATACCCCAAACACTGTCTGCGTTCCGATACCGGACATTCAAGGTGTGGAAGCCGGTTGGCAATGCCAGTGCATTGATGGTGAATGCCGATGTGGACGTGTTGCCGGACGGAACGGGCACCGCTGTGCCCGCACCTGGGCCCGGATCGGTATCGATGAAATACTCGGCTGCTGTGATCTCCGGTGAAGGACTGGCCGTGTTCACGGGGTCGGTCACGAAGAAGCTTCGGCCCTCAGCGAGACCCCAAACGCCTGCTGCGTTCTTATACCGGACACCGAGCTTATGGAATCCGGGTGTAAGCGCAGCGGCGTCCACGGTGAAAAGCGCCGTGGAGGTGTTGCCGGTTGGAACGGGGACAGAGACCCCGGCGCCAGGTCCGGGATCGGTGTCGAGGAAGTACTCAGCAGCTGCGATCCCAGGGGCGGAGGTGCCAAGAGGTGCTGCGCTCACATAAAGAACACGCCCTTGTGTCAAGCCCCAGATGCCGTTCGTGTCGCGGTAACGAACGTTCAGGGAATGGAATCCGGGTGCGAGCGCAGCGGCGCTAACGGTATGCAGCGATGATGAAGTTGCTCCTTCGGGAACGGAAAGTCCTGTGGCCAGGCCTGGTCCAGGGTCGGTATCGAAGAAATACTCCGCGCCGTTGATCTGTTGCGCAACAACTGGGCTGCTCATGGCCAACGCCAGGCACCCGACAAGGATCCTTCCCATGACCGATGGAGTTAAGAGGTCAGTCGACCTTGGTGCCGGAGATCTCCACGTTCAGCGAACCGCCTTGTCCGATGGTGCTGTTCAGCACGTTCAGCGTGGTCACCAATGGGATGCGCGCGCGACCCGTTAGGTCCGCGAAGGGGAAGGCACCGCCGTAGATGCCGATGTCCGTGTCATCCGAAGCCGCATTGTACCCTGGCGATGCCGCCTGCAGGTGATAATCGAATGCCAAGCTGCCGGTCCGGCTTGGGGCGTTCACGAAGAGCGGCGCCACACCTACATGGTTGTTCGAGCCCGTGTTCGTTCCGAACGGGATCACATCGTTTGTTGTCTGGTACGTAATGTTGTTATTGAACGTGCAGAAGTTCACGCTCGCGTCAACTGGTGTGCGTCCCCAGAAGATGTTGTCGGAGATCACACTCGATGAGAGTTGGTCGAGGGCTGGACCAGTACCCGCGCTTACGAACAGGTTGTGACTCACGAGCAGGTTGGTGGCGTTATAGGCCGTGATCGAAACGGAAATGATGTTGTTCGCTATCTGAACGTTCGAGCATACGGCCTGACTGAGCGTAAGGCTTGTGAATACGCAGTTCCGGATGATCAGGTCGTTCGTGGCGGCGGAGGGCTGCAGTGGGTATATCAATCCCGTTACCCTGCATCGTTCAATTCGTAAGCCCGGGACCGCACTGGTGTTGTTGAGATTGATGGTGCTGCAGAGCAGTCCGAGCAAGGTGGAGTTACTGGATCCCGCATAGAACCGAATGGTACCTAGTTGAGTGGATGGCCCGCCGTTGTTATGGCCCGCGCCGATGAGAGTGAGCGTCTTTGTCACGTTCACGTCGCCATAGGTGGTCGTGCTTCCGGTTATCAGGATCGTATCCCCAATGGCCGCATCGGTGATCGCGGTTTGTACCGAGGTGTATTGCGCCGGATGATTGGCGAAGTTGCTCACCGTTCGGATGGTGCCGCTCACGTGGAGCGCGAGCAACAGGATCACGGAGGAAGCTGTTGCGCGAAAAGTGCCTTGGGGGTGGAAGCTTGTTGGGAACATCGGTGTGGTTTGTGCAAGGAGGCGAAGTGCCGGAAGGGGACTGATCGAACAAGGATGGGACCCTCGATCTTGACAGCACCAAGGGATGCTATTCGCTAACGCGGCACAATAACACGTTAGGGTTATAGCGAGCCTTGGCCGGTAGCCGCATGCTTCGCTACGCGATCAGCGTCTCATGAGGACCTGAGACTCTGGGTGCTGCCGACATGATACGCCCATGGGAACATCCGGTGTAAGTACATCCTGCACCGCTCCTTAGGGCAATACCCATCGGTCCTCCAGCCTACCCGTGGCATTAAGCAAGTCAAGAGGTAGGTCGGTTGCTGTGACGGTACGCTGAATGATGAAGCGCCCATTGTTCGGATCGGGATAGCCCCGCAGGATCGAGGTCACCGCAACTTGAATAGGCACCGAGCCGTCGAAGTTGGTCTGACACAGCCGGTGCCGTCGTAAGGATTCGGATCATCGAACGCGTATTTCGGTGAAGTGCCGGCGTAGCCCGCACCATCCACGATGCCGATCGCTTCGAATGCCACGGCGTCCCGGCTACGTTCCACGGTGAAGTGGTCGTTGCTTGGTTGGGTCGCCCAAGTGCGATGGACAAAGCCATTCTCTAAAGCTTGCGCATCGAAGGTGAGCACCCGATGGGCAACGGTGAGGGTGGGGAGAGTGGTGAGGATCTTCTTACCACTCTCCCCTTTCACACGACTCTTGCCGGATTCCGCCGCAATGGAACGAACGCGTTACGACATCCGGCGGTCGACGCTGCTGGGTTGGCCTCAGTGTTTCACCAGCCGCTGGGTCGTCAAGATCGTGCCCGACTCCGCCAGGACGACCACGGTGTAAGTGCCTGAGGTGAGTGTGTTCAACGCCACGTCCACGCTGGTTCCCGGGACGGACAGGATGCGTTGGAGCGCCACGCGGCCGTTGTCGTCCACGAGCTCGATCCGTACAGCAGGTTCGGACAACTCGCCAAGGTCGATTTGGACCCGATCCTCGGCGGGGTTCGGATGGACTCGAACATTCGCGGGTGCACAAGGGGGGGGCGTGATGGTCGTCAGCAAGTCCTCCCCGCCATCAAGGTCGACCAGAACCAAGCGGTAGTACACCGTTGCTGCACTTCGGGCGCTTGGACCTTGGCAGGTGTACTCCAATCGTTGATGACTGTGACCGGCAGCCGGCACGCGTGCAACTTCAGACCAGTTGATGGTGTCGTCACTTCGTTGCACTAGGAAGTGGCTGCTGTTCTCTTCGCTGGCGGTGGCCCACGCCAATTGCACCGTACCGTTCGAACAGGTCGCGTCGAACCACAGCAGTTCCACCGGCAGGGGCACGTTGTTGTGCGTGCCCAGCCCGTCGAGGTAGCCGGGCATATAGCGCCATGGGCCGAAGACCTGGCCTGTTATGGCCGTGGCAGGATCGAAGCGCACGCGGGCGCGCACCTTGGTGGCGGTGAGCCCTGTGCCACCGCCGGGTTTGTTGATCAGGTTCTTCAACTCCACGCCGGCAACTGCACCGGGGTTGAAGGTGGCCTGCTCGGCCGTGCGCGCGGTGCTGTTGTTCACAAGGCCATTGCTGCCGGTGCTGAAGGCAGCACCCTGGATCCGGGTCTCCCAGACGAGTTTCGTTCTCGTGCGGCCCAGGAAGGGGCGTGCGAACAGCCCGGCCCCGAATTGCGGGATGGGGATGTTCGCTGCAGTGATAGGTGTGCTCAGGTCCGTCTCGTAGAGCCTGAAATGGCCTCGGGCGAGGTCTGAGCTGGTATTGCCGAAGTGGACGACGGCGATGTTCGACGTGTATTGACCGATCAACAGATCGCTGTACCCATCCCCGTTCACATCACCCGCACCAGCCGCGCTGTGCGAGCCACTGCCAAAGATGGTCAGGTCCGGCAAGTTGGTGGGCGCCCCGAAAATGGGGCCACCCAATCCCCATTGCCCACCGAAGTAGATCCTGGCCCCCACAGCGCATTCACTGACCACCACATCGCTGTATCCATCGGCGTTCAGATCGCCCGCGCTGGCCACCGTGGCGCCGTAGAAGCCCCCTCCGCCCAGGAAGGAGCTCCAAGATGGAGCGATCGACACACCAGCGGGACCACCGTGATGGATGTACGCCTGGAAGCCCATCCGCGCCATGATCACATCGCTGTAGCCATCCCCGTTCACATCGCCGACGCCACTGGCACAGGCTCCGCTGTGAGGGTTCGAGCCGAAGCGCTGGCCTACGAGGGTATGGTTGAAGATGGAGGCGGGCAATGCGGGCAATCCCCCTGGTCCGCCATGGAAGATAACCACCCGGCCCCGGTCCGAGTTGAAGCCGCCTGCACCGATGATCACATCGCTGTAGCCGTCGCCGTTCACATCGCCCGCGCCATCCACGCCTTCACCGTAGTTGCTGTTCGGCAGGTGCGGTACGTCGAAGGGCGCCGAGATCCAATCGGGTGTGGCGCTGAGCCCTGCGGGACTTCCGTGGTACACCATGGCACGACCTGCACCGGTGTTGTATCCCGGGTGCCCGATGATGACATCGGCATAGCCGTCGGCATTCACATCGCCCGCACAGCTCACACTGAACCCGAAGCGGGTGCTCGCCGTGCCTGATACCGTCCAGTTCGGTGCAGCCGACAGTCCGGCGGACGAGCCATGGTAGACATGCACCGTACCGCCTTGCTCAGCCCCGATGATGACGTCGCTGAAACCATCGCCGTTCACGTCGCCCGCGCCCGAAACGCAGTACCCGAAGCCGGCGATCGCCATCTGGATGTATGTTCGGTCAGGCACGAGCGAAGTGCCCGCCGGAGACCCGTAATGGACGTATGCTCTATTTCCGCCCGGTGCACCGATGATCACATCGCTGTATCCATCGCCGTTGACATCGCCAGCGCTGGCCACGGTCCTGCCGTAGGCTGATGAACCAACGGGCCCCGGGAGCACGCGATCGGCCGTGTTGCTGATGGACGCGGCTGCACCGGGATAACACCGCACGCGTCCCTCGTTGATGAAGGTTCCATCGTGGAATTGGGCACCAACGATCACATCGCTGAAGCCGTCGCCGTTGATGTCTCCTGCACTGGCCACGCTGCGTCCGAAGCGGGCATTCGCCTGGAAACCGGACAGGCTCGTGGGCACTGCACTGATGCCGGTGGACATGCCCAGGAACAGGTCGACTTCTCCACCGCTCGAGTGTAGCGGTGAACCGGACAACACATCGGCGTAACCATCGCCGTTCACATCACCCGCACAAGCCACGCTGCTGCCACGCTGTTCACCAGTGAAGTCCGGTTCAAGGGTCTGGTGAACGATGGTCAAGCCCGAGGCACTTCCGCGCGCGATCTGGATACGGCCTTCGTCCGTTTGACCGCCATCCCATAGCGGTGTACCCACCACCACATCGCTGTACCCGTCGTTGTCCACATCGCCTGCGCTGGACACGCTGGTGCCCGCATTGGCGCTGGCCTGGTCGCTTTCCACGGTCCAGTGCGCGGCCGTCTGCAGACCGGTGGCGCTGCCCAGGTGCACCACCGCCCGTCCTTCATCGGCCTGGCCGTTGTCGTGGAGCGGTGCGCCGTAGATGATGTCGCTGTAGCCATCGCCGTTCACATCACCGGCGCATGCCACGCTGGCTCCGGCGTTCGCACCGTCCTGGTTGCCTTCGGTGAGCCAAGTGACCGAGCTGGGCAGTCCGGTAGCGCTGCCGTGGAAGACGAAGACCCGGCCTTCGTTGGTGTTGCCCGAGTCGAAGAACGGTGCTCCGAAGACGATGTCGCTGTATCCATCGCCATTCACATCGCCGGCACAGGCCACGCTACGCCCCAGATAGGACGTCGCCTGATCACGCTCGTAGGTCCAGTTCGGCGTGGCCGAGAGCCCACTGCTGCTGCCCTGGAACACGTAGACACGTCCCTCATCGGTCTGGCCGTTGTCCAGGTAGGGCGCGCCAACGATCACATCGCTGTAGCCATCGCCGTTCACATCGCCGGCCGTGGATACGCAGTACCCGAACTGCGCCGATGCGGAATTGGATTCGTAGGTCCAGCTGGGGGTTGTGGCTGGCCCCGAAGCGCTGCCATGGAACACCACCACGCGTCCTTCGTTGGTCTGGCCATTGTCGTAGAGGTGATGCCCCACGATGATGTCGCTGTAGCCGTCGCCGTTCACATCACCAGCGGACGCTACGCTCCAGCCGAACTCGCTGTTGGACTGTCCACCGTCCATGGTCCACACGGGTGTGGTCACCAGTGGATCCACGGTCACGGGGTAGTGGGCCAACGCATCATCCACGGTGATGCGGATGGTATCACCGCTAAGGGTCATCTGTGCGGGCAACGTATCGCCATCGGCGTCCCAAACGCACAATTCGCTGTAGCGAAGGACCTTGACCGATCGGGCGTTGGTGAACGAGATCGAGTTCTGCCCATCCTCCATGGGGTGAAGGCCACCGGCCACGGACAGGAACAGTTCCACAGGTCCGGTGCCGTGCAGGCGCTCATGCAGGATGAAGTTCTGGCGGATGCCTTCGGCGGTGTTCACATGCTCCACGTCGAAAGGGCCGTGCCGTGCCAGCGTGCGCTGTTCCGATCGCTCCACCTCGGGAGTGGTCACCGGAAGGAACCGATCATCGGAGCGGCTTACGCGATCCAACAATATGGAAACGGACCATGGCGCTGCCCCATCATCTGTGGGCGAAAGGAGCATGCCGTCGTTCCGAATGGAGGCCTTCAGCCCTTGCGGATCGGTCCACTCCACGCTCTTGGACGACGACGCACTGACCGATCGTTCCTCCCCGGCGGGCAACGCGGATACGTTGGGCCGCGCAGCAAGGTGTTCCGATAGGTCTTGTTGAAGCGGATCCGGTTCCTCGGTCACGTTCCGCAGGGCCGGTGCTGCCGTTCTGGTGCATGCCGTCAATGCCAACAACAGCCCTGTGGACCACAGCAAGGAAATCAGAGATGATCGCGGGCGCATGGCTTTGCAGGACCGGTCCGATCCGGGTGCAAGCTCCGCGTGCGCACAGCGCGGGGCAATAACCCGTGCGGGTTAACGACCGGACAAGGATGCGGCATCCTGGGCGATCCCCTCCGTCATCTGTTGCCAATTCCTCGGGAGACTGTCTCGAACACCGGTGGTTGCACCTGCGAGCTTTCCCCTACGGTACTTGCTCCAGCCGCACGTTCGTGGGCACCGTGCCCCCGATGGTCTGTAGGATGATGTCCCGGTCGTTGCCTATTCCCGTGTACTTCACCTGGCCGTCCATGTTCACGTCTTCGCCGCAATAGGAATTTCCCACCACGTTCGTAGGTATCGTTCCGCCGATCTTCACGAGGATCGGGTCGCGGTCATTGCTGTTCCCGGTGTATTTCACTTCGCCGTTGCGCAGCACATCCCCTGGCCATAGCAAGGCCACGCCGCTCAGCGTGTTGCGCGCATTGGTGCCGTAGGTCGGCGTGGCGGTCTGTGAGAAGTCGATGAGGGTGGCTGACGGCCCGAGAGGCAAGGGCGCTGCTGTCATCGCACCGAGGTGGTTCCGGTGGTGTACACTGATGTGGTGTGCGCCAGGGGCGGTGCTGAAGTAGACGGTATCGCGGGAGTACGGGTCAACGATGTCGCCATCACGCTGTAGCAGGAGGCAGCGCGAGGCGGAGATGTTGGTGGGCTGCAAGGGGTCGCGCAACTCCACGACCACCCAATCAACGATGGCATCATGTCCACCAGCAGCCAGGGCACTGGCCGGGATCGTCGTCCCGCTGCTACTGGTGAGCGGATAACCCATTGCCGTGTACGGTTCCATCAATGGCACCAGATCCTGTACCCTGAGTGAATCGTGCTGCAAGCCTGTTAGCGCGTCGAAGGGACCGGCCAGAAGGGCCCGCACCGACAAGGCGACCGTATGAAGGGAGTGGTCGTAAGCGGCACTGTGGTCTCCGCGCCCTGCGCCACCAGAATAGATGCTCGCCTCGATGGGCGCAGCCGAGAAGGCATCGGTGCGATCACCTCGCCCAGTGCCTCCGCTGAAGAGGCTGGCGGTGATCGGTGCGGAGAGGAAGCCATTGCTCACGTCACCACGCCCGTTGCCACCCGAATAGAGGCTTGCGGTGATGGGTACGCTCGTGTATCCATCGCTTTCGTCACCGCGCCCGGGGCCTCCGCTGAAGAGGCTGGCCGAGATCGGCGGAGCGCTGAAGCCATTGCTCACGTCACCACGCCCGTTGCCGCCCGAATAGAGGCTTGCGGTGATGGGTGCGCCGGTGTAACCATCGCTTACATCACCTCGCCCATTGCCTCCGCTGAAGAGGCTTGCGGTGATCGGTGCGGAGAGGAAGCCATTGCTCACGTCACCACGCCCGTTGCCGCCCGAATAGACGCTCGCGGCGATCGGCGCAGCGCTGTATGCATCGCTTTCGTCACCGCGCCCTGCACCTCCGCTGAAGAGGCTGGCCGAGATCGGCGAAGCGCTGAATACACTGCTTGCATCACCACGTCCGGAGCCTCCAACGAACAGCGGATGCGAGTTCCCGGTCACTGAAACCTGATCGATGGCGATGCTGGGTCGTGAGCCGGAACCGGACAAGTCCCGAACGACCCAACGCAGTTGAACAACGGGTTGATGATCACATGCACTCGGTAATGTGCGAGTGAATGGAAGAGTGTTCAGCGGCGTGGTGACCGCGGTCGTTTGGCTTGTGGTGCCCGTGGTGTAGACCGGCCCGGCAAGGGTAGTGAAGGACCCACTGGTGCCCACCCGGTATTGCAACGTTGCCTCTTCGATCCGTGTGTTCGTTGACCCATTGTACGGATTCCGGATCGTTGAAAGCTGGTAGTCCACTTGCACGGCGCTGTGCGCGCTCGTGCTGAAGCTGAGCACGATGACTGCGTTCATGGTCGCGCTGTTCAGGATGCCGAGCGCCCCATTGTAATTGTGGACACCCCCCGAGTTCAGGGCGGCAGTGCTGTTGGCGATCAACACCACATCGGCACTGGGGGCGGTTGTTTCGAACGAGGTGGACGCGGATGCACCGATGCGCCAGCCCTGCCATCCTGCGGGATAGATCGTACTACTGTGCGGGGTACCGCTGAAGGTCTGGGTGTAAGCGATGGATTCCGGGACAGGATCGGTTTGCGCCATCGCCTTACCACACAGCACGAGCAGGATGCACAGCCCCCAAACGCGCGTCCAAGCCACGACCCTATGTGTGCAAGCCGAACACCCCATGGTGGGCCGTGATCAGGGTGCGGTGCGAACGCCGCGGCCGCCTAGCGTTTCGATACGTAAGGCGCTGTTCGTTGAGGCGCCATAGGTGCGGTCCGAAACACGAAGCTGCGTAATGGCAATTGAGCTGCTCGACCCCCCGCGCGAACAGAGCTGATCATCGTTGTCGGCAGGAGGCCAGTTCTGCACATCATGCCCACCCGCTAGTGTCAATGCCCCGTTCCCGTGGATGCCGGTGTATGCCCGGCCGGCGGCATTGCCCGCGCTGATGCCGACCTCCCATTGGTTCCCTGCCAACTCCATGATACCGTAATAGCTGGCCCCCGCTGTCGTGCGTCCCGTGTTCGCTGGGTTCGCGGCGAAGATCCCCACGCGCATCGCATCGACGCCGTCGTAGGCCGCATTCCCTGCGCTGGTGGAGTAGCCGCTGCCGATGCCCTCGCTCGCCGTGAACGCGTTGGCCAGCACGTACACGTCCGGCGCCACGATCGTGGTGGTGCGCCATGGGAACTCGTTCACCAACGGTGGTAGCGGTCCGCGGCAGGCCTTCTCATATTCCAGCTCGGTCATCAGCCGCAGCCCGCTCCAATCCAGATAGGCCAGGATATCCCTTGTGTTCAGGTTATTGCATGCTACCCACTGGCCGTCGTCCGCCTCGCCTCCGATGCCGTTCGCGTTCGCATCACAATAGAACGTGATGCTGCCCTGTGGGTCCACGGTGGCACCACATCGGATGCCATTGCGATCCTCCACGATGGTGTTCGCCGTCAGCACGTATGGGAACGCGATCACCGAGGTGCCAGGAGTGATGTCGCTCTCCACGCGCGCGACCTGTTGGGTACGAGTGAGGCTGTTGAGGAAGTCGACGTACTGCTGCTGGCTCATCTCGTACTTCATCATATAGCTGGCCGCGTAGCCTTTCGGGTAGGCCGGCGGAAGGGTGCCGGCCTCGATCTGGCCATCGGCCCACAGTTGCCCGGTGCCGATGAAGATGCTGCCGCCCTCCTGGAAGATCTGGTAAGGCAGACCATTGGTCCCATTGCGGAACGCGTTCGTCTCCGTGCCGCCGGTGCCCAGGTAGAAAGCGCCCTGGTTGATATAGGCCATCTCGATGGCGTACACGCGCACTTCGCGGATGTCCTCGAAAGCGAAACCCAAGGCGCCGTAGTTCCAGCGGAGTTGAACACCATTTGCGGTGAAGGTGCCGGTACCATCGGCATCGCGGCGGATGAACACTCCCACAGCAGGGTTGGTGGTGGCGTTGTGTGCCAGGGCCGGGCTGATCAGGCCGGTCTCCACAAGACTTCCTGATGGTGCCGTGTGGCCGCTCGGTTCGAGCAGCATATGGGAGAAACCTCCATCACCGGGGAGCTTGTACTTCACGAACACCCATGCAGCATCCCAATTGGACACACCACCGCCGCGCCAACTGTTCTCCCAACCGATGTCGAATTGCACCATCACCTGGGTGCCGGTGTTTCCAGTGAGCGTGGTGTTGGAGACTTGGATGTTGTTGGCCGATAAGCGTTCCGAAAGGAGCGCACCTGAAAGGACAAGTAGAGCGGTGAAAGACCTCATGATGGTGGCCTGGACCTGTTGGTCCAAGTGGAAGCGAAGCAACGCCGATGGCGCGCCCGGCTCAATAACCCTTCCGGGTTAGGCTCATGCTCCCGGGTACACCTTGCGGATCGCCTCCATTCTTCCGCCCACCTGCAATTTGCTGTAGATGCGCCGCACATGCACGCGCACGGTCTCGGTGCTCAGCTCCAGTTTGGCACCGATCTCCTTGTACTGCAATCCCGCGGCCAGCCCATCGAGCACCTGCTTTTCCCGTTCGCTCAGCTTCTCGTCGTTGATGCGTTGTTGGGCCTCCTTCTGGAAGCTGCTCACCACCAAGCGTGCGATGGCGCTGTTCATGGGTGAGCCGCCCTTGTTGATGTCGCGGACGGATTCCAGCAGCTCTTCTGCCGGCGTGCTCTTCAGCAGGTATCCGGTGGCCCCTGCGCACAACGCTTCAAAGATGTATGCCGGGTTCTCGAAGATGGTAAGCATGAGGTACTGCACCTGCGGCTTCAGGCGCTTGGCCTCGCGCACGGTCTCGATACCATTGCGGCCTTCCATGTTGATGTCCATAAGCACCACGTGGACATCCAGTTCTTCCAGTTTGACCAAGAAGTCATCGCCGCTCTCGAAGGTGCGCATCACCTGCATGTCTCCCGCCCGCTCGATGCGGCGGCGGATAAGCGTTCGCAGTTCATCATCATCCTCGACGATGGCTACACGGATGGGGGCGGTGGACATACGACCGCAAAATACGGGGATGCCTGCGTTCAGCCGAGCGTCAGCGAGAACCGGATGCGGGTACCCTGGCCTTCGCGACTTTCCACCGACAGGTCCGCCCCGCAGCGCGCGGCCCGGTGGCGCATGTTCGCCAGACCGTGCCCATTGCCATCGGTCGCTGCGATGCCGACGCCGTTGTCCTTCACCTCGAACACGACCGAGGTGGCGCTGGTGTGGAAGCGCGTTTCGATATGCCCGGCCTTCGCGTACTTGATGGCATTGTTCAGCGCTTCACGGAAGATGAGGTAGATGTCGCGCTTGATGGCGGGATCCAAGGATCGGTCAGGGCCTTCATGCAAACAGTCGATGGTGTGCTCCACCTTGCTCCACTTGAGCATCCGCTCGGCGTGGGCGCGCACGCGTTCGGTCAGGCCCGCGAGGGAGTCGTGGTGCGGATCGATGGACCAGACGATGTCGCCCAAGGAACGGTTGGCCTCCCCGGCGATCCGCTCGATGTCGTTGGCGATGCCGGGCAATGCGGCGATGTCTTCCTGTGCCACCGCTTTCGCCTCCGTGCTGAGCATAACGAGTTTGGTTAGGTCGCTGCCGAGCTGATCGTGCACATCACGAGCGATACGCATGCGCACCTCGGTGGCCTCGCGGGCGCGCTCGCTCTCCACCAACTTTTCCTGGGTTTCTTCGATGGCGCGTTTGGCCCGGGCCGTGTAGCGCATGCGCAGCCACGCTGCAGCGCCCAGTATTGCGGCGACCGCCAGCAAGGCCAGCAGCCAGGTGCGTTGTTCCCGGTGCTTCGCTTCGGTGCGTGTTCGTTCGGCGACATGGCGCAGGCTGTCCGTTTCCGCTGCGCGCTCATAGGCGTACTTGAACCCGCTGCGCAGCAGGTCACGCTGATTCTCTTCACGGAGGATGCTGTCGTTCAACAGCACCACGCGCTCATGCACGGTCAGTGCTTCCTGCCAGCGACCGAGTTCCTTCAAGGCGGCATACCGCGCGGCGGCCGCATCGCGTTGCAGGATGAGTTCCTCGGCGCGCGCGGCGGCACTGTCGGCGGCCTCGGCCATGGCGAGCGAGCGCGACGGATCGCCTGTCTGCAGCAGCACGGTGCTTATGCCCACGAGTGCATATCCCAACCCGTACGGCAGGTCATCTTCACGGGCCATCGCCACGTTCCGATCGTATAGCGCCTCGGCATCGCTGTGCCGGTGTTGGTCGAGCAGAAGCGATGCCAGACGGTTGCGCACGTTCACCAATCCATGGTGGTCGCCGATCGTCAGTCGGATCGCTTCGCTGCGGCGGTAGGCTTGCATCGATCCGGTGGTATCGCCCAGTTCCTCGAGGCACGAGCCGATCTCCTCCAGTTGCGTGCCCAATTGATGCTGATCGTCGAGTTCCTCCGCCATCGCTGCGGCACGACGGTAGTATCCGAGCGCCTCGTTCCAGTCGCTTTGGTTGAGGTACAGGCCGCCGAGGTTGGCCAGCGAGGTGCAGATGCCGCGCTTGTTGCCAAGCAGCTCCTGGATATGCAGGCTTTGTTGGTAGAGGTCCACTGCCTTGCCATGGTCGCCGCGGAGCATTTGCACGCGTCCGATGGCGTTGAGGTCGTTGGCGATGCTGGTGCTGTCCGCCAAGCGCTCGTGGAGGACGAGGCCTTCTTGATAGAGCGTGAGCGCGGAGTCCAATTCCCCGAGGTACGAGAGCATACTGCCCATGTTGCTGATCACGTCGGCCTGTCCGTCGGCATCGCCATTGCGCCGATGGAGTACGAGCGCCGTGTCGTAATGCGACAATGCCGTGCGCATATCGCCACGCACGTACCACACGGCAGCGAGGAGTTCACTGGCCCTGGCTTCGAAGACGGCGTTGCCCTTCGTCCGGGCATCGCGTTGCAGGCTGCGCGCCATCACCTCGGCCGTGTCCGGTGCGTTGAAGAGGTAGCCGTCCCAGGTAAGGTCGTAGAAGGCCGTGAACCGCACGCTGTCCGGCCTTGACCGGTCCATGAACACCGCTCGGAGGGAGTCGAGATCGGGTTGAGCAGAGCAGCACAGCGCGGCGAGGAGCCACGGGGCCGTTATGAACGCGCGGAGCGGATCACGCATGTGGTTCGGTTGGCAACATGACCGCGAAGGTGAGCAAGGTCCCCTTTTCGGCGCTGCTCTGCACATGGAGCGTTCCTCCGATCCGCTGCGCCCGGGCATGCATGTTCCCCATGCCGAATCCGCTACCGCTGTTCGTGTCCATTCCGACCCCATCGTCCTCCACTTCGAATCCAGCATGAGTAGCCGAAGTGCGGAACATCACCCGGATATGCCCGGCCTTTGCGTACTTGATGGCATTGTTCAGCGCTTCACGGAAGATGAGATAGATGTCCCGCTTGGTGGCGGGATCCAATGATCGGTCCGGGCCTTCGTGCGCGCATTCGATGCTGTGCTCCACCTTGCTCCACTTGAGCATCCGTTCGGCATGGGCGCGCACGCGCTCAGTGAGGCCCGCGAGGGAGTCGTGGTGCGGATCGATGGACCAGACGATGTCGCCCAGGGAACGGTTGGCCTCCCCGGCGATGCGCTCGATATCGTTGGCGATGCCGGGCATTGCGGCAATGTCCTCGTGTGCCAGCGCCTTCGCCTCGGTGCTGAGCATCACGAGTTTGGTGAGGTCGCTGCCCAGTTGATCGTGCACATCGCGTGCGATGCGGGTGCGCACCTCACTGGCTTCGCGCGCGCGCTCGCTCTCCACCAACTTGGTCTGGGCATCGAGAATGGCGGCGTTCTTCTCGGCCAGGAGCGTCCGGCTGCGTCGTGCGTTGCGCAACAACGCGAACAGGAGCGCACCGATGATCAGCACAACGCCGATCCCGACGAGCAACACCAAGTTCTGTCGGCGGTGAGCACTGATCTCCTGCTCCTGCTGGGCGTTCGCAATGCTCAAGTCCTTCAGCTCGGCATCCTTGCGCTCTGACTCGAAGCGCTTGTTAAGCGCATTGATGTTCTTGATGCGCTCAAGGTCCATCAAGCTGTCTTTGGCCGTCATGTAGAGTCGCAGGTTCTGCAATGCGGCCGAGGCATCACCCGCATGATCGTACACTTCGTACAAGGCGAAGCGTGCATCGCGCGTCATCTCCAACCAGTTCTCCTGTGCCGCAAGGGCGAGAACGGTATTCGCCTCCGCCAGGGCCGCTTGCCGGTCAGCTGGTCCGCCGAGTGCCAAGGTCCGTGCAAGCTCTACGCGAATGCGCGCGCGGTTCATGCGCAGGTCCGGGTGGTCGGCAACTCGTGATCCGTGCTCCAGATATGCACGCGATCGTGACAAGTCGCCCTTTTGACGGTAGGCGATGCCAAGGTGCTGAAGAAGGGTGGCGTGCCAAGTGGACTCGTACTCCACAAAGGAACCGTTCGCACCTGCCGCGAAGAGACGCTCCGCATCGTGCAGCACCACCAATCCGGAATCGAGGTCGCCGGCCTTCAGCAGGGAGATCGCCAAATTGGTGATGATCTGGAAGCGATCCCATGGTTTCGTGGGACCACCATCCAGGGATAGGGCCGAGAGAAGATGCTCGGTCGCGCTGGCGTGGTCGTTCAGGTCCGCAAAGCGCACGGCCACATCGCTATGTATCCAACGGCGAATGGTCGTCATACGCAACTCCTCCACCAACGCCAATTCCAGTAGCCCATAGTGGATGGCTTGTTCATTGTCTCCCAAAACGGTGGCGATGTACTGCAGGTTGGATAGCGCCACGAATTGTTCGAACGGCACCGGCACAGCACGGCTCAGGGCCAGATGTTCATTGGCGATGCGCTCGGCCCTCGCGAAATCCTCACGGGCCAGTGCGTTGTTGAACTTGTAGGAATAGTGCCCTACGATCAAGCACGTATCATGGGAGTCACTGACCAGTTTTTCAAGTGCTCGCTCCAACGTAACGGTATCCTTGGGTTGAGGAGACCCATTCTGCTGTTCAGTGTACATGACCCAGTAACGGCCGGTCGCCTCATGGTGCCGATCGAACAACGCGCGCGCCTGGTCATAGTAGAGATCGCATAGGCTGTCCTGGTCAGCCACCTCGGAAAGCTCCATGAAGAGGCACCAGTACGCGTATCCAAGGTCCTTTTCCGGCCCATGCTCTTTCAGCAAGGAGACGGCCTTGTTCAGGTCTTCCACATCCCCGGTGCGGTCACCGGATGTCTGCTTCGCCGCGACCCTGCGCACGATGGCGCTGCCGAGGAGCGACGGATCATTAATGCGTTCAGCAAGCATGATAGCCTCTTCCGCCGCTTCCATCGCACGCACGGGGTCGGCGCCGCACTGGTACCACGACAAACGCTCCAGCGCCCGCGCCCGCTCGTGCATGGATAGGCCATCGCCCGCAAGATCGCGCTCCAGTTGGCGCATGATGGCGGCCTGTCCTGTGGCGAGGATCGCGCAAAGACTACAGGCCAGCAAGAGCGTGTGTCGGAGGCAGGAGGACATCATAGGGTGCTGGTTCGGGCTGTGGAGGTATCGAGTTCCGCCTCCAACCGCACCAAGGTCCCACCCTCCGGCTCGCTGGAGATCACCAACGTTCCACCTAAGCGCTCGGCGCGCTCCTTCAGGTTGCGCAAACCGTGTCCTTTGCGCATGACGCTGGTAGTGTTGAAGCCCTTGCCATCATCCTTCACTTCCAACCGGATGTTGTGCTCGCGCGCAACGAACGTGACGTGGATGCAATGTGCTTCCGCATACTTCACCGTGTTGTTCACCGCTTCGCGCAGAATGAGGTAGAGGTCTCGCTTCAGCGCGGGATCGATCGGTCCGTCACGACCTTCCACGATACAGTCGATGGTGTAGGTGGCACCACAATCCTTCAACATGCGCTCGCAGAATTGACGCGAACGATCCATCAGGCCAGTGAGGGTATCATGCGCGGGTTCCACGGCCCATACGATGTCGCTGAGCGAGCGACCCGCCTCGATCGCGATGCGGTCGATATCGGCGGCCAGTCGGGGCACGGCGCCTGGGTCGTCCTTCAGGCTGGCGTTCACCTCGCTGCCGAGCATGCTCAACTTCGTGAGGTCGCTTCCCAGTTGATCGTGCACGTCCCTGGCGATGCCGGCACGGACCTGGTCTGCTTCGCGTTGCTTCTCGCTGGACACGAGTTTGTCCTGGGCGGCGAGTATGGCTGCATTCGCTTTGCGTGCCATGCGGATGCGGCTCCAGAGCAGGAGTGCGATGATGATGAGCGTGGCTGTCACGCCGACCACCACGTTCCTGCGTGTGCGTTCCCGGCGCAGCTGTAGTTCATGTTGCAGAGCGTCCACCTGGGCGGCTTGTACATGGCTCAGGCTATCGCGCAAAGCCTCCTCCCTGAAACGGATGCGCAGTACATCCTCTCGCCCGTTCATGCGCTCCACGCTGTCACTGAGCGCAGCCCATCGCTCTGTCATTCCCAGCGCTTCAGCAGTACGCCCTTGTTGTTTGAATACCTCCTTCAAGCGGGCGGTGGCGTAGAGCATGGAGCCTTCATCCCCCAGTTCGCGCGAAGCGCCTACGTTGCCCGTAGCCTCGGCGAGTGCGAGCCCTTTCAGGTATGCGCTGGCGGCCTTCGATAGGTCCCCTAACAAGCGATGTCCATCGCCCACCAGGTTCACGCAACCGCAATGCGCGGTGGCGTCACCCATGCGCTCCGCCACGGCAGCACATTCGTTCGCGATCAACAAGCCTTCGGCAGGACGCTCAGTGCCGTACAGCAAGCGCGCAAGCGGGGCCAGTGCGGGTAGCTTGTCCCATTCGTTGTGCGATCGGGATGCGGCGGCCAGGCTTCGACGATAGAGACTTTCGGCATCGGCGTACCGGCCCTGCGCCGATCGTATGTGTGCTCGTTCGTTCAGCACCATGCTGGTGTCGGCCGGGCTTCCTTTCCCGCAAGAGTCGAGGTATGCCCACGCTCTATCGTGTTCACCGCGTTCAGTGCTGGATCGCGCCAAGTGGACCAGTGCTTGTGTTTGCAAGAAATGATGACCGATCGAGCGGCCGATCCTGAGTTCTTCGCTGAATGAGGCCTCAGCCTGGTCATTCGCTCCGGCCAGACCGTACACCAGGCCGATCGCATCCAAGCACTCGCCCACCGCATGGTCATGACCGCCCTGTTCGAAGTCAGCGATGGCTTGCTCGAATGAGGACAGGGCTAGCGGGATGTTGCGTTCGAACTTCGCATGATATCCCGTGAAGAAATGGTACGCACCGCGCGCGTGACGGGCGCGCTTGCGCACGCTGGGTCTTTTGTCCAAGAGCAATTCGGCGCTCAGGTCGTCGAGCCGTTCCAAGTATGGAAAGGCCTTGGGCGATGTGGTCCAGGACTCGCAAGCCCATATGAGCATGGTGAGCTGCAGGGTGTCCTTCTTCGCAGGATCGAGGAGCGGTGTGATGGAGTCGAGCCGTGCGGGGTTCTCTTGGGCATGGAGATCCAACGCCCACAGGAATAGCAAGATGGATCCTGCAGCAAAGCGGGCGCGTCCGGTCATGCGACGAAGGTGGGTGGTCACAAGTGATCCGGCAATAACACATGCAGGTTAAGCGGAGGTGCGTTCCCCTGTCCGCTCAACGGCCCCGCTCCCCCCACGCCTGCTCCAGTGCTTGCAGGAAATGGTCGCTGCTCTGTGCGCCACTCACCCCCAGCCGCCGGTCGAGTACGAAGAAGGGTACACCCGTTATGCGGAGTTGGCGGGCTTCCTGCTCATCGGAGCGTACCTCGTTGGCGTACGCCGTGCTTGCCAGAACAGCCGACACCTCCGCCTCTTGTAAGCCAACTTCAGTAGCCAGATCGCGGAGCGTGGCATGGTCGCTGATGTGCCTCCCCTCTGTGAAGTAGGCCTTGAGGAGACGTTCCTTCATCGCGTCGCCCTTGCCTTTCGTCTTGGCGAATTGGAGCAACCGGTGCGCATCGAAGGAGTTGCCGACGACGGTCTTGTCGAAGTCGTAGTGGAGGCCAAGTGTTTCGGCGCGCTCCTTCACACCGGCGGAGCGCACACGCGCCTGCTCCAGGGTCATACCGTACTTACGGCTGAGCATGGAATAGGTGCTTTCCCCACTGTTCGCCGGTGCGTTAGGGTCAAGCTCGAAGCTCCTCCACACCACCACGACACTGTCCTTGTGTGCGAAGCGTGAAAGCGCGGCCTCGAGCTCGCGTTTGCCGATATAGCAGAACGGGCAAACCACATCGCTCCATACTTCCACGGTCAAGGGTTGGCCCGGACCTCCTGTTGGCGTCGTCGTCATCGGTCGTACTTGGGAGTGGGTCTCGACACCGAACAAGAGCAGCATTCCGCATGACCATGTGCGCCAAGCCCCGGCACCATCCATCCCCATGGCACAAAGATGCTCCGCTCATCCCTTGGGAGGCACCATTCGTCACACAGGAAACATTTTACAGAAGAAATGTTTCCTGTGTTCCTGACATCTGTTAGGTTTGCGCCCCCGTTCGCCGCCTCTATTGGGAACATGAGCACGGAGAAGACGATACCGACCGATCAGCCAGGGCAGGAGCCCGGGGCGGACCGCCTCCAGCGGATCCTGGATGAGACCGCACGCATCTTCTGGAAGCTGGGCATCAAGAGCGTGACCATGGATGACGTGGCCACCCGCCTGGGCATTTCCAAGAAGACCTTGTACCAGTACGTATCGGACAAGAACGATCTGGTGGATCGGGTGTTGAAGCACCTGAGCACCTGCTACAAGTGCGACATCGATATGGTGCGCGCCCGCAAGGACCAGAACGCCATCGATGAGCTGTACGCGGTGACCACCACCGTGGCAGGACAGCTGCAGGGGATCCACCCATCCATACACTTCGACCTGGAGAAGTACCACCCGGAGGCCTTTCGGAATATGCGGGAGGGCAAGCGACGGGAGATCCTCGAATGCCAGGTGGAGAACATGGAACGCGGGATCAGGGAAGGTCTTTATCGGGAGGACCTGAACATCCCGATGATCGCGACCATCTACATAGCCCGCTTCGACATGGTGTTCGACGGTGCGTTGTTCCCGCCGGACAAATTCAGCATGAACGACCTGCACTGGGAGATCTTCCGCTATCACGTGCGGGGCATCGCCAGCAAGAAGGGATTGGATTACCTGGAGAAGAAACTGACCAAAGAACGCGTGAACGCATGAGGAGCATACTCAGCCTATCGACCTTCATGATGGTGCTTTCGCTGAATGCGCAAGGCCCCGTGAGCATAAGCCTGCAACAGGCCCTGGAGATGGCCGCCCGCCAGAGCTACATGGTGCAGGCCAGCGACCTGGAGGCCGAGAAGGCACGCCACAAGGTGAAGGAGATCACGGCCATCGGCCTGCCGCAGATCAACGGCGAAGCGGGATTGACCAACTACATCGATGTGCCCACCCAGCTCATCCCCAACTTCTTCGATCAGTCAGGTCAAGGGCCTCCCTTCCTACCAGCCCAGTTCGGCGTGCCATGGAATGTGACGGCAGGCCTCGGTCTCACACAGCTCATCTTCGACGGTAGCTACATCGTAGGCCTGCAGGCCACCAAGGCGCTTGCCGAGCAAAGTCGTTTGGATCTGGAGAAGACCCGGGCCGATGCCCGCAACCAGACTGCCAAGGCCTACTTCGGTGTGCTGGCCGCAGAAGAAGGTGCACGCTTGGTGAGCGAAGGCATCCCCTTGCTGGAGAAGAGCCTGCGTGAGTTGGAGGCCATGATGCAAGTGGGTTTCATGGAGCAGACCGACGTGGACCGTGTGAGCATCCAGCTGGAACAGGCACGCAGTCAGAAGCGCAACTTCGAGCAACAGGCGAGCGTGGCGCGCATGATGCTCGCGCTCACCCTGGGCATCCCACAGGGCACTCCCATCACGCTCACGGACAAGCTCGAAACGATCCTGAACGACCCTGCGGAGACCTCCTTGAGCGAGCAGGCGTTCGAGGGTGGTTCGCATGTGGAGATGTCACAGGCCACCACCCTGGTGCGCTTGCAGGAACTGAACGCGCGCAACGAGAAAGCGAAGGCGCTGCCATCGCTCGCCGGCTTCCTCAATCACCAACAAGTGTGGAACGGCCCCGATTTCGACCCTGGTGGCGCTTACAGTTTCTATCCCACCACGCTATGGGGGCTCTCGCTCAAGGTGCCCATCTTCAGCAGTGGCAACCGGTACCACAAGGTGCAGCAGGCCAAGCTGGCGCTACAGCAAGTGGAGATCAACCGCACCGCCACCGAGCAACGGTTGCTGGCCCAGGCGGAACAGCAGCGGGCCGCGGCGCGCACCGCCAACGACAACCTTCGGACCGAGGAGCGCAGCATGGCGCTGGCACGGAACATCTTCGACCGCACCTCGGTGAAGTTCACCAACGGCAGCGCGTCCAGCTTCGAGCTCACCCAGGAGCAGGGCAACTACCTCCTTTCACAACAAGCCTATGTGCAGCGCCTCGTGGAACTGCTCATGGCACGCGCGGACCTGCGCAAAGCACTCGACCTCTACTAGAACCTCCCCACCACAACACGTGATGAAGAACACGATCCTGTATTTGATGACCGCCGCAGTGCTAGCGGCCTGCGGTGCCAGTGCCCCTGCTGATGACCTGGGCAGGAAGCGCGCTGAGTTGGACAGTTTGAAGACGCTCTACAAGGAGATCGGTGAGAAGATCAAGGAGGCCGACTCCTGGATCGCCGAGCACGACACCACGGTGAAGAAGAACCTACCCAGTGTGACCACGCTGGTGCTCGCCCCCACGCGTTTCGAGCACTTCGTGGAAGTGCACGGCAATGTGAAGGCCGACAAGAGCGCGGACCTCTTCACCATGGGCGGCCGTGTGCGCCGGATCCTGGTGAGCGAAGGCGACCGAGTACGAAGCGGACAACTCCTGATCGACCTGGACAACGACGCGAGCGCACGCCAGTTGGAGGCGGCCCAGGCGGGTGCCACGCTGGCGCGTGATGTGTTCGAGAAGCAGAGTCGCCTGTGGGAGCAGAAGATCGGCAGCGAGATCCAGTACCTGCAGGCGAAGAGCCAGAAGGAACAGGCCGAAGCACAGGTGGCCGCACTGCGCGAGCAGGTGCGACTGAGCAATGTGACCGCTCCTTTCGATGGTGTGGTGGACGACATCATGGTGACCGTTGGCGACATGACCAGCCCGATGGCCGCAGTGGCGCGTGTGGTGGACCTGAGCGGTGCCACACTCGAAGCCGACATACCGGAGAGCTACCTGGCCCGCGTGAAGAACGGCGACCCGGTGCGTGTGGAGTTCCCCGCGCTCGCCGATACGCTGGATGCAACGCTCACCAACGTGAGCCGCTTCATCAACCCGGCCAACCGGACCTTCAAGGTGAGTGTGCGCATGCCGAACGGCGGGGACCCCATCCGCCCGAACCTGCTTAGCCTGATCCACGTGCGCGACCTGGTGAAGGACAGCGCGCTGGTGGTGCCGAGCAAAGTGATCCAGGAGGACGTGAACGGCAACAACTATGTGTTCGTGTTGGAAGAGAAGGAAGGACGCCAGCGGACCAAGAAGGTGATGGTGACACGCATGGCTGAATACAAGCAGAACGCCATGATCAGCGTGGTGGAGGGCAATACCGCGCAACTCTTCGGAGCCACCATCGTGGACGAAGGCGCGAAGAGCGTGGGTGATGGACAGGAGGTGAAGGTGACGAACCTGTAGGGTCCACTACGCGGCACGGAGACTATAGAGAAATGCAATTGAACAGCATCGCAGCGCACCGACCCGCACAGTGTTCCCCTCTGTGCCCTCCGTGCCACTGTGGTGAAATGAACTGAGCAATGGACCACAATAGCATAGAGAACGAAGCGTACGGCGAAGGCCAGAGCAAGCAGTTCGCCATCACCAGCTGGGCGGTGAAGAACCGCACCACCGTGATCGTGATCACCGCGTTGATCTTCGTGTACGGGATCTACTCCTACATCGCCATGCCGAAGGAGAGTTTCCCGGAGGTGGTGACACCGGAGATCTACGTCGGTACGCCCTACAACAGCAGCTCGGTGGTCGACATCGAGAAGTTGATCACCAAGCCGCTGGAGAAGGAGATCAACACCATCACAGGGGTGGACGAGATCAACTCCACCAGCGTGCCGAACTTCAGCACCATCCAGGTGAAGTTCAACTACAACGTGACGCCCACCGAGGCGCTCCGCAAGGTGAAGGATGCGGTGGACAAGGCGCAGGGTGATGTGGACTTCCCCAAGGACCTGCCCGCCGAGCCGAACATCTTCGAGATGAACTTCTCGGAGATGATGCCCGTGCTGAACATCAACCTGAGCGGTGACTACAGCATCGATCAGCTGCACCACTACGCCAAGATCTTGGAGGACCGTATCGAAGCGCTGCCCGAGATCAACAAGGTGGACATCCGCGGTGTGCCGGAGAAGGAGGTGAAGGTGAATGTGGACCTGCACCAGCTCGAAGCCTTGCAACTGAACTTCGGCGATGTGGCCATGGCGCTGCAGACCGAGAACCTGACCATGAGCGGTGGCGAGGTGCTCACCGACGGTCAGCGTCGTGCCGTGCGCGTTATCGGTGAGTTCTCCGATATGGAGATGATCCGCGACATCGTGATCAAGAACGAGAAGCTGCAGGAGGTGCGGTTGCGCGATGTGGCCGAGGTGACCTTCGACTTCAAGGAGGCCGACAGCTACGCCCGTGAGTACGGCAACCCGGTCGTCATGGTGGACGTGATCAAGCGCGCCGGGGAGAACCTCATCATCGCCAGCGACAAGATCAACGCGATCCTGAAGGAAGCACGCGGCACGGTGATCCCGGAGGACGTCACCATCACGCTCACCAACGACCAGAGCGACGATACGCGCGTGCAGGTGGACGAGCTGTTCAACCACATCATCTTCGGGGTGATCCTGGTGGTGGGCACATTGCTCTTCTTCCTCGGTCTGCGCAACGCCCTCTTCGTGGGCCTAGCCATCCCGATGTCGATGTTCATCAGCTTCATAATCCTGAACGCGTTCGGGGTCACGCTGAACATCATGGTGCTCTTCTCGCTGATCCTCGCGCTGGGCCGACTGGTCGACGATGGCATCGTGATCGTGGAGAACATCTACCGCCACATGAGCAACGGGGAGAAGCCGATGGACGCCACTCGCAAAGCCGTGGGTGAGGTGACGCTACCCATCGTAGCGGCCACGACGGCTACGGTGATGGTGTTCGTACCGCTGCTCTTCTGGCCCGGCCTCATGGGCCAGTTCATGAAGTGGATGCCCATCACCTTCATGGTGTCGTTGAGCGCATCGCTCTTCGTGGCCCTGGTGGTGAACCCGGCCCTCAGCACACAGTTCATGAAGGTGGAACGGGAGAACCCGAACGCGAAGAAGGTCTATCGCCTCGCGGGCATCTTCGCCGTGATCGGCACGCTCATCGCCGTCTTAGGTAAGAGTGCGGACGCCTCTTTCTTCACCGGTCTCGGCACCTTCCTCATTTTCGCCGCCATCCTCGGTGTGCTCAATCTCAAGGTAGGAGTGCCGGGCACGCGCTGGTTCCAGGATGTGTTCCTGCCCAAGTTGGAGAAGCGCTACGAAGGGTTCCTGCGGTATGCGCTGGCCAAGCACCATCCGCGCACCTTCTTCCTGGGCACCATCGGACTTCTCCTCTTCGCTTTCGTTCTGCTGGGCATCTTCCCACCCAAGGTCGAGTTCTTCCCTGTCAACGAGCCCAAGTACGTGAACGTGTTCATCGAGGCACCGATCGGAACGGACATCGAGAAGACCAACGAGATCACGCGGAAGCTGGAGAAGCAGGTGGATGCCATCGTCAACGTGGACCCTTACATGGAGGAAGTGGAGGTGAAGCAGGCGAACGGCACCGTGAAGAAGGAGCGCCGCAACTGGCTCATCAATTCCGTGATCTCGCAGGTGGGCAACGGTACCAGTGACCCTGCGCAGGGCGTGAGCATGGCCAACACCCCCAACAAGGGTCGTATCCAGCTCAGCTTCGTGAAGTACGCTGAGCGTCGCGGGATGAAGACCAATGATGTTCTGCTGAAGCTCCAGAAGGAACTGGCGGGCTACCCCGGTGTGATCATCACCGTGGACAAGGACGCTGCAGGCCCGCCAACGGGAAAGCCCATCAACATCGAGATCAGCGGTGATGAGATCGAACCGTTGCTCGCGGAGGCGGACCGCCTGAAGACCTTCATGGAGGAGAAGAACGTACCCGGCGTGGAGGCGTTGCGCATCGACATCGACCGCGCGAAGCCCGAGATGCCGATCATCATCGATCGTGCGAAAGCGCGTCGTCTGAACGTGAGCACCTATGCTGTGGCCGACGCCATACGCACAGCGCTCTTCGGCAAGGAGGTGAGCACCTACCGCATCGAGGGCGACGACGATGACTACAAGATCCAGGTGCGCTTGCGCGATGACCAGCGCTATGACATCGGCACCATCATGGACATGAAGATCACGTTCCGCGACATGCTTACGGGGCAGATCCGACAGGTGCCCATCAGTGCGGTGGCCAAGGATGAGCGCAGTACCACGTTCAGCGCCATCAAACGCCAGGACCTGAAGCGTGTGGTGACCGTGAGCAGCAACGTGATCAGCGGCTACAACAGCAACGAGGTGATCGCTGAGATGAAGGATGCGCTCACGAGCTACACGAAGGATGAACGCTTCGGCATGGCCTTCACCGGCCAGCAGGAGGAGCAAGGCAAGGAGATGGCCTTCCTCGGTCGCGCCTTCCTCATCGCGCTCTTCATCGTGTTCCTCATCATCGTGTGGCAGTTCAACAGCATCAGCTATCCCATGGTAATCCTCAGCACCGTGCTCTTCAGCACCATCGGGGTGTTCCTGGGGTTGATCGTCTTCCGCATGGACTTCATCATCCTGATGACCATGCTCGGGATCATCTCCCTGATCGGGGTCGTGGTGAACAACGCGATCGTGCTCATGGATTTCGCCAAGCTGCTCTTCGAACGCCAACGGGAGAAGCGTGGGCTGCCCGAGGGCGCCGAACTGCCGATCGAGGCCACGCGCGAAGCATTGATCATCGCCGGCAAGACCCGCTTGCGCCCGGTTTTGCTCACGGCCGTCACAGCGGTATTGGGTCTGCTGCCCTTGGCCATCGGATTCAACCTCAACTTCGGTACGCTCTTCACGGAGCTGGATCCGCACATCCACATCGGCGGGGATAACGTGATCTTCTGGGGTCCGCTGAGCTGGGCTGTCATCTACGGGCTCACCTTCGCCACCTTCCTCACGCTCATCATGGTGCCGGTCATGCTGCTGATCATCGCCAAGATCAAGCACCGTAGGGCCTGGAAGCAGAACAAGCTACCGGTGGACATCAGTGGGTTCGAAGCCGCAGGGCATGCCGCCCAGGGTGGTGCGGCCGTTGTATAGCGTTGCGCACCCATCAAAAGCGGAGGCGGCCCGGGATCCCCGGGCCGCCTCCGCTTTTGAGTACGCCCTACCTTGCGCCACCGTATTTCTTGGCTGTTAAAGGCCCGGCATCAGGCCACTTTCAGGTCTTGCTGTCGGTCAATAAGGAGCTACGGAACTGGTATTACTGGCATGTACATGGAACGGACCCTACTACTACCCTCGATCCTCTCGTTGTTGGCACCTGCGGTTGTGTTTGCCCAGCCATGCTCCGGAAGCATCGACTTGGGCCCCGATGTGGCCCTGTGTGATGGCCAGACGGTGCTGTTGACCCCGGGGCCGGGCTTCCTTGGCTACCTCTGGGACAATGGCACCACAGGACCCTCCCGTATGGTGGGCGTGGAGGGCACCTACTGGTGCACCGTGCAGCAGTTCACCCCAACGGACAACCTGGTCGTGAACGGGGATTTCTCCGCAGGTAGCACCGGCTTCACCAGCGGATACGTGCCCGGCACGGGAGGCACGTGGGGCCTGCTGTCCAACGAAGGCCAATATGCCGTTGCCGCTGATGCGAGCGACACGCACAACAACTTTCCGCCATGCACGGACCATACCGGTGGTGGCAACATGATGGTGGTGAATGGATCCGCCACGGCAGGGGTATCCATTTGGTGCCAGTCGGTGACGGTGCAGCCAGGAACGAACTACGCTTTCTCCGCATGGCTCTCCACCATCATCGTGGAAAACCCTGCCGTGCTCCAGTTCACCATCAACGGGCAGGTGATCGGGGATCCGTTCGAGGCATCCTTCACCTCGTGCCAATGGGATCAGTTCTACCAACTGTGGAATTCGGGTACGAGCACAACGGCCGACATCTGCATCACCAACCAGAACACCTTCGCCAGCGGCAACGACTTCGCGCTCGACGACATCTCCTTCACACCCATCTGCACCTACACGGATACCGTTTCCGTCACGGTCTCCTTGTACCCCGAGCCAGAGATCGGCCCGGACCGCGTGATCTGTGGCGATGACCCAGTGGTGTTGGATGCCACCATGCCCGAAGTGGACACGTACATCTGGAACGATGGACTCGCGAACACCCCGCAATTGGAGGTGACCACCAGCGGTGTCTACTGGGTTAATGTGTTCACGGGCACTTGCGGTGGCCGCGATTCGGTCAACGTCACCTTCATTCCCCAGCCAACTGTGGACCTTGGCCCGGACCGCTTCGCCTGCACCGGTGATAGTGTGGCGCTCGACGTGAGCGGACAGGCGCAGAGCTATCTGTGGCAGGATGGATCCACGGCGCCCACCTGGGCAACCGCCTCATCCACCGAAGCGTGGGTGCAGGTGAGCAATGGCCCCTGCGTGGCCACGGACAGTATCTCCATAGTCGTCGGCGGTTGTGGTGTTGTCATCACCATGCCGAATGTGTTCACGCCTAATGGTGACCCGCAGAACGGTCAGTTCAAACCCATTGTCATGGAAGGTGTAAGCAGCTTGGAGTTGGAGATCTTCAATCGCTGGGGCCAGGTCGTGTACACGTCCAAGCTTGTGAACTTCTCCTGGGATGGTCGGACCGGAGCCGGAGAAAAGGTGCCGGACGGAACCTACTATTGGATCATCAACTATCAGGGGCCGAACGAGCCAGGCGAACTGCATGGGTCGGTGACGCTTCTGCGTTGAACGCGCCAGGATAGGAAAGCCGAGAAGGCCCTGCCAACAGCAGGGCCTTCTTAATTTTCACACGGTGGAGCTGTGCGGCGCGCCCCCTATTCTTCCGGGAAGCGCATCCCCTTTTCCGAGGCCGAACGCTCAATGGCGGCAAGGATGGAACTCTCCAACCCATTCGTTCCGGAGGATGTCTTGCTTTGCTCGGCCACGTAGCGGTCTCGCTGTGCGTTCAGTGCCACGATGCGTTGCTTGAGCGCGTGCTTCTCCTGCTGGATCCGCACCACTTCCTTCTTGAGCGTCGCTGGATCCATCGCACGGTAGCGCTCTGGCAGTTCGGCGCGCTCCACCTTTCGGACCACGCTGTCCAAAGCGCTCTCTTCCACTTCGGTGAGGTCCCACGTCCTGTTCAGGTAACTGTTCTTCACTTTGTACTCGCGCCTTTTCCCACTGCTGCTGAAGCCGAGCGATCCCGCGTTGCGGTCCTGCTCCTCCATGTTCGCCTTCTGATAGGAGCCCTGGCTGCCGTAGTGGATGTTGGCCGCATTCCATTGCTGCTCCAATTGAACGAGCTCGGTATCGTACGGTGATGCGATCTGCTGGGTAACGGCGTTCTGATCGATGGAGAAGTAGGAACCGTGCGCAGCCATGGCACCTGCGTACCACTGTGCGCCCACGCCTTCCTGATGGTTGCCGCAGAAGATGGTGTTCACCACGATGCCCTTCGCCCGGGCGCGCTCACAGGCGCCTCCGTAGTTCACAGGCCCTTGGGTGAACTCCTCGTTGCCAGCGATCACGAGCATCTTCATGTCCGCTTCGGAGCTGCCCCAGTCGAGGTCGTCCACGCTGCGTGCGATGACCGCACCACAGAACTCACTACCGCCGTTGGTGGTTAGCGCGAAAAGCGCCTTGCTCACCTCATCCATGTTGGTGGTGAAGCCCATCACCTGTCGGATGTAGTTGCTGCGTTGTGCAAGGCCGTCGTTGCCATACTCGTACAGTGCCACCTGCACTGTGGGTCGTTGCCCTTCGCAACGCGCATCGGCCAGCTTCGTCACGATGCTCCAGAGCTGCGCCTTGGCTTGATCGATGAGGCCGTCCATGCTGTTGCTGGTGTCGAGCAGCAAGCCGAGTAGGATCTTGCGGGCAGCGGTGGGTGCGGGTGCGGGTTCCTCGATGGGGGCTGCCATTGTGGAGTCGACCGTGTTCGCCGCCGTGGCATCATCGTGCTGTTCTTCGGGGCTGGCTGTTCGGCAGGCGACGAGTGCGGTGAGGAGGGTGAAAGAGAGCGCGTACAGGAGCGGTTCGCGGAGCTTCATGGTGTTTGTCTTTGGTTCGAACCTATCCCGGTGCGTGGGGG
>WBZX01000563.1_pt1 | contig 32981 bp, 34 predicted proteins | sample 5204211 | NCBI WGS metagenome assembly WBZX01 (sample SAMN12344362, study PRJNA552823) | activated sludge metagenome | biome: Activated sludge suspended growth; feature: Nitrification reactor; material: Wastewater; isolation source: activated sludge from nitrification reactor of wastewater...
GCCGGGGCTCTCGAACTGGCGCCGCGAGACGTTGACCGACATGCGCAGCACCGCCACGCCCTCGTCGGCCCAGCGCCGCTGCTGGATGCAGGCGGTGCGCAGCACCCATTCGCCCACGCCCAGCATCTGGCCCGAGGCTTCCAACACGTCGATGAACTCGCCCGGCAGCACCAGGCCACGCTGCGGGCTGTGCCAACGCAACAAGGCCTCGGCGCCCACCAGGCGGCGGGTGGCGGCATGCCAGCGCGGCTGGTAGTGCAGCTCGAATTCGCTCTGGCGCATGGCCTTGTGCAGGTCGGCGTCCAGCGCCAGGCGGCGCAAGGCGTGCTCGTTCATGGCGGCGCGGTAGAAGGCGTGCGTGCTGCGGCCAGCCTGCTTGGCGCTGAGCATCGCGGCATCGGCGTTCTTCACCAGCACCTCGGGCTGCTCGCCGTCCCCCGGGAAGATGGCGATGCCCACCGAGGCGCTCACGTCCGCCAGGTGCCGACCCAGCGGCACCGGGGCCGACACGGCCTCGATGATGCGGCGGGCCAGGTGGGCGGCGTCCTGCGGCGCGGCCAGCTCGGGCAGGATGACGGTGAACTCGTCCCCGCCCATGCGGAACAGCAGGTCGCTGCTGCGCAGGCAGCCGTGGATGCGCTCGGCCACGGTCTTGAGCAGTTCGTCGCCCACAGCGTGGCCCAGGTTGTCGTTGACGTTCTTGAAGCGGTCGAGGTCGATGAGCATCAGCGCGCCGCTGCGGCTGTGGCGGCGGGCGTGGGACAAGGCCTCGGTGAGCCGTTCAGAGAAGCTGGCCCGGTTGGCCAGGCCGGTGAGGGCGTCGTGGTGGGCCTGGTGGCGAATCTGCGCTTCACGCCGCGAGTGCTCCAGCGCCTGGCTGGCGATGAGGGCGTCGGCTTGGCCCACCGCCACGCCGAACAAGCCGTACAAGACTGCCAGCAAGGCCCCCACCACGGCCCCCACCACGGCCACCACCACGGCCACGGCGGGCCACGACGGGGCCGGCCACAGGCTCACCCAGACCACCCCTGCCAGCACCACCGCGCAAGCCGCCAGGCCCACCCACAGGTACCGGCGTTTCAGCGAATACGGTGGCGTCTGTGGCGCAAGAACTTCGGGGGCGGGCATGGTGGGCCGGTCGGGACGGAGGGGCGGGGTGGGGCCTGCGGATCGCAGGCCGCAGGATAGGGCATTCCGCCCCCTGAGCCGACCGGGGCCGGGTCAGCCGCCGAAGTCCAGCGGCAGGCCCACGTAGTTCTCGGCGATGGTCTTGAGGCCGCTCTGCGAGTGCATCAGGTAATCCAGCTCGGCGCTCTTGAGCTTGGCCTCGATGGGGCCTTCGTCGGGGAAGCGGTGCATCAGCTGCGTGAACCACCAGCTGAAACGCTCGGCGCGCCAGATGCGGCGCAGACAGCGCTCGGAGTAGGCATCGATGCCGGCCTCGCTCTTCTCGGCGTAGAACTCGGTGATGGCGTTGCCGAGGTACTTCACGTCGGTGGCCGCCAGGTTCAGGCCCTTGGCCCCGGTGGGCGGCACGATGTGGCCGGCGTCGCCGGCCAGGAACATGCGGCCGAAGCGCAGCGGTTCGGTGACAAAACTGCGCAGCGGCGCGATGCTCTTCTCGATCGACGGGCCTGTCACCAGCTGGGCATTGGCCTCGCCGTCCAGGCGCAGCCGCAGCTCTTGCCAGAAGGCGTCGTCGGTCCATTCCTCCACCTTGTCGGTCAGCGGCACCTGCAGGTAGTAGCGGCTGCGCGTGCTGCTGCGCTGCGAGCACAGCGCGAAGCCGCGCGGGGTGGAGACATAGATCAGCTCCTCGTGCACCGGCGGCGTGTCGCTGAGCAGGCCCAGCCAGCCGAAGGGGTAGACCTTTTCGTACTCGCGGATGGCGCTGCGCGGCGCACTGGCCCGGCACACGCCGTGGAAGCCGTCGCAGCCGGCGATGAAGTCGCAGTGCACCTCGTGCGCCACGCCGTCCTTGGTGTAGGTGACACGCGGCCGCGCGGTGTCGAAGTCGTGCACCGCCACGTCGCGGGCCTCGTACACCGTGGGCAAGCCGGCGGCGGCGCGGGCCTCCATCAGGTCGCGGGTGAGCTCGGTCTGGCCATAGACCATCACGTGCTGGCCGCCGGTGAGGCCGGCCAGGTCCACGCGGTGGCGCTGGCCGTCGAACAGCAGGTCGAAACCATGGTGCACCAGGCCCTCGCGGTGCATGCGCGTGCCCACGCCGGCCTCGTCCATCAGGTCGATGGCCACCTGTTCGAGGATGCCGGCGCGGATGCGGCCCAGCACGTAGTCGCCGGTCTGGCGCTCCAGCACGATGGCGCTGATGCCGGCCTTGTGCAGCAGTTGGCCCAGCAACAGGCCGGAGGGGCCAGCGCCGACGATGGCGACCTGGACGCGTTGGATGGTCATGGGTGTCTCCTTGGGGAGCCGGCATGTTGGCTCGCCCTTCAGGGCACCTCAAGGCGCCGTGGCGACTATCAGCTATGCGGGTTTGGCATTGCCCGGCGCCTGCGGCACAGGGCAGCTTTGCAAGCCAGACACACACCCGCATCCGGCCTTGACGGGCCCGCGTTAACCTGCCGCCCGCACACAGGCGTCAACCCCCCCTCACACACCATGAAGATCTCCCGCGACTGGGCCACGCCCCTCACGATTGGCAGCTTCGGCCTCATGGCCGTCACCGGCATCCTGATGTTCTTCCACCTCGACAGCGGCCTGAACAAGACCGCCCACGAATGGCTGGGCTGGGTGATGGTGGCCGGCGTGGGCACCCATGCGGCCGCCAACTGGCTGGGCTTCAAGCGCCACTTCTTCACCAGCACCCAGGGCAAGGGCATCCTGGCCATGTGCCTGCTGGTGCTGGCCGGCTCCTTCGTCTCGCTGCCCGGCGGCCGCGAGGGCGGCGGCTCGCCTCCGCAGCTTGCGATCCGCGCCGTCACGCAAGCGCCCCTGGCCCAGGTGGCGCCGCTCACCGGCAAGCCGCTGGCGCAGGTGCTGGCCGAGCTGGGCGCCGCCGGCATCCAGGTGAGCGCCGATCAGCCCCTGGCCCAGGCCCTGGGCGGCGACAAGGAGCGCACCGGCCAGGCCCTGCGCGTGCTGTTCGCCTCGCCGGCCCGGCCCTGATCCGTCAAGGCCGCCGCGTCCCCCAAATTCTCCGCGCGTCGCGCCGGCAGGCCGACCGATGTGACGCACACGGGCACGGACAAGTCCGCCAAACGGCGGGCTCGGCCCATGCCGCCACCGAGATCGTGGTGGCCACGGTCAACAACGAGCACCTGGTGCAGATGGCGCGGCTCACGCCGCACTTCGAGCGCGCCCACCCCGACATCCAGGTGGCCGCCAAGGTGCACGACCCCGAGCACGGCGTGTGCGGCATCTGCCTGCGCGCTGGCCTGCTGCGCGAACTGGTCGAGCGCCCGGACGGCATGCCCGGTGGCGACTGAACCAGCGCCGCCTCAGAAGGGCAGCAGCCCCGGGTTGCGCATCAGCACATAGGCGCCGGTGCCCGCCAGGATGCTCAGCAGTGCGTGCTTGCCAAACCACTGCAGGCCCACCACCAGCCCCACCGCCACCCCCTCGGGCCAGGGCCCGCCCGGGTGCGAGCGCGCGGCGCCCACCGTGGAGTGCAGCAGCAGCAGCGTCATGATGGCCAGCGGCAGGAAGCGGCCCAGCGCCTGCACCACCGGGTGCTGGTGCAGCCACTGCGCGGCCAGGAAGGGCAGCGCCCGCAGGCCCAGCGTGACGGCGCCCATGGCCGCGATCACGCCCACCACGTAGAGGCTGTCAACCATGGGCCACCTCCGTCTGGCGGCGCTGCCAGAAGATGCCCGCGGCCAGGCTGAGCACGATGGCCAGCATCAGCGCCTGCTGTGGCACGACCGCGTACGACAACGCATAGGCCACCAGCGCCACCCACAGCGGCGCACCGGTCTGGCGGCCACGCCACTGCTCCACGGTGAGCACGGCGAACAGCGCGATGAGCGCGAAATCCAGCCCCTGCAGGCTCACCTGGGCCTGGGCCCCGATCACCGCGCCGATGGCCGTGCCCAGCACCCACCAGCCCTGGTTCAGCAGCGCCACCAGCACCATCTGGCGCTGCGGCGTGCCGGCCGGCAGCGTGGTGAGCACCGAGTAGGTTTCGTCGGTGAGGCCGAACACCAGGTAGGCCCGCTGCCAGCGCCCCGGCGGCAGCTTGTTCAGCAGCGACAGGCCGTAGAACACGTGCCGCAAATTCACCACCAGTGTGGCCAGCGCGATCGAACCCACCGACAGGCCGCCCGCGACCATCGGGACCATCATGTACTGCGCCGCACCGGCAAACACCACCACGCTGGCCAGGATGGCCAACCACCACGCGGCGCCGGCCTGCACAAACAAGAAGCCGAACACCGTGCCCAGCGGGATGTAGCCCATGGCCACGGGCGCGGTGAGCGAGAGCACCGACAAGCGCGGTGCAGCGGAATCGGAGGGATCGGATGAACGCATGGTTGGAGCGCAACAGCAGAGCCCGCCATTGTCGTGCGCACCGACAGGCAACAGGCGGCAGTCGCGGTCCCCGTCGCGGCCACATTAAGGCCGGCTGAGCGGGCCGCCCGCGCGCCGGCTCGGGCCGTGTCGACACACCACAATCGTCGACATGAACGCACATGCCCTGTCCATCATGTCCATCCCCGCCGTGGTGGCCGTCGCCGGCGGCGCCCTGGCCGCCGTCTGGAAGCCCTCGCACCCCGTGCGCAGCCTGATCCAGCACTTCGCGGCCGGCGTCATCCTGGCCGCGCTGGCGGTGGAACTGCTGCCCGACATCGGCAAAGAGCACGCCACCAAGGGCGTGGTGCTGGGCGCCTTTGCGGCGGGCAGCCTGTTCATGTACGCACTCAAGCTCTGGACCGAGAAGCTCGAAGGCCATGGCGGCGGCGCGGCGCAGGGCGCGGCCGTGGGCCTGCTGGTGGCCACCTTTGTGGACGTGGCCACCGACGGCTTCATCATCGGCGCCGGCTTTGCGGCTGGCGGCGAGACCGGCACCGTGCTGGCGCTGGGCCTGTCGGTGGAGCTGCTGTTCCTGGGCCTGGCGGTCACCTCCGACCGCATCGCCGGCTGGCGCATCGTGGGGGTCACCGCCGCGCTGGGGCTCACGGTGCTCGGCTTCGCCGTGCTGGGCAGCGTGCTGCTGGCGGGCGCCTCGCCGGCGGTGCTGGCGGGCACGCTGAGTTTCAGCGCCGCCGCCCTGCTCTACCTGGTGACCGAGGAGTTGCTGATGGAAGCCCACGAGGTGGAGGAGAAACCCATCTCCACCCTCGTGCTGTTCGGCGGCTTCCTCACCTTCTGGGCCATCCAGCTGATGGGCCACTGAACTGGCGCACCCGGTTGCGGGGTACCGCAACCACCCTCCGTGAGGGTGCTCAGGCCGCTTCGGAGCGGCCGTGCGCTGGCCTGAGGCCCATCCACAACTCAGGCCGCTGCCGTCACCAACCGGCGCGAGCCCTGGCCCACGCCACCGGTGAACGCAAAGTCCACCTCCGGCGCCAGCCCGCTGACGATGCGCGCGAGGCTCTTGCCCGAGCCGCAGGCGTGCGTCCAGCCCAGCGTGCCGTGGCCCGTGTTGAGGAACAGGTTGGGCAGCTTGCTGCCGCCGATGAGCGGCACGTTGCTGGGCGTGGCCGGGCGCAGGCCGCTCCAGAACTGGGCCTGGCTGGCGTCGCCCGCACCGGGGAAGAGCTGCTCGGTGCGCCGCACGATGGCCTCGCAGCGCACGCGGTTCAGGTCGCGGTTGTAGCCGTTGAGCTCGGCGGTGCCGGCGATGCGCAGGCGGTCGCCCACCACGGTGCCATCGGCGCCGTGCGAGGTGTACCGTGAGAACACCAGCTTGAACTCGTCGTCGGTGAGCGAGACCTGGTGGGCCATGCCGGCGTCCTTCACCGGCATGGTCACCGAGTAGCCCTTGGCTGGGTAGATGGGCAGGCGGATGCCCAGCGGCTGGGCCAGCAGCGGGCTGAACGAGCCCATGGCCAGCACGTAGGCGTCGGCCTTGAGGCGCTGGTAGCGGCCTTCGGCGTCGGTGGCCTCCACGTGGTCGATGCGGCCACCGGCCTCGCGCAGCGCGGTGATGTGGTGGCCCATCCGAAACTGCACGCCGTCGGCCTCGCACTGGCGGGCCAGCGCGCGGGCAAAGGCCTGGGCGTCGCCCGACTCGTCTTCGCTGGTGTAGGTGGCGCCGGCCAGTTGCGGGCGGACGTGGCGCAGTGCGGGTTCGATCTGCACCGCCTCGTCGGCCGAGATGACACGCCGGTCGCAGCCGAGCGCGCGCATCTGCGCAGCGGGCGCTTCGGCGGCGTCGAACTCTTTCTCGCTGGTGTAGAAGTGCAGGATGCCCTGGGTGCGCTCGTCGTAGCGGATGCCGATGTCGCGGCGCAGCTGCTGCAGCGTGGTGCGGCTGTAGGTGCCCAGGCGCACGATCTGCTCGATGTTGTGCCGGGTGCGGGCCGGTGTGCACTCGCGCAGGAACTGCAGGCCCCACAGCCATTGGCGCATGTCGGCCCGCAGGCGGAACAGCAGCGGCGCGTCTTCCTGGCCCAACCACTTCAGCAGCTTGAGCGGCGCGCCGGGGTTGGCCCAGGGTTCGGCGTGGCTCACCGAGACCTGGCCGCCGTTGGCGAAGCTGGTTTCAGCAGCGGGTGTGGCTTGGCGGTCCACCACCACCACGTCGTGGCCAAGTTGGCGCAGGAAATAGGCCGAGGTGACGCCGAGCAGGCCGGCGCCGAGCACGATGACTTTCATCTGAGAACTCCGAAGGACAGGTTGCACGCATGCACGGTGCACGCGGTTGCCGCTCCCCCTGTCCTTGGTACCTGAGAGATTCGGCCAGCGCTTGCGGCGCGGGCCTTGCTCCTTCGGTGCGTCACGGCTGTGACGGCTCTCCAGACGGCTTGGTGTGGTTGCAGTACGGGACCTGAGCGTTCATGGGAGTTTGCGCCTTCGGTGGCCGGCGTTGCCGGCACTCTCCTGCAGGGTCGGGATTCTAGGTGCCTGGCTTCAGTCTTCCAAAGCCCTTTGGCGGCTCTCGGGCATGGCCAGCATGGCCGCGGCCGTGACCAGGCTGGTGGCGGCCACGTACCAGGCCGGGGCCGCCGGGTTGCCGGTGACGCCGATCAGCCAGGTGACCAGCAGCTGCGTGGTGCCGCCGAACAGCGAGACGCCGATGGCGTAGGCGATGGACATGCCGGTGGCACGGATGCCGCGTGGCAGCAGCTCGGGGATGGCCACCAGCGAGGCCGCACCGCTCACCGCCGTGAGCGCGGCCAGGAAGCCGCTGACCAGCAGCAGCGTGACCGTGTTGGGGTTGCCGATCAGCAGCATGAAGGCCGGCACGGTGAGCAGGGCCGCGGCCAGGCGCGGCCACAGCATGGTGGGCTTGCGGCCAAAGCGGTCGCACAGCCAGCCGCCCAGCAGCGAGAACACGAGCGTGGAGAGGCCACCCACCACCGTGGCCGCCATGGCGGTGGCCGGCGCGAACTTGAGCGTGGTGATGGCGTAGGTGGTCATGAAGTTGCCCACGTAGGTCGACACCGTGCCACCCAGCACCACCAGCACCGAGAGGCTGATCAGGCGGCGCTGGCGCTTCAGGCCCACCACGCCCGAGTTCACCGAGGCGATGGGCGCGGCGTGCAGGGTCTCGGGCATGCTGCGGCGCAGGTAGAAGGCCAGCGGCACCAGCAGCAGGCCGAACAGGAAGGGCAGGCGCCAGCCCCAGGCCAGCATCTCGGCCGGGCTGAGCGTGGTGGTGAGCGTCAGCCCCAGCAGACCGGCCACCAGGCCCGCCGCGCCCTGGCTGGCGAGCTGCCAGCTGGCGTACAGGCCACGCTGGCCGGCGGGGGCCGACTCGATCAGGAAGGCGCTGGACGGCCCCACCTCACCGCCCAGGGCCAGGCCCTGCACCAGCCGACACAGCACCACGATGATGGGCGCGGCCAGGCCGATGCTGGCGTAGGACGGCGTGAGCGCCAGCCCCAACGTGCCCAGCGTGATGAGGGCGATGGTGAGCAGCATGGCCGGCTTGCGGCCGGCACGGTCGGCGAAGGCGCCGATCAGCACGCCCCCCACCGGCCGGGCGAAGAAGCCCACGCCGAACACCGCCACCGACAGCAGCAGGCTGGCCAGCGGCGTGGACGCCGGGAAGAAGGTCTTGCCGATGTAGACGGCGAAGAAGGCGTAGGTGACGAAGTCGTAGAACTCCAGCGCGTTGCCGGCCACGGTGGCGGCCACCACGCGCACGGGCACGGCGGCCGGCGTGGTGGTGGCTGGGCGGTGGGCGGGCGTGGGGCTCATGGCGACATCGGGCGCGGCAACGCGCAAGGATGCAGTGCTGGCATTCATGGTGTGGTCTCGCTTTCCAGGGCTTGCGCGGCGCGCCGCTGCGTGGTGTGGGTTGTGGTGGGGGTGGGGGCTGTGGATGCGGTGGGCTGCAGGAAGCGCTGTGCCAGCGCCACCCAGTAGGCGGCGCCCACGGCGATGTTGTCGTCGTTGAAGTCGTAGCCGGGGTTGTGCACCATGCAGGCGCTGGCGGTGTTGCCGTCCACGCCGTCACCGTTGCCAATCAGCAGGTAGCTGCCGGGCACCTGCTCCAGCATGAAGGCGAAGTCTTCGCTGCCGCTCAGGGCTGGGCCCTGCAGCGTCACCCGCCCGGGGCCCAGCAGGTCCAGCGCCACCTGACGCGCCAGGGCCGTGGGCTGTGCGTGGTTCACCAGCACCGCATAGCCGGCACGCCAGGCCACCTCGGCCCGCACGCCGTAGCTTTCGGCCTGCGCGGTCACCAGGGCCTTGATGCGGCGCTCCAGCAGCGCGCGCACCTCGCGGTCCAGTGCCCGCACGCTGAGCTCCAGCGTGGCCTGCTCGGGGATGACGTTGTTGGCCCGGCCGGCGTGCAGCGCGCCCACGGTGACCACGGCCATCTGCTGCGGGTCGCAGTTGCGCGCCACGATGCTCTGCAGTGCCATCACGATGCTGGCGGCCGCCACCACCGGGTCCACTGCCTTGTGCGGCATGGCGCCGTGGCCGCCCACGCCGTGCAGCGTGATGGTGGCGTAGTCGCTGGACGCCATGGCCGCGCCGTCGCGAAAGACCAGGTGCCCTTGCGACACGCCGGGCATGTTGTGCATGGCGAAGACGGCGTCGCAGGGGAAGCGCTGGAACAGGCCGTCGGCCATCATGCGCAACGCGCCGCCACCGCCTTCCTCGGCCGGTTGGAAGATGAGGTTGAGCGTGCCCTGGAAGCCGCCCTGCTCTGCCAGGTGCCGGGCCGACGCCAGCAGCATGGCCGTGTGGCCGTCGTGGCCGCAGGCGTGCATGCAGCCGGCGTGGGTGCTGGCCCAGGGCTTGCCGGAGGTCTCGCTGATCGGCAGCGCGTCCATGTCGGCCCGCAGGCCCAGGCATGGGCCGTTGCCGCGCACCAGTTGCCCCACCACCCCAGTGCCGCCCAGGCCGGTGAACACCTCATAGCCCCAGGCCCGCAGGCGCTCGGCCACCACGGTGGCGGTGCGGTGTTCGTCGAACGCGAGTTCGGGGTGCTGGTGCAGGTCGCGCCGCAGGTGAACAAACTCACCCGAGGTGGACTGCAGCGTGCCGAGCAAGGCCTTCATCAGCGCGAACCTTTCTGCGTGAAGCGCCGGGCGGTGTGCCCGGAGCGTGGGCGCAATGTAGGATCGGCCAGATCGAACGTCCAATGCATTGTTTTCAGACTTAGCATGAGTTCAGTGAATAGAGCAATGAAAGGCCTGCCATGACCCTGGTGCAGCTACGCCACCTGCTTGCCCTGGCCGAGAGCGGCTCCTTCAGCCAGTCGGCCGAGCGGATGTTCATCACCCAGCCGGCGCTGAGCCGCAGCATCCGCGCGCTGGAGGACGAGCTGGGGCTGCGCCTGTTCGACCGCATTGGCCGGCGCAGCGAGCTCACCCCCTTCGGCCGCGAACTGGTGGCCCGTGCGCGACCGCTGGTGAGCGACGCCGACGAATTGCGCGAGAGCGGCCGGCGCATGCGCCAGGGCGAGGTGGGCCAGGTGCGCGTGGGCATGGGCTCGGGCCCTGGCGCCATGCTGATGACCCCGCTGCTGCAGCAGATGGCCAAACAGTACCCGGGCGTGCAGCTGGAGCTGCGGCGCGGTGGCACGCAGATGCTGGTGCAGGCCCTGCGCGAGCGCACACTCGACGCGCTGGTGGTGGACGCCCGCTCGGTGGACCCGGCGGCCGACCTGCGCACCGAGGTGTTGTGCGAGATGCGCGGCGCTTTCATGTGCCGGCGAGGCCACCCGCTGGCCCGCAAGCGCAGCGCCCTGCGTTTCGACGCGCTGCGCGCCTACCCCATTGCCTGCACGCCGCTGAGCGACGAGGTGGCCCGCACGCTGGTGGAGCGCTACGGCCCCCAGGCCCACCCCGACGCGATGGTGACGCTGCGCTGCGACGAACTGCCCAGCCTGGTGGAGGTGGCCCGCCACAGCGACGCCGTGCTGCTGGCCATCCGCGCGGCGGCCACCGACCTGGTGGAGTTGCCCCTGCAACCCGCCCTCAACGCCAGCGCCCGCTTTGGCTTGGTGACACTTTCCGGCCGCACCGAAGCCCCCGCCCTGCGCATCGTTCGCCAGCTGACGCAATCATTGCTGCATGACTGAGAACGGCACATAGCCGTCATCCCCGCCACCGCCGTCATTCCCGCGTAGGCGGGAATCCAGGCTTTCTGGCTTGGTGTGCGCCCGCGCCAGGCGGCCAGCCGGGTCTGGCTCATGCTGTGGCGGCGCGTCGCTGCGCGCCGACTGCCTTGTGGTGCTCGCCTTCGGGGTGTGCCGCATAACTCGTTTCGCTCGCCTTGCTCGCTGCACTCAAACAAGATGCGGCAAGCATGTTCACGAAGCGCGCTGCGCGCGCCACCCCGAAGCCTGCGCTCCTCAGCGCCCCAGAAATCGCCAGCCCCGGCTGCCCGCCTGTCGCTCACCCGGCGACCGTTGCACGCCACCCAAGGCGAAGACATGGATTCCCGCCTTCGCGGGAATGACGGAGCTGAGAAGCGGGAATGACGGCGGTGGCGGGGATGACGGCAATGCGCCGATCTCAGCCCTTGAACTTGATGAGCAGCTCCATCAGCTTCATCACCCGCCCCGCGTAGGGCGGCTGGAAGAAGGCCTGCACCGCCGAGAACGGGCCCTGGTAGAACACCGGCCGCAGCTTGGAGAAGGTGTTGAAGCCCTCGTGGCCGTGGTAGTGGCCCATGCCGCTGGGGCCCACGCCACCGAAGGGCAGGTCGTGCTGGGCCACGTGCAACAGGGCCTCGTTCACCGAGACGCCGCCCGACATCACATGCGAGATGTAGAACTGCTGCAGCGCGGTGTCGTTCGTGAACGGGTAGAGGGCCAGCGGCCGGTCGCGGGCGTTCACGTAGTCGGCCACCTCCTGCGCCGTGCGGTAGGTGCGCACCGGCAGGATGGGGCCGAAGATCTCGCGCTGCGAGAGCAGCATGTCTTCGGTGGGGTTCAGCACGATGTGCGGCGCGAACTTGCGCTGCGAGGCATCGGGCGTTTGCCCCTCGGCCAGGTTGATGAGCGTGGCGCCCTTGGCGCGGGCATCGTCCAGCGTGGCTTGCAGGCGGTCGAACGAACGCTGGTCGATGATGGCCGTGTAGTCGTTGGCGTTGATGTCTGGGAAGCGCTTCGCAAACAGGCGCTTGCAGTGTGCGGCAAACGCTTGCTCGCTGCCCTCGGGCACGAAGACATAGTCGACGTTGGTGCAGATCTGCCCGGCGTTGAACATCTTCACCCACAGGATGCGCTCGGCCGCCTTTTCAATGGGAAAGTCGGGCGCCACCACGGCGGGGGCCTTGCCGCCCAGCTCCAGCGTCACCGGCGTGAGGTTGCGCGCGGCGTTGGCCATCACCGCGCGGCCGGTGGTGCCCGAGCCGGTGAACAGCAGATGGTCAAACGGCAGCGACGAAAACGCCGGGCCGCGGCCACCGCCGTCGGTGAAGAACTGCAGCTTCTCAACCGGCAGGTAGCGCGGGCTGATCTGCACCAGCAGTTCGGCCAGGTGCTGCGAGTTCTCCGACATCTTCACCATGGCCCGGTTGCCCGCGCCCAGGATGGCGGCCAGCGGGCAGAACGACAGGTTGAGCGGGAAGTTCCACGGCACGATCACGCCCACCACGCCCAGCGGCTGCGGGATGACGCGGTTACGGGCACCAGGGAACATCATCACGTCGATGTGTCGCCGCTGCGACTTCATCCACTTCTTGAGCTGGCGCGAGACATCCTTGATGGCTTCGAGCGCCACGAAGAACTCGGCGAACAGGGTCTCGAACTCCGAACGGTTGCCGTAGTCGAGGTGGATGGCGCGCACCAGGGCCTCGCGGTTGTCCTTCAGCAGCCGGGCCAGCGCGTCCAGGTCGGCGCGGCGCTGGGCCAGGCTGGGCTCGGGGGCGGCCAGGTAGGCCGCGCGCTGGGCGTCGAAGCACCGCTGAAACTCCGCAGGCATCTGCAGCAGGTCAAGCTCGGGGACGCGTGCATTCATGGCAACTCCTGGTCGGGCCTCAGTGTGTCACTCAGGGCGTGACGATGTTGAAGTACGGGTCAAAGGTCTCGACGTTGGCGAACACCGCGGCCAGGGTCTTGGGGTCGCCCTCGAGCTTCACCGCACCGGCCTGCACCAGCTCGGGCAGCTTCTTGCCTTGCAACAGCATGGCCAGGAAGACCGGCCGCGTGAGCGTGAGCGTCACGTCGGGCTTGGCCAGCACACGGCCCTTGGTGTTGTTGAGCACCGAGTTTGACAGCTCCAGCGCCCAGGTTTCCTTCAGGTCGGTGAACACCATGTTGATGCCGAGTTTGAGGCCGTCCACCTTCTGGTGGTTGAGCCGCAACGCGATGAAATCAAACAGCAGCTCCAGGCTCATGCCGCGCACCACGTCGGGCCCCTGGGCCGACGTGGAGGGCTTGAGCACGCCGTCGCGCAGCTCCTTGGCAGCCACCAGGTAGGCGTTGCGCCAGGTGCCGGCCTCGGCCTGGTAGCCCAGTTGCTCCAGCGTGTCGGCCTGCATGTGGCGTGCGGCCAGGCTCTCGGGGTTGGCGAACACGGCGTGGTTCACCAGCTCGGCCACCCAGCGGTAATCGCCGGCGTCAAAGGCCTTGCGCGCGGTGGCCAGCACGGCTGCCTCGCCACCCATCGCGGCCACGTAGCGCTTGGCGGTTTCCACCGGCGGCAGGCGGTTCAGGCTGGCGGGGTTGGCGTCGTAGTAGCCCAGGTAGAAGGCGTAGACCGCGCGCAGGTTGTGGCTGAGCGTGCCGTAGTAACCGCGCGAGCTGGCATCGGCATTCAGGCCCTTGGGGAAGAAGCCGGCATCGCCGATCTCGTCCAGGGTGGCGCCCTTGTTGGCCAGATTCAGCGCCTCGTCGTGCAGGAAGCGGTAGGTGTCGCGCTGGTTGGCCATGTACTGGCGGATGTGCGCGCCGCCCCAGGTGGGCCAGTGGTGGCTGGCGAAGGCCACCTCCACGTCGGGGTACATGTCGATGGTCTCGTTGGCGTACTTGCTCCAGGCCAGCGCGTCGCGCATCTTGGCGCCGCGGATGGTGTAGATGTTGTGCATGTGCTTGGTCAGCACTTCTGAGAGACACAGCGCCTTCTTGTCGGGGAAATAGAACATCATTTCCGACGGCGCCTCCGAGCCCTGGGCCATCTGGAAGCGGATGCGCACGCCGTCCACCGTCATCTCCTGGCCGGTCTTGTTCACCGTGTCGGTGGGCGGGATCAGGCCCATGGTGCCGGCGCTCAGCGCCTTGCCCAGGCCGCTGCCCACGCCCTGGCGCGGATTGGCATCGAGCCCGTTTCCGAACTGGTAGGTGGCGCGGCGCGTCATGGCGTTGCCGGCCAGCACGTTCTCGGCGATGGCGTTGTCCATGAAGGCTTCGGGCGCGATCACCTTCACCTTGCCGGCCAGCACGTCGGCCTCGTTGATCACCCCGCGCACGCCGCCAAAGTGGTCGGCATGGCTGTGGGTGTAGATCACCGCCACCACCGGCTTCTTGCTGCCCAGCTTGTCGAGGGCGAAGGCCAGCGTGGCCTTCGCGATCTCGGCGGTGAGCAGCGGGTCGATCACGATCCAGCCGGTGTTGCCTTCCACCAGGGTCATGTTGGCCAGGTCGTAACCGCGGACCTGGTAGATGCCGTCGGTGACCTTGAACAGGCCCTTGGCGTTGTTGAGCTTCTCCTGGCGCCACAGGCTGGGGTTGACGGTGGCAGGTGCGTCGCCCTGGATGAAATCGAACCGGCTGGCGTCCCACACCAGCTTGCCATCGGCCGCCCTCACCACCGGGTCGGCCAGGGTGGCGATGAGGCCGCGCGTGGCCTCGTCGAAGTCCTGCTTGTCGTTCAGGGCCAGGGCCTGGCGCACGGCGGCGTTGGCCTTGGCGGTGGCGGGCGTGGCGTCCTTGGGGGCCTGCTGGGCCTGGGCCGTGGCGGTGGCGATCAGCAGGGCGGCCAGGGCGGGGAGGGTGGGCGTGTGCATGGGTGTTGTCTCCTGCGCGGCTTCGGCGGTGGGGTGGCGCAAATTGTGGGTGGCGGCCTGCGGGTGAACCAGTGTTGAGCGCGTCAGGAATTTGTCTTAAGGTGCCAAGATGCCTGCCGACACTGGTTCCGCCACCGCCCTTTCGCCGCGCAGCGCCTGGTTCGAGCCCAGCGTGCACTCGGCCTATTTCCAGATCTTTGCCCAGCTGCTGGCCAGCCGGCAGCTGGGCGCGCCACGGCCCTTCACCGGCCAAGCCCGGCTGCTGCCGCTGCTGGACTACCTGCCCATGCTGGACGCCATCAACGCCCCCGGCGCGCCCGAGGCCGGCATCGAGGTGGGCCAAGCCATCTCGGTGGCGGCCCACGGGCCCATGGGGCTGGCGGCCATGTCCAGCGCCAGCCTGGGCCAGGCCATGCAGGCCATGGGCCGCTACGCCCCGGTGCGCAACCGGCTGTTCGACTACCGCTGCACCCGCGACGCCCAGTGGGTCAGCCTGCGCATGCCCGCGCGCCTGCCGCTGGGCGGCTATGCGGGCTTTCTGCAGAACGCCACGGTCTACGCCAAATTCAACATCCTGCGCTCGCTGGCCGACCCGGCCGCGCTGCGCAGCGCCATGCTGTGCCTGCCCTGGCCGCGGCCGGCGCGGCTGCCCGAGCCGCTGCTGACCCAGCCCTGGTCCACCGAGTACGACAGCCCCGAGCTGGCCGTGCGCTTCCCGCTCGCCGTGGCCGACGCGCCGCTGGCCACGTCCGACCCCGAGCTGCATCGGCGCGTGTGCGCGGCCGGCGAAGAGGAACTGGTCAAGCTCTCGGGCAGCGTGGCCGCGCGCGTGCGCCACCTGATGCACCAGGCCCAGCCGCAATGGCCCACCCTGGTGGAGCTGGCCCAGGCGCTGGGCGTGTCGCGCCGCACCCTGGTGCGGCGGCTGGATGACGAAGACCTGGGCTACCAGGACCTGCTGGACGAGGCCCGCAACGAGCTGGCCTGCTGGTATTTGCGCCAGTCGCGGCTGAGCCTGGCCGAGGTGGCCGAGCAGGTGGGCTTCAGCGACCAGGCCAACTTCAGCCGGGGCTTCAGGCGCTGGCAGGGCCTCACGCCCAGCGCCTATCGGCAATGCTTCCGCTCTTCTGCACCTGCCAGCTGAGGGCCCAGACCTAGAATCGAGGGCTTCTTACCTACGAAAGCAGCAGCTCATGGGCGCGCAATGGAAAGCCAAGCACAAGGACCTGGCGGCCAACGCCAAGGGCCGCCTCTTCGGCAAGCTGGCCAAGGACATCATGATCGCCGCGCGCAGCGGCGCCGACCCGGCCGCCAACGCCAAACTGCGTCTGGTGGTGGAACAGGCCCGCAAGGTGTCGATGCCCAAGGACACCCTGGACCGCGCCATCAAGAAGGGCGCCGGGCTGACCGGTGAATCGGTGCACTTCGAACACGCCATCTACGAAGGTTTTGCCCCGCACCGTGTGCCGGTGATGGTGGAGTGCCTGACCGACAACGTGAACCGCGCCGCCAGCGACATGCGCGTGCTGTTCCGCAAGGGCCAGCTCGGCACCTCGGGCTCGGTCTCGTGGGATTTCGACCACGTGGGCCTGATCGAGGCCGAGCCGGCTGCCCCGGGGGCCGACCCCGAACTGGCCGCCATCGAGGCCGGCGCGCAAGACCTGGAACCCGGCGACGAGGAAGGCAACACGCTGTTCATCACCGCCCCCACCGACCTCGACCTGGTGAGCCGTGCGCTGCCGGCGCAGGGCTACACGGTGCTCTCGGCCAAGCTGGGCTACCGCCCCAAGAACCCGGTGGCCGCCAGCACGCTCAGCGCCGAGCAGCTGGAAGAGGTGGAGACCTTCCTCGCGGCGCTGGACGCGAACGAGGACGTGCAGAACGTGTTTGCGGGCCTGGCTGCGTAGGCACCCACGATGGCTCAGCTGCTGATGGGCCAACTGCTGATCTACGGCCTGGCCTGGGCCGTGGGCTGGGTGATCATCCGCGAGGAGCGCGGCCCCATCGCGCTGTGGAGTTTTCGCAGCCTGCTGCAGGCCCTGGCGCTGACCATGATGGCCGACCCCGTGCCGGGTGGCCCCCCGGTGCCGGTGCCGGCGGGCATGGTGCTGCTGCTCTCGTACACCTGCGCCGCGGTGGGCATCGACATGTTCGCCCACCAGGGCCGCGCGCGGTACCTCAATTTGTGGCTGGTGTTGCTGGTGTCGGGCGTGGCGGTGCAGGCCGGGTCGCTGGTGTGGCCGATGCCAGTGCACCTGCGGGTGGCGGCCTACAACCTCAGCGTGGCCGCCACGCTGGTGGCGCCCATGCTGGTGCTGCGCAAACCGCTGGACGAAGAATTTGGCCTGTGGGGCCTGGTGCCCATGGTGCCCGGCACGCTGCTGTGCGCGCTGTCCGTGGCGCGTGCCGCCGCCGTGCTGGCCCGGCCCGAAACCGCGCTGGTCGCGCCGCTGCTGACACCCAGCAACCCCATGCTGCTGTTGGCCACGCTGCTGGCGGCGGGGGCCTTCAACGTGGCCTTCCTGGCGTTGGTGGTGGGCCGACTGATCAAGCGCATGAACGGGTTGATCGACACCGATGCCCTCACCCACCTCGTCAACCGCGGCGGCCTGGAGCGCCGCCTGGCTGCGGCCTGGGCCGCCAGCGTGCGGCACGGCACACCGCTGTCGGTGGCCTTCATTGACCTGGACGATTTCAAGCTCGTCAACGACCTGGGCAGCCACGAGTTCGGCGACCAGGTGCTCCAGGGCGTGGCCAAGGCGCTGCAGCGCGGCGCACGCGAGACCGACCATGTGGGTCGCTGGGGTGGCGACGAGTTCATGGTGGTGATGCCGCACACCGACGCCGAAGCTGCCCGCCAGGCCATGCAGCGCCTGCGCGAGCGCGTGCGCGACGCGGGCATCGCCTTGCCACCGGGCTGCCAGCCGCTCAGCCTGAGCATCGGGCTGGCCACGCGGGGTGCCGAGGACAGGTCCACCCTCAGCCTGGTGATGCGCGCCGACGCCGCCATGTACGGCGGCAAGCGAGGGCGCAGCCTTGGGGCCGCCGCGCCCGAACCAACTTAGCTGGCCAGCCAGTCGCGCAAGGCCGGGCCCACCAGGGCGTGGGCACGGCCGAAGCCGGCCACCAGCCGGGCCGACACGGGCTGCAGCGCCACGAGCGAAAAGTCGCCCAGTTCGAAGGTGACCGCCGCATCGGGGAAATGCGCGAGGTAGGCGGCCCGCGCCGCTGTGTGTTCCGCACTGCCCCGCGCCAGCACCTGCGCATCGGCCTGCAGGGCCACACGCGGCAGGGCCTGGGGTGAGTCGCCCTCGGCCAGTTCGGCCATCACCAGCAGGCTCACGCGCGGGTGCTGCAGCAGATCGCGCGTGTGCGGCGCCAGCGCGCTCACATGGATGACGGGCGCCACCTGCCCCGCCGGCAGCACGAAGGGCACCATGGAGACGGCCGGCTCGCCCTGGTGCAGGGTGGCCAACGCCGCCACGGGCCGTGTGGTCAGCAGGTGTCTGAGCATGCGGGTGTCGTCAGCGTCCATGGGGTCCTCCAGCGTCAACGAGAATTGTGGCCCTGCGGCGCCCGACAATGCGCCATCCGAATCCAAAGCCACCCACCGAACCATGACCGACGCCCCCGCCTCCAGCCCTGCCTCCGCCGAGCGCCCCGCCCTGCCCGACCGCCTGAGCGTGGACCCGCGCAGCCCGCATTTCAACGCCGCCGTCACCGAGCACGAGATCGCCATCCACTTCAACGGCAAGGAACGCTTTGACGTGGAGGAGTACTGCCTCAGCGAAGGCTGGATCAAGGTGCCCGCCGGCAAGACCGTGGACCGCAAGGGCCACCCGCTGATGATCAAGCTCAAGGGCAAGGTCGAGGCCAGCTACCGCTGAGCCTTTGCGCTTCGCCCATGGCCGTGCCCGACCCCAGTTTCCCCACGCTGGAGACCCCGCGCCTGCAGTTGCGCGAGATCGTGCCCGCCGACGCGCCGGCGCTGTTCGCGGTGCATGGTGACCCAGCCTCGATGCGCTGGTTTGGCAATGACCCGGTGCCCGACCTGGCCGCCGCCGCCAAGCTGGTGGATGTCTTTGCCAGTTGGCGCAGGCAGCCCAACCCCGGCACGCGCTGGGGCATCCAGCCCAAGGGGCAGACCGAATTGGTGGGCAGCTGCGGCCTCTTCGCCTGGAACCGCGCCTGGCGCAAATGCACGCTGGGCTACGAGCTGAACGCCAGCGCCCGTGGCCAAGGGCTGATGCACGAAGCGCTGCAGGCTTGCCTGGCCTGGGGTTTCGAGCACATGCAGCTCAACCGCGTGGAGGCCCTGGTGCACCCGCAGAACGCCGCCTCGCTGCGCTCGGTGGAACGCCTGGGCTTTGTGCGCGAAGGCCTGCTGCGACAAGCCGGGTATTGGGGCGGGCAGTACCACGACATGCTGCAGTTCGGGCTGCTGCGTGACGCTTGGATCGCACCGCCACGATTTCATTCGGGCCAGGCGGTGCAGTGACAATCGAGCCTTGTCGCCAACCGAAAGCACCCCATGGCCTACGCCCCCGAATTTCTCGCCCTCGTGGACCAGTTCATCCACCTCGCCAACCGGCTCGCTGAAGACGGCAAGGGTGGCGAGGTGAGTGCGGCCATCCTGTTCGCGGCCGGCCGCTACAACGCCTTCAACTTCGTGACGAACGGCGGCACCGACGCCACCCGCGCGCAGGCGCTGGAGTTCTACGTGTCGGAGTACCGCAAGGCCATCAGCTCCAACCTCGACGGCGTGGTGGGGCCGGTGGTCAAGCCGCAGGACTGACGTCTGCACGCGCCACCATGGCCGGGGACGCCCACGTCAAACCCTTCGTCCACCAGCAGGACGGCCACACGCTGCTGCAGTTCGCGCTGCACACTGTGCAAAGCCGCATGGACCCGGCCCGGCCCGATGCGCTGACGTTGGGCTACACACGGCTGATGATGGGGTTTCTGCTGTGCCTGCCTCAGCCCGCGCGCATCGCCATGGTGGGGCTGGGGGGCGGCTCGCTGGCCAAGTTCTGCCACCGGCATCTGCCGCAGGCCCAGATCGCAGTGGCCGAGATCAACCCGCATGTGCTGGCGCTGCGCGAAGCCTTTGCGGTGCCGCCCGAGAGCGCACGCTTGCAGGTGCTGCTGGCGGATGGCGCGGCCTGGGTGCGCGGCCTGCCGGCGCAGAGCGTGGACGTGCTGCTGGTGGACGGCTTTGATTACGACGGCCTGCCCGAGGCACTGAGCAGCCAGGCCTTCTACGACGACTGCGCGACGGCGCTGGCGCCGCAGGGCGTGTCGGTGGCCAACCTGCCGGACGATCCCGCCGTGGTGGCGCGCCAACTGGCGCGCCTGCAGCGCAGCCTGGGGGCCCCGGCGCTGGCGGTGGCAGACGCCGAGCCTGGCAACTGCGTGGTGCTGGCCGGCGCCCAGGCTGTGGCGCCCCGGCTGGCCGGCGCCGCACGCAAGCCGCGTGGCATGGACGCTGTGGCCTGGGGTAGCCTGCAGCCCGCTTTTGCGCACATACGGGCGGCGGCGCAGGCCGAGTTGGCCGGCTGAGAGTGCGCTGTCGTTCCCGCAAAGAGCCGGCACCCCAGCGCAACATGGCAGCAAAACAAGGCCGCCACACTGCTCACCTCTGCAACGACCCGCCAAGACCATGAACCCCGGCCCCTCTCCTTGGCCTACGTCGTTCCGCATGCGCGCTGAGGGCTGAGGCCCACTGATCCGTTCGCACGCTGGGGCGGCCAGGCCTGAAACCGCCCTCCCCAGCCTGCAGGCCCGCACGGCCCTGCCTTGCTGCTCTCCACGATGGCCGATCGCGGGCCACACACGCTGCCGGCCCGCGCAAGGAGCACGCGCATGAACGCCAGAAGAGTTCAAGATTTCGCCCGCCGCCTGGGCCCAGGCCTGATCACCGGGGCCGCCGACGACGACCCCAGCGGCATCGCCACCTATTCGCAGGCCGGCTCGCAGTTCCGCTTCGGCCTGGCCTGGACGCTGCTGCTGACCACGCCGCTGATGATCGGCATCCAGATGCTCTCGGCCCGCATCGGCTGGGTCACCGGCCAGGGGCTGGCGGCCAACATCGCCAAGCTGTGCCCACGCTGGCTCACGCTCACACTGGTGGGCCTGCTGGTGGTGGCCAACACCATCAACATCGCGGCCGACATCGGCGCCATGGGCGAGGCCCTGCGCCTGCTCGCCGGCGGCCATGTGGTGCCGTACACGCTGGGCTTTGGCCTGCTGTCGGTGCTGGGCCAGGTGGTCTTCTCGTACGAGCGCACGGTGCGCATCCTCAAGTGGCTCACGCTGGCGCTGTTCTCGTACGTGGCGGTCATCCTGTCGGTCTCGGTGCCGTGGCGGGTGTTCTTCCGCGAGGCCTTCACGCCCGGCACGGCCCTGCCGCCGGGCATCACGATGAACGACTACGCGGCCATGGTGGTGGCGGTGCTGGGCACCACCATCAGCCCCTACCTGTTCTTCTGGCAGGCCTCGCAAGAGGTGGAAGACCAGTTGCGCCGGCCCGAGGCCGACGCGCTGCGCAACCACCCCGAGTACGCGGCCGAGCACCTCTCGCGCATCAAGCAGGACACCTACGTGGGCATGATCTTCTCGAACGTCATCGCCATCTGCATCGTGGTGGCCACGGCCGTGACGCTGAACCTGCACGGCATCACCCACATCCAGACCTCGGCCCAGGCGGCCGAGGCGCTGCGCCCGGTGGCCGGCGAGTTCGCGTTCGCGCTGTTCGCGCTGGGCATCGTGGGCACGGGCATGCTGGCGGTGCCGGTGCTGGCCGGTTCGGCGGCTTACGCGGTGAGCGAGGTGTTCGGCTGGAAGTCCGGCCTCTCGCACGATTTTCACGAGGCGCGCGGCTTCTACCTCATCATCATCGCGGCCACGCTGATCGGCACGGCCATGGGCGCGGGGGAGTTGGACGCGATGAAGGCCCTGTTGTGGAGTGCCATCGTCAACGGCGTGATCTCGGTGCCCATCATGGTGGTGATGATGTGGATCGGCCAGTCGCCCGCGCTGATGGGCAAGCTCACCATGAGCCTGCGTCACCGCTGCTTCGGCTGGGCCGCCACGGCACTGATGGCGGCGGCGGTGGCCTTCATGCTGGCCACCAGCTTCTGATCAGCGCGATGCAGGCCCCTGGCGCGGCGTGGCCAGCAAGGCCAACAGCGCCAGCACGCTGAACACCGCGCCCACGTGGAAGGTGGCGGCCGCGCCGAACCGGTCCCACACCCACCCGGCGGTGACGCTGGCCAGCAGCATGGCCAGGCCGCTCACCAGGTTGAAGAAGCCGTAAGCCGTGCCGCGCAGGTCGGCCGGCGCGGTGTCGGCCACCATGGTGGCCAGCAGGCCCTGGGTGATGCCCATGTGCACGCCCCACAGCGCCACGCCGGCCAGCACGGTGGCCCAGGCTGCACTGCGGCCCAGCACGAGGTCGGCCGCCACCAGCACCCCCAGGCCGATGGCCAGCAGCGTCTTGTGGGTCAACAGCGCTCCCTGGGGCTTACAGCCCTGTCCCTCCGAGAGGGATTTCGCCCCTTCGGGCGGCCGTGCGGGGCTCATGCGGTCAGAGAGCTTGCCGAACGGGTAGGCCGTGGCCGCGTAGACGAGGTTCATGGCCACCATCACCAGCGGCACCAGGGCCACCGGCACGCCGCCCTGCTGCGCGCGCAACACCAGAAAGGCCTCGCTGAAGCGCGCCAGCGTGAACACCGCGCCAACACCCACCACCCACCAGTAGGCCGGGCTGAGCTGGGCCAGGTTGGCGCGGCGGATGGGGTTGGTGCGCGCGGCGCCAGGCGCACGCTCAGGCTCGCGCACACCCAGGGCCAGCAGCGCCACAGCCAGCAGGCCGGGCACCACGGCCACCCAGAACACGCTGCGGTAATCGTCGTGCCACAGCAGCATCAGGCCCACGGCCAGCAGCGGGCCGGTGAAGGCGCCCACGGTGTCCAGCGACTGGCGCAGGCCGAAGGCGGCACCGCGCACCGCCGGCGGGGCCAGGTCGGCCACCAGGGCGTCGCGCGGGGCGCCGCGCAGGCCCTTGCCCACGCGGTCGAGCAAACGCGCGGTGACCACCACGCCCACCACCGGCGCGAGGGCGAACAGCGGCTTGGTGAAGGCGCCCAGCGCATAGCCCAGCACCGCCAGCGGCTTGCGCTTGCCGAAGTAGTCGCTGAGCACGCCCGAGAACACCTTGACGATCAGCGCCGTGGCCTCGGCCAGGCCCTCGATCCAGCCGATGGTGAAGGCGCTGGCGCCCAGCACGCCGGCCATGAACAGCGGCAGCAGGCTGTGAACCATCTCGGACGAGATGTCCATCAGCATGCTCACGAAGCCCAGCACCCAGATGCTGCGGGGGATGGCGCGGCGAGCGGCCTGGGGTGGGGTCTGGATCGGGCTCATGGTGGGCAAGATCTTCGCACCAAGCCACCCGCCGGGCCTGTGCTGGCCCAGGTGCGCAACGCACCCGGGCTCAAGCGCTCAGTCGCTGATCAGGCGCATCTGCGTGCCGGAAAGCTCGATCACGTCGCCGCTGCGGATGATCAGCACGTCCTGGTTCATGGCGACGCCGTTCACCACGGGACGGTTCCTGCCCTGCAGGTGGGTGAGCACAAAGCCCGAGGGCCGGCGCGACACCGAGGCCAGTTGCACCCCGGGCTTGCCGATGGTGGTGACCACCTTGGTCAGCAGCAGTTCGCGGCCTGCGGCCTCGCCACTCAGCACCTTGATCAGGGCCGGTTGCTGGCCCAGGGTCTGGGGCATGGTGGCGCTGGTGGTGGGGGGGCCGGTGTCGGGCTCGGGCGCTGCGCCGGGGGTGGCTGCGGCCGCGTCGTCGGTGCGAAAGCGCAGCACGCAGCCGCCGAGTTCGACCTTGTCGTCGTGGTTGAGCAGGTGGCGCTTGACGAATTCGCCGTTGACGAAGGTGCCGTTGGTGCTGTTGAGGTCTTCGATGAAATAGCAGTCGCCCTCGCGGCGGATCAGGGCGTGCTCGCCGCTGACCGAGCGGTGCACCACCACCACGTCGTTGAAGCCGCGGCGGCCTACCGTGGTCAGCGGCTTGACGACCGCAAATTCCTTGGGGTCACGGGCTTCGGCGGACTCGTTCAACAACCTGGGCATGCAAACTCCGGGCTCGGCGGGGGCTGGGTGGTGCGGGAAGTCAGCTCCACAGCTTGGGCAGCGACCGCGAAACGATGAGCCCGGCCTGCAGGTAGACGGCGTTCAGCAATCGGCAGGCCCGCGCCCGCGAGAAGCCTGGGGTTTGGGCCAGCTCGTCCAGCGTGCAGGGGCGCCGGCGCATGGCCCGCAGCACCTCCAGCACCTCGGGGTCAGGGGGCAGCGCCTCAATCTGCAAGCCGGGCGACACCCGGTAAACCGCCGGTCCGGCGATTTCAGGCAGCAGGTCTTCGGTGGCCCCATGCTTGGCCATCAGCCACAGCAGCAGGCTCAGCGGGCCGATGCCCTGGCGCCCGACGATGGGCGCGGTGGGCTCGACCGGCGGCAGGGTCTCGACCTTCACCAGCTCCAGGCAGGCCATGTCCGCCGGCGGCAGGGCGCACAGGTCGACCTCGCACTGAAACAGCCGCTGCCGGGGAAACACCGCCAGCGACACCCCCCTGGACATCACCCGCACCTTCAGGGCCATGGGGTGGGCATGTCGCACGCTGGCGGCCACCACGGCCAGGGTGCTGCAATGCTGAGGCGTGTTGGCCAGCTTGCGCAGGTCGGCCTGCATGGAGCTGGTGAACGTGGCCCGGCGCGGCTTGTCCCCCCAGCCCAACAGGTCGTCTTGGGCCTGGGCCTTGGCTTCGGGCCGCATGGGCTGCGTGGTGGGAAAAGGCTGGGTGGCCCCACCGGCCAGGCCGTTCAATGACATCGGTCAACTCCGTACTGCTGTCCCACATGCTAGGGGCAGCCCGCGCAAGTGTTCTTAAGCGGGACTTGGCTCGCTCAGGCGTAGCGGCGCGACACCGATTCGGCCACGCACACCGGCTTGTCGCTGCCCTCGCGTTCCACGGTCACCTCGGCGGTCATCTGCCAGCCGCCGTCGGGCAGGGCTTCGCAAGCCTTGAGGCGGAACACGCCGCGCAGCCGGCTGCCCACTGGCACCACGGCCGGGAAGCGCACCTTGTTCAGGCCGTAGTTGATGCCCATGCGCTGGGCGTGGACATCAAAGGCGTGCTCGCCCATCCACGACAGCAGCGAGAGCGTGAGGAAGCCGTGGGCGATGGGCCCGCCGAAGGGGCCGGTCGCTGCCTGGGCCGGGTCCACGTGGATCCACTGCAGGTCGCCGGTGGCGTGGGCAAAGGCGTCCACGCGGGCCTGGTCGACCAGCAGCCAGGGGCTGGTGCCCAGCACCTGGCCCACCAGGTTGGGCAGCTCGCTCAGGTGGTAGGTGGGCAGGCTCATGGGTGTCTCCTTGGTGGCGGTGTCGTGCGGTGTGCGGTGTGCGGTGTGCGGGGCATGGTAGCCACGGCCCCGGGCGCGGTCTGTCGCGCGTGCATCACCTGGCTGCAGCGCAGCCCTGGCGGCCTCAGCGGCTGAAAAACTGCATGCGTGTGCCGGCCAGCTCGATCAGGTCGCCGTCCCGCAGGGGCATGACGTCCCCCTGCATGTCCAGGTCGTTCACCCTGGCGCGCCCCGGCCCCTCCACATGCGAGAGCACGCAGCCCGAGGGGCGCCGGGTGATGGACGCCAGCAGCACGCCGGGCTTGCCCACGGTGGTGACCACCTTGGTGAGCACCATCTCTTGGCCGGCCGTCTCGCCCGTGAGCACCTTGACGCGGTGGGTGGGCGCGATCAGACCCAGGGACACCGTGGCGCTGGCCGAGGCCTCGGGGCCGCGCAGGCTGGTCGGCGGCGCCACCCGTGTGGGAGTCCAGCGCTCGTCCTCGTCGGGCAATTCGTTGGCCAAATAGCGCAGCAGGCAGCCACCGAATTCGATGGTGTCGTTGTGCAACAGCCGCTGGCGCTTGATGAAGCGGCCGTTGACGAAGGTGCCGTTGGTGCTGCCCAGGTCTTCGAGGTAGAGGTCCAGGCCCTCGCGCCGCAGCAGGGCGTGCTCGCCACTCACCGAGCGGTGGTTCAACACCACGTCGTTGAAGGAACGGCGGCCCACGGTGGTGCACACCTGCCTGATCGGAAACTCCGCCAGCCCCAGGGCACTGGACGGTTCACTCAGCAGCTTGGTCATGGGTCTGAACGGGCGCCAGCGGAGGCGGCCCGGGCCGTGAACGGAAGGGGGCGTGACGACGGCAAAGAGCATACGGCACCTGCGGGGATGCGCCGCGTTGAAAATGCCTGCATGAAAACCCTGCAAGACACCGCCCTCTCGATGCTGGACCTGGTGGCCGTGCGCGAAGGCGGCACCGTGGCCGACGCGCTGGCCATCGCTCTGCGCACCGCCCAGCACGCCGAAAACCTGGGTTTCAGGCGCTACTGGCTGGCCGAGCACCACAACATGGCCGGCATCGCCAGCTCGGCCACGGCCGTGCTGGTGGGCCACATCGCCGGCGGCACGCAGCGCCTGCGCGTGGGCTCGGGCGGGGTGATGCTGCCCAACCACGCCCCCCTGGTGGTGGCCGAGGCCTTTGGCACGCTGGCCGAGCTCTACCCCGGCCGCATCGACCTGGGCCTGGGCCGCGCCCCCGGCACCGACCGCGACACCATGCGCGCGCTGCGCCGCGACCGCACTGAGAGCGAACAAGACTTTCCGCGCGACGTGGCCGAGCTGCAGCGCCTGCTGGCCCCGGCCGAGCCCGGCCAGCGCATCGTGGCCATGCCCGGCGCGGGCACGCGGGTGCCGATCTGGCTGCTGGGGTCGAGCCTGTTCTCGGCCCAGCTCGCGGCCGAACGCGGCCTGCCCTATGCCTTTGCCTCGCACTTCGCGCCGCGCCTGCTGCTGCAGGCGCTGCAGATCTACCGCCAGCACTACCAGCCCTCGGCGGAATGGCCGAAGCCCTATGTGGTGATTGGGGTGCCGCTGATGGCCGCGCCCACCGACGAGGAAGCCGAGTTCCTGGCCAGCAGCACCTACCAGCGCGTGCTGGGCATCCTCACCAACGCCCGCGGCCGCCTGCAGCCACCGGTGGCCAACTACCTGCCCAGCCTGCACCCGCAAGAGCGCGCGGCGATCGCCGATTTCCTGGGCGCAGCGGTGATCGGCGGGCCGGACACGGTGAAGGCCGGGTTGCAACAACTGCTGGACGCCACCCAGGCCGACGAGTTGATGCTGGTGAGCGACGTCTACGACCCCGCACTGCGCCTGCGCTCGCTCAGCCTGGCGGCCGAGGCGATGGGGCGCGGCTGAACCAGAACGACCGGTCTCGGCGGCGCATAGCTGTCATTCCCGCGCCCGGCTTCGTCATTCCCGCGCAGGCGGGAATCCATGTCTTTCAGCGTCGGCTGCAACAGCGCAGCGGCGGCAGTGATCCTGGTGGCGCGCCACCCAAGCCGAACACTGGATTCCCGCCTTCGCGGGAATGACGGCGCGGGAGGGAGCGGGAGTGGCCGCGATGCGCCGCAAGCCGCCCTGGCCCGCCAAGCCGCATCAGCCCTTGGTGGCCACGATGACCTGGAAGTTGCCGAAGAACACCGTGCGGCGTTCCACATGGGCGATGCCTGGCATGGCCTTCAGGGCGGCCAGCGGGTCGTGGGTGCTCCACAGCGCCAGGCCCAGGGGCTCGAAGACCTTGAAGTAGATCCAGCTCAGCGTGCGCAGCACGCGGGCGTGCGGGCGGTGGAACTCGGCCAGGTAGAGCTTGCCACCGGGAGCCAGCACGCGGCAGGCCTCGGCCAGCACCACGCCCTTGAGCTCGTGCGGCAGCTCGTGCAGCAGGAAGAACACCACGTTGGCGTCCACCGAGGCGTCGGGCAACTTCACCGAGGCCGCGTCCTGGCGCAGGTAACGCACGCTGGCGTTGAACTCGGGCATCTTGCGCTGCGCGTTGAGCAGCTCGTTCTCGATGATGTCCACCACCTGCACCTCCTGGGCGCCGGCCTGCAGCGCGGCCTTGGTGACGCGCGGCATCACGTTGCCGAAGGCGCAGGAGGTGATGAGGGCCTTGCGGCCGTCCAGGTGCTGGCGCTTCAGGCCGGCAGTGATGATGGACACCAGCCGGTCGTACTGGAACAGCAGGATGGCCGCGATGATGGGCTGGAAGTCGACCAGGCGGATCAACTTCATGTTCGAGTAGATCGGGTAGACGTGGGCGTCGGGGCGCTTGGCCCCGGCGGTGAAGCCCCGCACGATCAGCGCGCCACGGGTGGTGGCAAAGAAAAAGGCGCCCATGAAGGCGAGCGCCACGGCAACCACCACCAGGGTGGGCATGAGCCAAATGGAAGTCACGTTCGGTTCCGTTTCTGCCCCGTGGGGACCGCGAACCTGCGTGTCCTTTCGCATCGGTGCAGGGCCATTGGGGCACAGCCATGCAAACGTTGTCTTGTCCTTGGTCAAGGCGCGGCAGGGGAACTTGCAAGTGCCGGCAGTACCGGGTTCGTGGCGCTTTTCCGGGCTTCATCCTGGCCGTTGCGCGCCGAAGATACGGGTGCGGTACTGGCTCCAATGCGGGGCTGCGGTCCGCACTCTTGTTTTCCTAGGCAGTACAACGTGCGCTTGATCAACCTGAAAATCTGGGTCCAGTTGCTGGTCACCATCGGTGCAGCGCTGGTGGTCGTCTGGACCGGCGCCATCGTCTGGCAAGGGCGCGAGAACCGCAGCGCCGCCATCGACCAGGCCGACCGCTTCTCGCTGGCCATGCACGAGGCCACCATGGCCGGGCTGACCGGCATGATGGTCACCGGCACGGTGGGCCAGCGCGCGGTGTTCCTGGACCAGATCACCCAGCTAAACACCATCCGCGACGTGAAGGTGCTGCGCGGCGAGGCCGTGAGCAAGCTCTTCGGCCCGGGCACGGCCAGCGACCATGTGACCCCCGACGCCGTGGAGCAGCAGGTGCTGGCCAGCGGCAAGGAGGTGATCCGGGTGGAGACCGATGCCAAGGGCGAGTACCTGCGCGCCGTGCGCCCGGCCCTGGCCAGCAAAAACTACCTGGGCAAGGACTGCGTGGCCTGCCACCAGGTGCCCGAGGGCGCCGTGCTGGGCGTGGTGAGCATGAAGATGTCGCTCACCGAATCCAACGCCGCGCTGGCCCAGCAGCGCAACACCTCCATCCTGGTGGCCTTTGTCACCTGCATCCCGGTGCTGCTGCTGATCTACCCCTTCATCCAGAAGGTCGTCACCCGCCCGCTGGAGCAGGGTGTGGCCGTGGCCCGTGGCATTGCGGCGGGCGACCTCACCCAAACCATCCGCGTGGAAACCACCAACGAAACCGGCCGCTTGCTGCAGGCACTGAAAGACATGAGCGAGAGCCTGGTGGGCGTGGTGGGCCGGGTGCGCGCCGGCAGCGAAACCATTGCCAACGCCTCGGGCGAGATGGCCGAGGGCAACCTGGACCTCTCTTCACGCACCGAGGCCCAGGCCCAGGCGCTGCAGGAAGCGGCCGCCTCGATGGCCCACCTCACCGACGCCGCCCGCCAGAACGCCGACGGCGCCCGCCAGGCCAACCAACTGGCCGATACGGCCTCGGAAGTGGCGGTGAAGGGCGGCGAGGTGGTGGCCCAGGTGGTGGGCTCGATGGACTCCATCCACACCTCGTCCAAGCGCATTGCCGACATCGTGGGCGTGATCGACGGCATCGCCTTCCAGACCAACATCCTGGCGCTGAACGCCGCTGTGGAAGCGGCACGGGCCGGCGAGCAAGGCCGCGGCTTTGCCGTGGTGGCCACCGAGGTGCGCCGGCTGGCGCAGCGCTCCGCCGCAGCGGCGCAGGAGATCAAGGCGCTGATCGCCGCGTCGGTGAACGACGTGGAGGCCGGTACCCAGTTGGTGCACCAGGCCGGCACGACGATGAACGAGGTGGTGCAGAGCGTGGTGCGCCTGAACGGCATCATGGGCGACATCACCAGCGCCAGCCAGGCCCAGATCGAGGGCATCGAGCGGGTCAACCAGTCCATCACGCAGATCGACACCGTCACCGTGCACAACGCAGCCCTGGTGGAAAAGGCCACGGCCTCGACCCAGGCGCTGAAAGACCAGGCCGTGCACCTGGAAGCGGTGGTGAACGTCTTCAAGCTCTCGCGCTGAAGCCGCCCACGCCGCAGGGCGTCATTGCGAGAGGCCGCGGTCCAGGGCCTGCAGGCGCGCACGCGCCGCAGATTCGCCGTGGCAATGCGCCACCACGTTGAAAAAGGCCGCCCGCACATGCGGCAGGTCGCCGGCCGAGCGCAGCTGGCCCAGGGTCTGGTCGAGCTTGGCGCGGTGCGTGCGCGGCACGTCGGCCGAAAGCTCCAGCAGCAACTGCTGCGCCTTCTGCAGCCGGCGTTGGCGGTGGCGGCCGGCGCGGTCGCCGGTGATCATGCGGGCAAGGCGGTGGATGCGGGCACACAGCAAGGCCATGACGAGGTTCCTGGTGGGTTCGTGAACAAACGAGCCAAGGTCCCGGGGGTGACGGTCTGGCCCAGCAGCGCGGCGGTGCAGGTGCTGCGGGAGCGAACTGTGGGGCTTGCCCTGGTGCGGCGTAAGGGGTGCCGCGCGCAAATTCGGCGCAGCGGTGGCGCATTTCGCGGGCGAGCCCACGGCGGCCCGGGCGCGAACCACGCCCGCGTGACATCCTGCACCGTTAGAGGGGCGCCCCAAAACCTGGGGGCCTGCGCTCGCCAGCCCCTCGGCGCCCACGGCGCGACCACGGGTCCACCGGCCGGAGGTATCCCCCAAAAGTGGGGTTGCGAGGCCCGGGGGCACAAGAGGACGATGGGGCTCTGTCATCGCCAAAACCAGCCAGAAAGGGAGACCCCGCCATGCACGAAGCAGCACGCCGGGAAGGAAACTGTGTGATCTACGCCGCCGCCCTGGGCGAGCCCGGCGTGGCCGGCTACCACGCCGCCGTGGTGGTGACCTGCGGCCCCCGCCACGCCGACACGCAGCGTGGCGAGGTGTTCCGCGACGAGGCCCTGGAAGGCGGCAAGGTCTGGCAGTCGCCCGACGAGGCGCTGGCCCACGCGCTGGACGTGGGCACCGCCGCCGCCCAGACGCACGACGCCTTCGGCAGCTTCAGCCTCACCGCCAGCCCGCCCAACCTGGGCTGAGCGCGCCTCAGCGGCGCAGTTGACCCACCTCGGCCGGCACCTCGCGGGCGTCCACGTCCACCACATCGGCTGGCGCCCTGGGCGCGCCGGGCTTGCCAAAGGGGTGCCGCGCTGCGGCCTGCCGCCACACCGTGTGCACCGCCACCGGCCGGCGCCCACGCAGCAGGGCCCACAGCAGCACCGCCAGCGCCACCACCAGGGCCAACGCCATCGCGCCTGCGAACAGGGCCAGGCCCAGCACGGCACGGGCCACGCGCAGCACGGCCAGCAGCAAGGTGTCGATCAGCGCAAACAACTTCATGTTCAAACTCCTGTTGCGAAGTATGCCGCTCAAGCCAGAACGGCTCGCTGACGGCGGGCGCGGATGTTGAGCATCTCCACACCCAGCGAGAACGCCATCGCGGCGTAGAGGTAGCCCTTGGGCACATGGGCGTCAAAGGCCTCGGCCGTGAGCGCCATGCCCACCATCACCAGGAAGGCCAGCGCCAGCACCTTCACCGAGGGGTGGCGCTCGACGAACTCGCCGATGGGCTTGGCGGCCACCAGCATCAGGCCCACCGAGGTCACCACGGCGGCCACCATCACGCCAATCTGGTTGACCATGCCCACTGCGGTGATGACCGAGTCGAGCGAGAACACGATGTCGATCACCGCGATCTGCCCAATCACCGCCCAGAAGGCGCCCTTGCGCGCGGCAGCCGAGGGTGTGGCGGTGTGGTCGGGCGTGTCCTGCTCGCGCGCCTCCACCTCCACGAAGATCTCGTGCGAGGCCTTGTAGAGCAGGAACAGGCCCCCCAGCAGCAGCACCAGGTCGCGCCCGCTGATGCCCTGCCCCAGCACGGTGAACAGGTCGGCCGTGAGGCCCATCACCCAAGACAGCGACAGCAGCAGCAGCAAACGCGTGGCCATGGCAAAGCCCAGACCCAGGCGGCGCGCCTTGTCGCGCTGGTCGGGCGGCAGGCGGCCCACCAGGATGGAGATGAAGATGATGTTGTCGATGCCGAGCACGATTTCCAGTGCGGTCAGCATCGCGAAGGCGATCCAGAGGTTGGGGTCGAGCAGAAATTCCATGGCCGTGGGCGCGGTAAGAGAGGGGAGTGGCGAACTGTAGGCAAGAGCACACTGCGCGTAAATTCGATTTATCGTCGCAAACACTCCGGTTTATTCGAAACATTCGAGGCCGCCATGAACACCCTGAACTACAAGCACCTGCACTACTTCTGGGCCGCCGCCAAGGCCGGCGGCATCGTGCGCGCGGCCGAGCAGCTGCACGTCTCGCCGCAAACCCTCTCGGGCCAGATCAAGCTGCTCGAAGCGCGGCTGGGCTGCGCGCTGCTGCGCAAGCAGGGCCGCGGCGTGGAGCTCACGCACGAGGGCCGCGTGGCGCTGGACTACGCCGAGCAGATCTTCGCGCTGGGCGCCGAGCTGGGCGCCCAGCTGCGCCAGGCCAAGGCCGCCGGGCAGGCGCTGGACTTTCGCGTGGGCCTGGCCGATTCGGTGCACAAGGCCATCGCCTACCGCCTGCTGGAGCCCGCGCTGGCGGTGGGCCCACCCGTGCGGCTGATCTGCCACGAAGGCAAGTTCCAGGACCTGCTGGGCCAGCTGGCCGTGCACCGGCTCGATCTGGTGCTGGCCGACGAGCCCATGGGCCGACAGGTGGGCGTCAAGGCCTACAACCACGCGCTGGGCAGCACGGCCATGAGCTTCTTTGCCGCGCCCGCGCTCAAGCGCTCGCTGGGCCGGCGCTTTCCGGCCTGCCTGCAGGGCGCGCCCATGCTGCTGCAGGGCCGCAGCTCAGCGCTGCGCCGCCGCGTGGACACCTGGCTGGCCGCACAGCAGCTGCGCCCGCAGGTGGTGGGTGAGTTCGACGACGCCGCGCTGATGAAGGCCTTTGGCGGCGAAGGCCGCGGCGTGTTCATGGCACCCACGGTGCTGGAAGCCGAAACCTCGGCCCAGTACGGTGTGCGCGTGGTGGGCCGCAGCCGCGAGTTGGTGGAGGAGTTTTACGCCGTCTCGGCCGAGCGCCGCATCACCCACCCCTGCGTGGCCGCCATCACCCAGGCCGCGCGTGACCGCCTGTTTGGCGCCTGATACGGCATTGCGTTCAAAGATCAGGAAGTTGGTTTGCCGTGTCGCGGATCGGCGCATAGCTGTCGGTGGTTCTCGCGCCCCAGCTCTGTGTGCGGTGGTGCAGGTGGCCCGGGGTTAGTTCTCCGGGTCAGGCTCGCGGAACACGGCCCGTGCCCTTGGCAGGTCTGGGCAACCTTGCCTTCCCGACG
>WBZX01000564.1_pt1 | contig 32947 bp, 27 predicted proteins | sample 5204211 | NCBI WGS metagenome assembly WBZX01 (sample SAMN12344362, study PRJNA552823) | activated sludge metagenome | biome: Activated sludge suspended growth; feature: Nitrification reactor; material: Wastewater; isolation source: activated sludge from nitrification reactor of wastewater...
TACCGACCCGTCGCTGGTGGCCCCGATGTTCACCGGGCTGTTCATGGACAAGATGGTGGCCTTCGTCAAGAACTACTTCCCGGTCTTCCTGCTCGGGGCGGTGTTCGGCAAGGTCATCGAACTGTCCGGGTTTTCCAAGGCCATCGTCGCCTCGGTGATCAACCTGATCGGCCGCGAGCGCGCCATGCTCTCGATCGTGCTGGTCTGCGCGATCCTGACCTACGGCGGGGTGTCGCTGTTCGTCGTGGTCTTCGCGGTCTATCCGTTCGCCGCGGAGATGTTCCGCGCCGGCGGCATACCGAAGCGCCTGATCCCGGGCACCATCGCGCTGGGGGCCTTCACCTTCACGATGGATGCGCTACCGGGAACGCCGCAGATCCAGAACATCATCCCGACCACCTTCTTCAAGACCAATATCTATGCAGCGCCCATGCTCGGCATCATCGGGGCCATCTTCATCTTCATCGTCGGCATGACCTATCTCGAATGGCAGCGGCGCAAGGCCATGGCGGCCGGCGAGGGCTACGGCACCAACCTGCTCAACGAGCCGGAAGCCTTCGAGCACGAGAAGCTGGCGCATCCGCTGATCGCCATCCTGCCGCTGGTCATGGTCGGCGTCATGAACAAGGTGTTCACGGTCATGATTCCGCAGATCTACGGCGAGTCGGTTTCGTTCATCCCGGCAGTGATCGGCAAGGCGGCGCCGGTGGTGCAGCAGACCAAGGCCATCGCTGCCATCTGGGCGGTGGAAGGGGCCTTGCTGGTCGGCATCGCCACGGTCTTCGTCTTCGCCGGCAGGACAGTGATGGAGAAATTCGCCGAAGGCACCAAGACGGCGATCGGCGGCGCCCTGCTCGCGACCATGAACACCGCTTCCGAGTACGGCTTCGGCGCCGTCATCGCCGCGCTGCCGGGTTTCCTGGTCATCGCAGATGCGCTGCGCGCCATTCCGAACCCGCTGGTCAATGAAGCGATCACCGTCACCGTGCTCGCCGGCATTACCGGCTCGGCTTCGGGCGGCATGGGGATCGCGCTGGCGGCGATGTCGGAAACCTTCATCGAGAATGCCCATGCTGCGGGAATTCCGCTGGAAGTCTTCCACCGAGTGGCGTCGATGGCGTCCGGCGGCATGGACACCCTGCCGCACAACGGCGCGGTGATCACGCTGCTGGCGGTGACCGGCCTGACCCATCGCCAGTCCTACAAGGACATCTTCGCGATTACCTGCATCAAGACGCTGGCCGTGTTCGTGGTGATCGCCACGTTCTACCTGACCGGCATCGTTTGAGCGTCCGCAGAGACCGTTGCATATCCAGGAGACAAAAATGACTGTTGCCAAACCACATCCCGTGGCCACATCGCTGCGCGCCTCGGATACCGGGAAGGTCGTCAGTGCCCGCCAGGCGGTGCGCCTGATCCGTGACGGCGATACGGTCGCCACCGGCGGCTTCGTCGGCATCGGCTTTGCCGAAAATATTGCCATCGCCCTCGAAGAGTTGTTCCTCGAAGGCGAGGAGGCCGATGTCCATGGCCTCGGCAGCCCGCGCAACCTGACCCTCGTCTATGCCGCCGGCCAGGGCGATGGCAAGGAGCGCGGCCTCAACCACTTCGGCCATGACGGTCTGGTCGCCCGCGTGCTCGGCGGCCACTGGGGACTGGTGCCCAAACTGCAGCAACTGGCGGTCGCCAACCGGATCGAGGCCTACAACCTGCCGCAGGGCGTCATCACCCACCTCTTTCGCGACATCGCCGCCGGCAAGCCGGGCACCATCACGCGGGTCGGCCTCGGCACCTTCGTCGATCCGCGTTTCGGCGGCGGCAAGCTGAACGAGAAGACGACGACCGATGTCGTGCGCCTGATGGAAATCGACGGCGAGGAGTATCTTTTCTACAAGGCCTTCCCGATCAACGTCGGCATCATCCGCGGCACGACCGCCGATCCCGACGGCAACATCACGATGGAGAAGGAGGCGCTGACGCTGGAGGCGCAGGCCATCGCGATGGCGACGCGCAATTCCGGCGGCACGGTCATCGTGCAGGTCGAGCGCATCGCCGAGCGCGGCACGCTGAACCCGCGTCAGGTCAAGATTCCCGGGATTCTCGTCGACTGCGTGGTGGTCGCCGAGAAGCCGGAATACCACCTGCAGACCTTCGCCGAGCCCTATAGCGCGGCCTTCGCCGGCGAGATCAAGGTGCCGATGTCGGCGATCGCCGCAATGCCGATGAGCGAGCGCAAGATCATCGCGCGCCGGGCGGCTCTGGAGTTGAAGGCGAATGCCGTCGTCAACCTCGGCATCGGCATGCCGGAAGGTGTCGCCAATGTCGCGGCGGAGGAGCAGATCATCGACCTGATGACACTGACCGCCGAACCCGGCGTCATCGGCGGCGTTCCGGCCGGCGGCCTCAGCTTCGGCGCGGCGACCAACGCCCAGGCGATCATCGACCAGCCCAGCCAGTTCGATTTCTACGATGGCGGCGGCCTCGACATCGCCTTCCTCGGGCTGGCGCAGGCCGACAAACAGGGCAATCTGAACGTCTCGAAGTTCGGCCCGCGCCTGGCCGGTGCCGGCGGCTTCATCAACATCTCGCAGAACGCCAAGAAGGTGGTGTTCGTCGGCACCTTTACCGCCGGCAACCTGGATGTTGCGGTCGACGCCGGAAAACTGCTCATTCTGGAGGACGGCAAGGCGAAGAAATTCGTCGAGGAAGTCGAACACCGCACCTTCAGCGGCCCGCAGGCCGCCAAGTGGGGCAAGACGGTGCTCTATGTGACTGAGCGTTGCGTCTTCCGGCTGTGCGCCGAAGGCCTGGAACTGGTCGAGATTGCGCCCGGGGTCGATCTGCAGCGCGACATTCTCGACAAGATGGACTTCATGCCGATCATGCACACCGAGCCGGCACTGATGGACAGCCGGATCTTCCAGGACGAGCCGATGAAGATCCGGGCGCAGATGCTGGAAATTCCGATGGCCGAGCGCCTGCATTACGACGCGGAGAAGAATCTTTTCTTCCTCAATTTCGAGGGACTGAGCGTGCGCAGCCAGGACGACATCGCCCGTATCGAGCGGGCCGTGGACGAATGCCTGCAGCCGGTCGGCCACAAGGTCTACGCCATCGTCAATTACGATCGCTTCGCCATCCTGCCGGAACTGGTCGAGGACTACATCGCCATGGTCAAGGGGGTTGTCGAGCGTCACTACCACGACGTCACGCGCTACACCTCGAACACCTTCCTGCGCGTGAAGCTCGGCGAGGCACTCGAAAAGGGGAGCATCACACCGCACCTGTACGAAACGGCGAGCGAGGCCGAGGCCTCGTTGCCGACTCCCGGCGAAGGCTAGATCGCGGCGACCCGTTGGTTGGATAGCGACAGGCGGGTCGCGAGGACGTCCAGGAAGCCCTGGTAGAAGTGCATCCGGCAGGCGTCGGATGCCTTTTCCAGGGCTTCGCCACGGATGGTGATGATGCTTGCCCCGGTTTCGGCAATGACATCGGCGCTGCGCACGTTGCCGTGCCGGCTGATCACCGCCATTTCGCCGAAGCAGTCGCCGGCGGTGAGCGTGGTGAGCCGGGTGCCCTTCTTGCTGACGGTCAGTTCGCCTTCGGCGACGAAGCAGAAGAAATTTCCCGGCTCGCCGTCGCGCATGATCGCGGTGCCGGGGGCGACGTGCTGCCAGTCGGCAAAGCGCAGCGCCTCCCAGATTTCGACATCGGAAAAGTCGGCGAAGAACGGCAGGGCGCGCAGCGTCGCGAATTTCTCGGTGTCGGGAAATTCGCTGCGCGCCGCCTTCAGGTGCCGGTTGCGTACCGCCTGGGCCAGTTCCTGGCCGAAAGCCTGCCAGGTCGGGTAGCGGTCATTGACCTCCCTGGCCATCGCCCGGCCGACGATTTCGTCGAGTACCGGCGGCAGGCCGGGGCGTTGGGCCGAGGGCCGGGCCGGCGTGCCATTGACGATCTGGTAGACCATGTTGTAGTTGTTGCTGGCCGTGAAGGGCAGTTCGCCGGTCAGCAACTGGTGCATGACGACGCCCAGTGAATAGATGTCGGTGCGGTGATCGAGGAACTGTTCCTGGACCTGTTGCGGCGACATGTAGGCGGGCGAGCCGATGCCGGAAACCAGCGTGCGGTCGCCGCGGGCATTGGTGATGGCGGCGCCGAAATCGGAAATCTTGATGTCCGACATCCCGGATAGCAGGATGTTGGCCGGCTTGATGTCGCGGTGGGTGATGCCGAGGCGATAGGCGAAATCGAGCGCCCGCGTGCATTTGAAAATGAGCTCGACGACGCGGTCGACCGGGAGCAGGGTGCCGGGTTCGGCATGGGCGTCGAGCGTGCCGCCGTCCACGTACTCCATGACGATGTAGCAGATGTCCTCGGTGACCACCGCATCGTAGATCTGGACGATGTGCGGGTGGTTGAGCTTGCCGATCAGCGAGGCTTCGTTGAGGAAGAGGTTGCTGTAGAGCTTCCCCTTTTCCGGGTCGCGCAGGATGCCCGGGCTGGCCACCTTGATCGCCACGTCGCGCTGGGCAAAGGGATCGCGGCCCAGATAGACGGTGCTGGTCGCACCCTCCCCGAGCTTGCTGATCAGTTCGTATTTGCCGAGCTTTTTCTTCATCGTTCAGAGGCGATTGCGCGCCCTTTGAATGGCAGCGCGCACCTGTTCCGGTGCCGTTCCGCCGATGTGGTTGCGCGAGGCGAGCGAGCCTTCCACGGTCAACACCGCGTAAACGTCGTTTTCGATCAGCGCCGAGAACTGCTGCAGTTCCTCCAGCGTCAGGCCGGGCAGATCGACGCCCTTGAACTCGGCCGCCTTGACGGCGTGGCCGACGGCTTCGTGCGCATCGCGGAAGGGCAGGCCCTTCTTGACCAGGTAGTCGGCGAGGTCGGTGGCGGTGGCGAAGCCCTGGGTCAGCGCCGCCTGCATCGCTTCCGGCTTGACGGTGATGCCGCCGGCCATGTCGGCGAAGATGCGCAGGGTGTCGGTGACGGTGTCGACGGCGTCGAACAGCGGTTCCTTGTCTTCCTGGTTGTCCTTGTTGTAGGCCAGCGGCTGCGACTTCATCAGTGTCAGCAGGGCGATCAGGTGGCCGTTGACGCGGCCGGTCTTGCCGCGCGCCAGTTCCGGGACGTCCGGATTCTTCTTCTGCGGCATGATCGACGAGCCGGTGCAAAAGCGGTCGGCGATCTGGATGAAGCCGACGCGCGGGCTCATCCACATCACCAGTTCTTCGGACAAGCGCGAGATGTGCGTCATCAGCAGGGCGCAGGCGGCGCAGAATTCGATGGCGAAGTCGCGATCCGACACCGCATCCAGCGAATTTTCGCAGATGCCCTCGAAGCCCAGCTGCTCGGCGACGAATTGGCGGTCGATCGGGTAGGTCGTGCCGGCCAGCGCGGCGGCGCCAAGCGGCAGGCGGTTGGTGCGCTTGCGGCAGTCGGCGAAGCGCTCGGAGTCGCGGCCGAACATCTCGAAGTAGGCCAGCACGTGATGGCCGAAGGTCACCGGTTGCGCGACCTGCAGATGGGTGAAGCCGGGCATCGGCGTCGCCGCTTCCTTTTCGGCCAGATCGACCAATGCCGAACGGAAAGCCTTGATCAGCGCCAGGATGTCGTCGATGGCATCGCGCAGGTAGAGGCGGATGTCGGTCGCCACCTGGTCGTTGCGCGAGCGGCCGGTATGCAGGCGCTTGCCGGCATCGCCGACCAGCGCGGTCAGGCGCTTCTCGATGTTCAGGTGCACGTCTTCCAGGTCGAGCGACCAGGTGAAATCGCCGGACTCGATCTCGTGGGTCACCGTTTCCATGCCGCGCTCGATGTCGGCCAGGTCGTTGGTGCCGATGATGCCCTGGTTCGCCAGCATCTTCGCGTGCGCCAGCGAGCCGCGGATATCCTGCCGCCACATGCGCCGGTCGAAGTCGACGGAAGCGGTGTAGCGTTTGACGAGGTCGGAAACCGGCTCGGAGAATCGTCCGGCCCAAGTGTATTGTGCGGCGTTGGATGTCATAAAATGGGGCAGTCAAGGCGATAAAGCATCAGGAATGACAAGTATACGGCACTTTCCGGCAACGCATCCGCTACCCGACTGGCGCAATTTCGGGGTGATGCTGCGCGTGTTGCTCGGCGTCAACCTGCTGGCGCTCGCCGTCGCCTTCATCCAGTCGCCCGGGGTGGCTGACTGGGCGGCGCGCTATGTCGAAATGGCGGCGCTGGTCGAGCCCCTGCTGCTGTTGGTGCTCGGGCTGCTGGCCGGCCTGCGCAACCCCTTGCGCGCGCTGCCGTTGCGCGTCGGGCAGGCGTGCGTGGTGGCGCTGGTCGCCGGCCTGGCCTACGCCCAGAATCTCTTCTGGCAATCCTTGGGTTTCGGTGACGGCGGCAACCCGTGGCGCCCGGCCATACTGGCGGCGGCGGCGAGCATGCTGCTGCTCGGCTATTTCGAGCTGCGCGCCCGCGCCTTCTCGCCGGCCCAGACCGAGGCGCGGCTGGCGGCGCTGAATGCCCGCATTCGCCCGCATTTCCTGTTCAATTCGCTGAACGCCGTGCTGTCGCTGATCCGCGCCCGGCCGCAGCAGGCCGAAGCGGCGCTGGAAGCCCTGTCCGACCTTTTTCGTGCCGCCATGCGCGACCCCGGCGAACTGGTCAGCCTGGCCGACGAGATCGCCCTCGGCAAGCAATACATGGAGCTCGAAAAACTGCGCCTCGGCGAGCGTCTTGCGGTCGACTGGCAAATCGGGGCAATTTCCGCGGACCTGCCGATTCCGCCGCTGATGCTCCAGCCCTTGCTTGAAAACGCCGTCTATCACGGCATTGAACCGGCGCCGGAAGGCGGCATCGTGCACATCGTCGTCGACCAGCGCGGCGACGAGCTGCGCATCGCCATCGCCAATCCGACGGCCGCCGCCGGCCAGCATGCCAACGGCAACCAGATCGCCGTCGCCAATATCCGCGAACGCCTGGCCTTGTATTACGATCTGGAGGCGCGGCTGGAAATCGACGCCGGCGAGAATAACTACGAGGTCCGCATCATCCTGCCATGCCGCACGACAAGCCGCTGAAGATCCTCCTGGTCGACGACGAACCGCTGGCGCGTTCCCGCCTGCGCGAGCTGCTGGCCGACATTGCCGTCCAGTTCGCCACCGAGGTCGTCGGCGAGGCCGGCAACGGCTTGGCGGCGCTCGAGTTCCTGCGCCAGCATCCGGTCGATGTCGTCCTCGCCGACATCCGCATGCCGGGCATGGACGGCATCGAACTGGCCGGCCACCTCGGCGCTTTCGAGCAGCCGCCGGCGGTCATCTTCACCACCGCCTACGACAATTACGCGGTCCAGGCTTTCGACCTCAACGCCCTCGACTACCTGCTCAAGCCGGTGCGTACCCAGCGCCTGCTGACCGCGCTGCAGAAGGCGGTCGCGACGCCGCATCCCGATCCGGCGCTGCTCGCCGGCATCGGCCAGGCGGTGCGCGGCGGCGGGCGCACCCACCTTTCCTGCCACGAACGCGGCCGCCTGCTGCTGGTGCCGGTCGCCGAGGTCTTGTACTTCAAGGCCGACACCAAATATGTCACCGCCCGCACGGTCGACCGCGAGTACCTGCTCGACGAGGCGCTGACCCATCTCGAAGGGGAATTCGCCGACCGCTTCATGCGCCTGCATCGCGCGGTCCTGGTTGCCAAGGCGGCGCTGGCCGGCTTCGAGAAGGCGGCAGGCGACGATGTCGAGGCCTACGGCTGGGCGCTGCTGCGCGGCGTCCCCGACAAATTGCCGGTCAGCCGCCGGCAGTGGGCGCCGGCCAAGGCAGCGCTGACCGGCTGAATCCCCGCGTCACAACCAGAAGCTGGTTTCACCGTTGAACAACTGCTGGTGATGCACGACGACGCGGTCGGCGTCGATCAGGATCACCGCGTAACCGGCCGGCTCACGGCAGCCGGGCACCTGGTCGCCGCGAAACGTCGCCAGATCGAGCGCGACCTGGTGGTTCGGCGAACTGATGCAGGAAAACGGGATGCCGCGCCAGCTGCCGCCGATCGGCCGGTGCAGGTGGCCGAAGAACAGGTGGCGGATCTGCGCCCGGTGCGGCGCGATGACCGCCCAGAAGGCCTCCGCGTCGCGCAGCGCGAACTGGTCCATTGACGGGATGCCGAGCGCCAGCGGCGGGTGGTGCATTGCGATATACAGTGGCAGGTCGCCGGCCGCGGCAAGTTGCCGCGTCAGCCATTCCCGGCGTTCGGCACAGTAGCTGCCCCACGGGGCACCGGCTTCGACGGTGTCGAGCAGCAGGAAGCGCCCGGCCGGGCTGTCGATCGCCGTCTGAATGAACTCGCCGTCGGCGGGCAGTTGCGGAAACTGGCGCCGTAGCGCCGCCCGGCAGTCGTGGTTGCCGGGCAGCAGGTAAGCCGGCATCGGCAGCCGGCGCAGTGCGTCGGCCAGCGCGGCATAGGCCGCATCTCTGCCGGCATCGGCGAGGTCGCCGGTGAGCAGGCAGAAATCGGCGTCGGCATGGCTTTGCAGGATGCTGTCGATGGCCAGCTCAAGGCGTTCGCGCGGCAAACTGCCGAACAGCGGCTCGCCGCCGGCGGTCAGGTGCAGGTCGCTGAGCTGGACGATCTTCATGCACTGCCCAACGCGCGCGTCACGACCTCCAGCACGTCGCGCGACAGGCCTTCATGGCCGCGGATGCGTTCCAGCGCCGCGCGGGCGTGCGCCTGGCGGCCGGCGTCGAACTTCTTCCAGCGGTCGAAGCAGCGGGCGAGGCGCGAGGCGACCTGCGGGTTGCGGTCGTGCAGGTCAAGGATGCGGTCGGCGATGAAGGCGTAGCCGCTGCCGTCGGCGGCGTTGAAGCGCGGCAGGTTGGCACCGAAGGCGCGGATCAGCGCATAGACCTTGTTCGGGTTGCCGATGTCGAAGGCCGGGTGGGCGGTCAGCGCCTTCACCGTGGACAGCGTGTCCGGCCGGCGGCTGGTCGATTGCGCGGCCAGCCACTTGTCGACGACCAGCGCTTCCTGCTGCCAGCGGGCGTAGAAATCGGCCAGCGCCGTCTCGCGTTCCGGGCAGTCGGCGGCATTGACGTTGGCCAGCGCCGCCAGCGCGGCGAACTGGTCGGTCATGTTGTCGGCGTTGCGGAACTGCTGCAGCGCCAGCTGGCGGGTGGCCGGCGTGTCGAGTTCGAGCAGGTAGCCGAGGCAGACGTTGCGCAGGGCGCGGCGGCCGGCCTGTTCGCTGGTCGGCGCGTAGGGCGCACTCGGGGCAAGCTCGGTGTAAAGGCCGGTGAATTCGCCGGCGAGCTGCTCGGCGAGATGGCGGCGCAGGGCATTGCGGGCGGCGTGCAGGGCATCCGGATTCACTTCGTCCAGCGCTTCGGCCAGCGTCGTTTCGCCGGGCAGGGTCAGCGCTTCGGCGACGAAGGCGGCGCCGCGCTCGGCCTGGGTTTGCAGCAGGCGGCGGGCGGCGTCGGCGAAGCTGGCCGGCCAGGCCGGTGGCCGGCCGCCGGCGATGGCCGCCGTGGCGTCGAGAATCAACGTCGAGGCGAGGCGCTGGCCGGCTTCCCAAGCGTTGAACGGGTCGCTTTCGTGCGCCAGCAGCAGGGTCAGCTGTTCCGGCGTGTAGTCGAAGTCGAGATAAACCGGCGCCGAGAAATCGCGCAGCAGGGAAGGCGTCGGTTCGGCGGCGATGTCGTTGAAGACGAAGGACTGCGTTTTGGCGGTGAGTTGCAGCAGGCGCTCGCTGCCGGCGACCGGCTCGCCTTGTTCGCTAAACAACGCGACGCGAATCGGGATCAGGTAGGGCGCATCGTCGGAAGCGCGCGGATTGGATTGCCTGCAGGTCAGCGTGTAGGTCCTGGTTTCGGCATCGAAATGGCCGTCGACCGCAACATGCGGCGTCCCGGGCTGGTTGTACCAGCGCATGAACTGCGTGAAGTCGAAACCGGAGGCAGCGGCCATCGCCGCGACAAAATCCTCGCAGGTGACGGCCTGCCCGTCATGGCGGCGGAAATACTCGTCCATGCCCCGGCGGAAACCGTCGCGGCCGATCAGCGTCTGGATCATGCGGATGACCTCGGCGCCCTTTTCATAGACGGTCGCCGTATAGAAATTGTTGATCTCGACGAAGGAGGACGGGCGCACCGGGTGCGACATCGGCCCGGCGTCTTCCGGAAACTGCCCGGCGCGCAGGCCGCGCACCTCGCGGATGCGGGCGATGGAACGGTTGTGCAGGTCGGCACCGAATTCCTGATCGCGGAAGACGGTTAGGCCTTCCTTCAGTGAAAGCTGGAACCAGTCGCGGCAGGTGACGCGGTTGCCGGTCCAGTTGTGGAAATATTCGTGCGCGACGACGCGGTCGATGTTCTCGAAATCGACGTCGGTAGCGACGTCGCTGCGCGCCAGCACGTACTTGGTGTTGAAGATGTTGAGGCCCTTGTTCTCCATGGCGCCCATGTTGAAGTCGCCGACGGCGACGATCATGTAATGGTCGAGGTCGCATTCGAGGCCGAAGCGCTCCTCGTCCCACTTCATCGATTTCTGCAGCGCCGCCATTGCGTGCGGGCACTGATCGAGCTTGCCCGGCTCGACGTAGATGGCGAGCTGCACGTCGCGGCCGGAGGCGGTGCGGAAGCTGTCGCGCAGCACATCCAGCTTGCCGGCGACAACGGCGAACAGGTAGGCCGGCTTCCTGAACGGATCGTTCCATTTCGCCCAGTGGCGGCCATGCGGCTCGTCGCCGGCGGCGACCGGGTTGCCGTTGGCCAGCAGCACCGGCAGCGTGGCCTTGTCGGCGTGCAGCGTGACGGTATAGGTCGACATCACGTCCGGCCGGTCGAGGAACCAGGTGATGCGGCGGAAACCCTGCGCCTCGCATTGCGTGAAATAGCCGTCCCGGGAACGATAGAGGCCGGAGAGGCGGGTGTTCGTTTCGGGCCGGATGCGGACGACGGTCTGCAAGGTGAACGCGTCGGGCACGTCGGCGATGGTCAGCGTGTTGTCGGTCGCCAAAAATGGCACTTTCCGGCCGTCGACCGCAACCGACAGGGTTTCCAGCTCTTCGCCGTCGAGCACCAGCGGTTGGGTGCCGACGGCCGGGTTGCGGCGCATCGCCAGCGTCGCGGTGACGGTCGTGGTGCCGGTTTCGATGACGAAATCGAGGTCGACCGTGTCGACCAGGAAGGCGGGCGGGGTGTAGTCCTTGAGATAGACGGTCTGCGGGGTATCGGTTTTCATGGTTCGGCGGTGTTGGGGGTAAGCGCCTGATGATACGTCAAAGCTTGTTCGCCGGATTTTCGGGGGTGGTCCGAACGCTGAATTGCGACCCAAATCGGCGTGATGGCATCCGCCAACAGGCTGGCCATTTGCTGATCCCGGCCCCCCCAGATATTCGGACCGGCTGTCTCTAGCTCGACCATTCCCGCCGCTCGGACCCGTAGCCCAATACGGCAGGTTCAGTTGCCAAACAGACGATCAGACCTGTCCAAGAAAGACTGGCGATTCATACTGAGCGCCCGCCGAGCAGCAGTTCAGGGGCTCGGCAAATAGCGGAAGCCGAGCATGGCGACGATGATGACCGAGACCACCGGCAGCGCCGACGAAAAGAGAACGAAGCACGCGGCACACGACCAGACGCCGCCGATGGCTTCTGCGCCGACGCCGCCCGAGAAGAACAGTGCGCTCAGCGTCAGCCAGCGCCGCAGATAGGTCGGCAGCCAGCGCGCCTGAACCAGGTTGTGGCGCCACGCAGCCCGGCGCTCGGACAGACTGCCCCGGCCGACGTCGCGGAATAGCCAGCCGAAGAAAAAATAGCGGTAAAAGACCGGCGACAGTTCTCGTTCTTGCATGACCAAACTCCCCTGGGGAATTCTCCAGATGACAACGGCCGAGCCACGGCGTTCCAGTCCTCAGGGTTTACCGTTCCGAATGCTTCTTGCCTGCAATCCCGCGAGGAGCGTCCGGGCCAGTTTGCATCTGCCGCCGGCCTCAGGCTGGCGCGGCAATCTGCGCTTCGGCGTCGCTCATCGCCAGACCCTCGACGTCGGTCATGCCGAGGAGGCAGAGAAGGTTATCAGGTGAGCCTTCGGGGTTATATCCTTGTATGCCGAAATCCAAATACTTGTCGTTTTCCCAACGGCTGCTTAACGGCAACGTGGCCAACTGGTGCTAACGACCAGGAGCAGCCAGTGGTCGAGTCACCCGAAAGCAGCCGTATAATGCCATTGGCACTTTTTGAGTGCTTGCAGGGTTTGGCGGAATGTTTAGTACTGGATGCTGGCTGACAGCATCCAAAAATTTATTTGTAAAACAATGGATTGCACCAATGATGGCCGCTAAGTTATCCGTCTCAAGTCTGAGAACCCCTGCAAAATTGACGTCCACTTTACGTTAGGCCCCTCCGCCTCCGCCCCAAAAAAGGACGCATAGGTTATGTCTCAAAAAGAAGATTCGGTCGCACCAGCAGTAGCAAATGACAGCCCAAATGCCCGACGGAACGAAATTGTTCGATGTCCTACGTGTGGAGCTGAAATGGCGAGAAAAAAACTCAAAAAACATAAACGCAATGCTCACACTCCACCGCAAACCCAAGACCCACTCGAAAAAACATTAAAAACAGCAAACCCAAAGAGCACTATTAGAAAAATAAAAGATGGATTAAGAAACGACGTCAAACAGTTGAAGAGTGTCCCGTTGGAATATCAAGCTAGCGTTTACGCCAAGATGGAACGAGAAAAACGCGCACAGCAAGATATTAAAAGACGAGAGCAACTTCAAACACTGAAATCAACAGCAAAAAAACTTAAGGAAGAGCTTCGAAAAACAATCACACCATCCGTTCGAGTAGAGTTGGAAAGAAAAATATCAGCCTGCGATAAAGCCATAAAAAACGCTCCGAAACCCAGGCGCAGTTGGTCTCCGATTCTTTCCGGCTCTTTCGAGTCAGGCAAGTAATTTTGCCTAACATCCCGGTCAAGGCCGCTCCCTTCGGTCGCTGGACGCTGCGCGACAAACCGCCGCGCAGCGCCCCTTACCTACAACGTTGAACGACCGGTTTTCCGGTCAGGCTACTACCGCTAAGGGTCGGGAGTTCGAGTTCGCCAGCCAGAAAAGCTGACCTTCGCTGCCGCGAGAGCCTGAAGCTTCGCTGACTGTTGGACACCTGTCGCTCATCCGGCGAGGTCTGTACGGCAACTTAGGCCGAAGAGCTGGCTGATGGCCGGCTGGTTAACGATGGAACGCCTGATACCTTTACGTATGGGATTGGGGTCGTGGTAGTGCGATCGATCGCCCAGGCTCGGGTCTCTTTGAGGTGCCCATTACAGGGGGCGCTCCGCATGGAACATGCCCGGGTCGTCCGCGTCCCGGTGCAGCCTGAATCCGAGTTGGCGGGCGAACTTGAGCATCTTGTCGTTGGAGGCAAGGATGAAACCCTCCATCGTCGCCATGCCACGCGTCTTTGCTGCATCGATCAGCGCCAGCATGAGGATGCCGGCGACGCCGCTGCCTTGCCACGCATCGTCGATGGCCACGGCAAATTCGCAGCTGTTGCCCGAGGGGTTGGCAACGTAGCGTGCAACGCCGATCTCCAGGTCCTGCCCCTCGCGTTGCACCACCGCCACCAGGGCCAGGTGCCGCACGTAGTCGATCTCGGTGAGGTACCTCAGCTTGCCGGGGGGCAGTTCCTGCAAGGTGGACATGAAGCGCTTGTAGCGTGAGTCCGGCGACAGGTGCTTGACGAACTCCTGCTCCATGGCCGCGTCCTCTCGCCGTATCGGGCGGATCGTGACTTGGCTGCCATCAAATAGATAACGGGTGCGAACGAGGTCGGAGGGGTAGTCGCTCACGGAGATCAGTCCGGCGCTGCTTCGGCTACCTTCGGGGCCAGATAGGCGACGATTCCATCCAGCGTCTGCAGCTTGCCGTAATCCGATTCGGGAATGTTTACGCGCATCCTTTCATGGATGGCGACCAGTACGTTCAGCCAGTCCATGGAGTCCAGGTCGATCTGCGCACGCAGGGGCTTTTCGGGGTTGATCCGGGCGAGTTTCATTCCCGGTGCCAGGGTGCCCAGAATTTCCAGCACTTCGGTGCGGATCTGCTCGTGGTCCGGATTCATCTTCCCTCTCGTTATTCCATTGGTGAATTCTTGTTTGCGGGCAGGCCGGGCGCCAGGGCTTATGACAGATGACGCATGGCTTTGCCGCTGCGAGTATGTGGCAGGTCATTCGCGATTGCAATTTCCTCTGGCGCCTGGCTATTGCGTCCAAACCGCGTCAGGCGCACATCAACCGTCAGCGCCAGCGAAGTCAATGCGGCGGCCCGGGCGCGACCCTCGGGGCTGGCGCGGTAGAGGTGCGGGGTCATGGTCAGCAGGTCGGCGATCTGTTCGGGGCAGGCGAGTTTCAGGTCATAGCGGACGGTGTCGCCAGGCAGCGGGCTGAAGCCTTCCGGCACCGGCCTTTCGGCAGTGCGTTCCGGCTTCAGCGCGGGGTAGATGATTTGGCGCAGTTCGCGCAGATGATCCGGGCCGGCATCGACCTGCAGCAACTGGCCGCCCGCCTTGAGCACACGTGCGAATTCGCCGTAGACCGGGAAGCCGAACATGCACAGCACCCGGTCTAGCGTGCCCGGCAGCACCGGCAGATTGGCATTGCTGCCGACCACCCAGCCGGGGCGCCGGTCCTGTTTCGCGGCCGCGAGCACCGCCCATTTGGAGATGTCCAGCCCGAGCAGCGCCAGTGTTTGTCCTTCGCCGGCGGCTGCGGCCAGCTGGCGCAAGTAGTAGCCCTCACCGCAGCCGGCGTCGAGGCAGGCGGCCTTGGCGTCGGGCGGCAGGTCGGCGAGCACTGCCCAGGCGACTGCCGCGGCAATCGGCCGGTAGTGGCCGGCTTCGAGAAAGCGCCGGCGGGCGGCGACCATTTCCTTGCTGTCGCCGGGATCGCGCGAGCGCTTCTGCTGCACCGGCAGCAGGTGGATATAACCCTGGCCGGCGACGTCGAAGCTGTGGCCGGCGGCACAGCGCCAGGCGGAACCGCCGTGCTGCAGGGGCGCGCCATCCAGCGGGCAGGCCAGCGCCTGGAAGGCGGTGATGGTCATCGTCTGCGCCAGACCTGCCAGCGTTCGCGCCCGGAAAATACCGGGATCGAATCGTCGACCGCAGCATCCTCGATGCGCGCGAAATTCGGGGCCAGCAATTCATCCAGTTGCGCGGGCGAGATTCCGAAGGGCGGACCCTTGGCCTGGTCGCAGATGAAGAAAAAGCCGGCGAGCTGGCCGCCGGGCGGCAGCAGTTCGGCGACGCGCCGGCCCCAGTCCGCCCACAGCTTGCGCGGCAGGGCGCAGAGGAAGGCGCGTTCGTAGATCAGCGGGTAGGGCGCGGCGGGCGCGAAGGTGAAAAAGTCGGCGCAGACGAGGTCGACCGCAGCCGTGCCCAGGATTTCCCGTGCCGTGGCGACGGCCGCCGGCGAGAAGTCGAGCGCCGTCACCGGCCAGCCGAGTTCGGCGAGATGAACCGCCTCCCAGGCGCTGCCGCAACCGGGAATCAGCGTGTTGACCGGCACCGGCTGGCGGGCGATGAGGTCGGTGAAGGCGTCTGGCACCTTGCCGGCATCCCAGGGCGTGACGCCTTCGCCGAAGCGCTTGCACCAGAAGTCCGGATGCTCCGGGCGCTGATCGTCGGGTTTGATCTGGGTGGAAGAGGGCGGCGAATCGCTCATGCTAAGATTGCTGCCTTCAAAACCCTTGCCGCGTGCCGCTTCATGTCTGCTCCTTCCAAGATCGTCATCGCCTCCCGCGAATCCCGCCTTGCCATGTGGCAGGCCGTCCATGTCCAGGGCCGTCTGGCCAGCCTGAATCCGGGCGCGGAAGTCGTCATTCTAGGCATGACGACCAAGGGTGACCAGATTCTCGACCGCCCGCTCGCCGAAATCGGCGGCAAGGGACTGTTCATCAAGGAACTCGAAGTGGCGATGGAGGAAGGGCGCGCCCACCTTGCCGTGCATTCGATGAAGGACGTGCCGATGGTGATGCCCGAGGGCTTCGTGCTGGCTGCCATCTCGGCCCGCGAAAATCCGCGCGACGCCTTCGTCTCCAACAAGTACGCCGGGCTGGATGACCTGCCGGCCGGCGCCGTCGTCGGCACCTCCAGCCTGCGCCGCGAATCCATCCTGCGCGCGAAATACCCGCAGCTGGTCATCAAGAGCCTGCGCGGCAATCTCGATACGCGCCTGCGCAAGCTCGATGCCGGCGACTACGACGCGATCATCCTCGCTGCCGCCGGCCTCATCCGCCTCGGCCTGGAAAGCCGCATCAAATCGGTGTTGACCGCGGAACAGTCGCTGCCGGCCCCCGGCCAGGGCGCCCTCGGCATCGAGCTGGTCGCCGGCGATGCGGCGATGGCCGCCGTCGTCGCGCCGCTCAATGACGCCGAAACTGCCCACTGCGTCAAGGCCGAGCGCGCCTTCTCGCGCGCCCTGGGCGGCAGCTGCCAGGTGCCGCTCGGCGGCTACGCGATCATCGACGGCGGTCAGCTCTGGCTGCGCGGCTTCGTCGCCACCGCCGACGGCAAGGAGGTGGTCGCCGGCGAACTGCGCGGTAACCCCGCCGACGACGAGGCGCTTGGCCGCCAGCTGGCCGAAACCCTGCGCGCGCAAGGCGCCGACGCCATCCTGGAAAAGCTCGCCCACTGCCAATGACAGCCGCCGGCCCGCTTGCCGGAAAAACCATCGTCGTCACCCGGCCGCGCGCGCAGGCCGGGCCGCTGGCCGAGGCCATCGCGGCGCAGGGTGGCCAGCCACTGATCTTCCCCTTGCTCGAAATTGGGCCGTCTGCCGACCCGCAGCCGCTGGCAACTGCCGTTGCCCGGCTGGCGGATTACTCGCTGGCCGTTTTCATCAGCCCCAATGCCGTCGACTACAGCGTGCCGGCCATCCTGGCGCGTGGCCCGTGGCCGGCGGGTCTGTTGCCGGCGGCGGTCGGGCAGGGCACGGTCAAGGCGCTGATGGCGCATGGTATTGCCGGTTGCGTGGCGCCCAGCGAGCGCTTCGACTCGGAGGCGCTGCTGGAACTGCCCGAACTGGCGGCCGGGCGGGTGGTCGGCAAGCGCGTCGCCATCTTCCGTGGTGACGGCGGCCGCGAACTGCTGGCCGAAACGCTGCGCGCCCGCGGCGCCGAGGTCGATTGCGTCACCTGCTATCGCCGCTCCGGCCCGGCAGACGGCGTGGCGCCCCTGCTGGCCGCCTGGCGTGCCGGCAAGCTCGACGCGCTGACCGTGTCGAGCAGCGAGGGGCTGCGCTATCTGGTCGATCTGCTCGATGGCGAAGGCCGCCGCTACCTGCAGAAAACCCCGGTTTTCGTGCCGCATGCCCGCATCGCCGAGAGCGCCCGGGCTTTGGGTTTAAGCAACATTATCCTTACCGCGGCGGCCGACGCTGGCATCCTTGCCGGCTTAGGTGCTTATAATTGGTCGGCATGATGCCCGAAAACGATAACGCTTCCCTTGGCGCCCCGAAGCCGGCGCCCGCGTCAGTTCCGTCGACACGGCAGAATCTGGCCCTCCTCGTCGCCGTCCTCGCCTTGCTGGTCGCCGGCTGGCAGTGGTTCGAAACCCGTCAGCGGCTTGCCGAAAACGAGCAGGAAGTCGCCCGCCGTCTGGCCGAAGCGGCGGCGGCGAGCCAGGAGGAGCGCGGTGCGCAGAAGCAGCTGCACGAGCAGGTCGACGCGCTGCAGGGAAAACTTGGCGCTTTCGAAAGCAAGCTGGACGACTACGAGAGCCAGAGCGCGACGCTGCAGACCCTCTACGAAAACATCGCCCGCAGCCGCGAGGAAGCCACGCTGCTCGAAGTCGAGCAGGCCGTCACGCTGGCCGGGCAGCAGCTGCAACTGGCCGGTAACGTGCCGGTCGCCATCCTCGCCCTGCAGACCGCCGACGGCCGTCTGGCGCGCCTCGACCAGGCCCGCTACCTGCAGCTGCGCAAGGCGCTGGCGAGGGATCTGGAACGCCTTAATGCGCTGCCTTTCGTCGATGTGCCGGGCATCAGTCTGCGCCTGGAGCAGATCATCGCCGGCATCGACAAGCTGCCGCTGGCCAGTTACGGTCGACCGTCCGAAAAGGCCGAAAATGCCGTAGCGCAGGTCGCCTTGCCGTGGTGGCAGCGGACCGGCCGCGAGCTGTGGGAAGAATTGAAGGGCCTCATCCGCATCCAGCGCTTCGACCGCGAAGAGCCGGAACTGCTGGCGCCCGGCCAGGGCTTCTTCCTGCGCGAAAACCTCAAGCTGCGCCTGCTCAATGCGCGTCTGGCCCTGCTTTCGCGCGATCAGGCGATATACCGAAGCGAACTGAAGGTTGCCGCGGATTCGCTGGGCCGCTATTTCGACACGCGCGACAAGAGCGTGCAGGGCGACCAGGCGACCCTCAAGCAGCTACAGGCAAGCGAAGCCAGTGTCCAGGCGCCCGGCCTCGGTGAGACCCAGGCGGCGTTGCGTGCCCTGCGCGAAGGCAGGGACAAGAAGTGAAAGGACTGTTCTGGCTTCTGGCCCTGTTCGGGCTGGCAGTGGCCGTTGCGCTTGGTGCCCGCCTCAACGACGGCTACGTCCTGCTGGTGTTTCCGCCCTACCGCGCCGAAGTCAGCCTGAATCTGTTCGTCCTGGCACTACTCGGGTCGTTCCTGCTGCTCTACGGCGTGACCCGGGCGCTGGCGGCGACTTTCGGCCTGCCGCAACGCGTGCGGCAATACCGCGAACGCCGCCGCCGCGAAAAGGCCGGCCAGGTCTTCCAGGACGCCGTCCGGCTACTGTTCGAGGGGCGTTTCGGACAGGCACTGAAGAAGGCCGGCGAAGCCTACGAGGCGGGCACGGCCAAGGGCTTGTCGGCGCTGATCGCGGCCCGTGCGGCGCAGCGCCTGCGCGAACCGGAAAAGCAGCAGGAGTGGATGACGCGCGCGATGTCGGACGACCTGCGCAACGAAGCGGCGACGTTGATGCTGGAAGCCGAGATGATGAACGAGTCGCGCCGTTTCGACGAAACGCTGGCGGCGCTGGAGCGCCTGCAGGGCAAGCAGGGGCGCCATATCGCGGCGCTGCGCCTGGAACTGCGCGCGCGTCAGGGCGTCGGTGACTGGGATGGCGTATTGAAACTGGTCCGGCAACTAGCCAAGCGCGATGCCTTGCCGGTCGAAGTGGTGCGCGAAATCAGGACGCAGGCGCACCTCGGCAACATTGCCAGGCGGGCGCCGGATCAGGCACAGCTGGCGACCTATCTGCGCGCCTTGCCGGTCGAGGAGCGCGGCCAGCGCGTCGTCCTTGCGGCAGCACGCGCCCTGGTCGCGCAGGGCTCGGTCGGCGAGGCGCAGAAACTGATCGAGGCGGTGCTCGATGCAGCGAGCAATGATGATTGGCAGTCCGAAGTGGTGGCAATTTATGGCCGCCTGAGCGGGGGCGACCTGAGCGGGCGCATCGCCAAGGCCGAAGCCTGGCTGCGCCATCATCCCGACGACGCCCGCCTGCTCGACGCCCTGGGCCGGATGTGTCTGCAGCAACGGCTATGGGGCAAGGCGCAGAGCTATTTCGAAGCCTCTCTGGCGGTCGAGCCGACGCAGCAGGCGCACCTGGAACTGGCGCGGCTCGCCGATCAACTGGAGCGACCGGAAGAGGCCAACAAGCACTACCGGGCGAGCGCGCTGCTCGATAGTCGCTAGTAATCAGTTGTTAGCTATTAGCTAACAACTACCGACTAATAGCTAAGCCGCCCAGTCCTGCGGCTTGAGGAAGACGTCGTAGAGTTCGGCTTCCGGCGTACCGGCTTCGGGTTTCCAGTCGTAACGCCATTTGACGATCGGCGGCAGCGACATCAGGATCGATTCGGTACGGCCACCCGATTGCAGGCCGAACAGCGTGCCGCGGTCCCAGACCAGGTTGAACTCGACGTAGCGACCGCGCCGGTAGGCCTGGAAGTCACGCTCACGCTCGCCGTAGGGTGTGTCTCGGCGTTTGGCCAGGACTGGCAGGTAGGCACTGGTGAAAGCGTTGCCTACAGCCTGGGTCAGGCTGAAGCAACGTTCGAAACCGCCTTCGTTGAGATCGTCGAAGAAGACGCCGCCGACGCCGCGTGGCTCGTTGCGGTGCTTCAGGAAGAAATAGTCGTCGCACCACTTCTTGTACTTCGGATAGACCTCATCGCCGAAGGGGTCCAGCGCATCCTTGCAGGTGTGGTGAAAATGGGCCACATCCTCGCGTTGACCGTAGTAAGGGGTCATGTCCATGCCGCCGCCGAACCACCAGACGTCGTCCTCGCCTTCCTTGCTGGCGACGAAGCAGCGCACGTTCATGTGGGCCGTCGGGCAGTAGGGGTTACGCGGATGCAGCACCAGTGAAACGCCCATCGCTTCCCAGGCGCGGCCGGCCAGTTGCGGGCGGACGGCAGTGGCCGAGGCCGGCAACGATTTGCCGGTGACGTGCGAGAAATTGACGCCGCCGCGCTCGAAGAAATCGCCTTCCTCGATCAGCCGCGAAATGCCGCCGCCGCCTTCCGGGCGTTCCCAGGAATCGGTGCGGAAGGGCATCCCGTCGAAAGCTTCCAGCTCGGCGACGATGCGGCTTTGCAGGCCGGTGAAGAAATCCTTGAGGCGGGTGGTGTCCATGCTGCGATTTCCCTCGGAAAAGAACGGGCGGCTCAGGTTTCCCGATGAGCCGCCCGCCGTTGTTGCTGGCTTTGGTTGCGTTTTACCGCGCTACGGCGCGGTGTCCGATATCCTTGCGATACTGCATGCCGTCCCAGCTGATCTGCGCCAGCGCCTCGTAAGCGCGCCGCTGGGCCAGCTTGACGTTCTCGCCGAGCGCGGTGACGCACAGCACGCGGCCGCCGGCGGTGACCGCCTGGCCATCCTGGGCGGCCGTGCCGGCATGGAAGACATGGGCATCCTCGCCGAAGCTGTTGCCCTTGGGCAGGCCGTTGATGACGTCGCCCTTCTTCGGGGTTTCGGGGTAATTGGCGGCAGCCAGTACGACGCCCAGCGCGACGCGGCGGTCCCACTCGGCTTCGACCTGGTCCAGGGTGCCGGCGACGCCGTGCTCCAGCAGGTCGAGGAAATTCGACTTAAGCCGCATCAGGATCGGCTGGGTTTCCGGGTCGCCCATGCGGCAGTTGAATTCCAGCGTCTTGACCGAGCCGTCCTTGCCGATCATCAGACCGGCGTAGAGGAAGCCGGTGAAGGGGATGCCGTCGGCGGCCATGCCCTTGACGGTTGGCAGGATGATTTCGCGCATCGCCTTGGCGTGTACTTCCGGCGTGACGCAGGGGGCCGGGGAATAGGCGCCCATGCCGCCGGTGTTTGGACCCTGGTCGCCGTCGAAGATGCGCTTGTGATCCTGGCTGGAGGCAAGGGCCAGCACGTTCTTGCCGTCGACCATGACGATGAAGCTGGCTTCCTCTCCGTCGAGGAATTCCTCGATGACGACGCGCGCGCCGGCATCGCCGAGCTTGTTGCCGGACAGCATGTCATCGATCGCGGCGTGCGCTTCTGCAAGGCTCATCGCGACGACGACGCCCTTGCCGGCGGCCAGCCCGTCGGCCTTGATGACGATGGGCGCGCCCTTCTGGTCGATGTAGGCGTGTGCTGCGGCCGACTCGGAAAAAGTGGCAAATTCCGCGGTCGGGATGTGGTGCCGGGCCATGAAGCGCTTGGCGAAATCCTTCGACGATTCCAGCTGGGCGGCTTCCCTGGTCGGGCCGAAGATCTTCAGGCCGCGGGCGCGGAAGGCATTTACCACACCGGCGGCGAGCGGCGCTTCCGGGCCGACGACGGTGAGCTGAACCTTGTTCTGCTCGGCGAAGTCAGCCAGGGCTTCCGGGTCGGTGATATCGACATTCTCCAGCTCGTGCTCGCGCGCCGTACCGGCGTTGCCGGGAGCGACGTAAACCTTTTGCAGACCCGGCGTCTGCGCCAGCTTCCAGGCCATGGCGTGCTCGCGGCCGCCGGAACCGATTACCAGTAGTTTCATGGCTGATCTCTTCGAGTGTGCTTATTATTAGTGACGGAAGTGACGGTTGCCGGTAAAGACCATGGCCAAACCATGTTCGTCGGCGGCGGCGATGACTTCCTCGTCGCGCATCGAGCCGCCCGGCTGGATGACGGCCTTGGCACCGGCCGCGGCCAGCACATCGACGCCATCGCGGAACGGGAAGAAGGCATCCGAGGCAACCACCGAACCGTTAAGGTCGAGGCCGGCGTGCTGGGCCTTGATGCTGGCGATCTTGGTCGAATCGACACGACTCATTTGTCCTGCCCCGACGCCTAGCGTCATGCCGTTGCCGCAGAAGACGATGGCGTTCGACTTGACGAACTTGGCGACGCGCTCGGCGAAGAGCAGGTCTTCGATCTGTTGCGCGGTCGGCTGTACCTTGGTGACGACCTTCAGGCCGCTGGCTTGCGCAGTGAAATCGTCGGCCGTCTGCACCAGCAGGCCGCCGCCGACACGTTTCAGTTCCAGCTTGTTCAGGTTACGGCCGAGCGGGACGACCAGCACGCGCAGGTTCTGCTTGGAAGCGAGCGCGGCCTTGGCTTCGGCGGTGAAGGACGGGGCGATCAGCACTTCGACGAAATGCTTGCGCTCGTTCATGGCGTTGACCACGTCGAGGCCGACTTCGCCGTTGAAGGCAATGATGCCGCCGAAGGCCGAGGTGGAGTCGGTCTTGAAGGCCTTTTCGTAGGCAGAAAGCAGGGTGCCGTCGATGGCCACGCCGCACGGGTTGGCGTGCTTGATGATGACGCAGGCCGGGGCATCGAAGGCCTTGACGCATTCCCAGGCGGCATCGGAGTCGGCGATGTTGTTGTACGACAGTTCCTTGCCCTGCAACTGGGTGTAGGCGGCGATGCTGCCCGGCAGCGCGGTCGTGTCGCGGTAGAAGGCGGCTTGCTGGTGCGAGTTTTCGCCGTAGCGCAGGATTTCGGTGCGGTCGAAAGCCAGTTGTAGCTTGGCCGGGAAGATGGCCGGGATCGGCGCAGCGTCGGCCGGCTTGGCTTCGGCGCCTTCGTCCAGCCCGGTCAGCCAGTTGGCGATCATGCTGTCGTAACGGGCGGTGTGGGTGAAGGCCTTCTTGGCCAGGTTGAAGCGGGTGGCGAGTTGCAGGGCGCCGCCGTTGGCCTTCATTTCGGCGAGCAGCGGTGCGTAGTCTTCCGGATCGGTGACGATGGCGACGCCGTTGTAGTTCTTGGCCGAGGAACGCACCATGGCCGGGCCGCCGATATCGATGTTCTCGATGGCGTCTTCCAGCGTCACGCCCGGCTTGGCGATGGTGGCGGCGAACGGATACAAGTTCACGCAAACCAGATCGATGGTCGGGATGCCGTGCGCTTCGATGGTCGCCAGATGTTCCGGCAGGTCGCGACGGGCCAGGATGCCGCCGTGCACCTTCGGGTGCAGGGTCTTGACGCGACCGTCGAGCATTTCCGGGAAGCCGGTGTAGTCACCGATTTCGGTGACGGTCAGGCCGGCTTCGCGCAGCATCTTGGCGGTGCCGCCGGTGGACAGCAGTTTGACGCCCTGGGCGGCAAGGCCCTGAGCGAATTCGAGAACGCCGGTTTTATCGGAGACGGAAATCAGTGCTTGCTTGATGGTCATGGCAATTTATAGAAGTTGATGTTCGGTGAGTTTCTTGCGCAGGGTGTTGCGGTTGATGCCGAGCATTTCGGCAGCCATCGTCTGGTTCCCGCCGGCCTTGGCGAGGACGATTTCCAGCATCGGTCTTTCAACGCTTTTCAGCACCATGTCGTAGATGGCACAGGGTTTTTCACCGTCGAGGTCACGGAAATACTGCTGCAGCGAATCCGTGACGCATTTCCCCAAATCATGTTGGCTCATGCTGCCAACGCCTCCTCTGAATATTTCAAGTGTGCATGCTCTGCCGCCAGGCGGCAGAAAAAGTCGTTCACCGCCTGCATCTGTTGATCGATGCTGGGCAGGACGTTCATTTCCTTGCGGAAGGCCGCCGACCCGGCCAGCCCCTTGGTGTACCAGGAGATGTGCTTGCGGGCGACCTTGAACCCCGTTTCCGGGCCGTAGAAAGCGTAAAGGTCTTCGAGATGGGCCAGCAGGATGCTGTGGATCTCCCTGACCTCGGCCGGCGGCAGATGCTCGCCAGTCTTCAGATAGTGTTCGATCTCGCGGAACAGCCAGGGACGACCCTGGGCGGCACGGCCGATCATGATGCCGTCGGCGCCGGTGACGTCGAGCACGTGTTTGGCTTTTTCCGGCGTCGTGATGTCGCCGTTGGCGATCACCGGGATCCTGATCAGCGACTTGACCGCGGCGATGGTGTCGTACTCGGCCTCGCCGGTGTATTGCTGGCAGCGGGTGCGGCCGTGGATGGCAACGGCGCGCACGCCGGCGCTCTCGGCGATGCGGGCGATGGTCGGCGCGTTCTTGTTGGCGAGGTTCCAGCCGGTGCGGAATTTCAGCGTGACCGGGGTATCGGGAATGGCGCCGACGACGGCGTCGAGAATGTCGCCAACCAGCTTTTCGTCCTGCATCAGCGCCGAACCGGCCATCACGTTGCAGACCTTCTTGGCCGGGCAGCCCATGTTGATGTCGATGATCTGGGCGCCGTTATCGACGTTGTGGCGGGCGGCCTGGGCCATCATGGCCGGGTCGGCGCCGGCGATCTGCACCGAAATTGGTGCCACTTCGCCGGTATGGTTGGCGCGGCGCAGCGTCTTGGCGCTGCCATAGAGCAGCGAGTTCGAAGTGACCATTTCGGACACCGCCAGTCCGGCGCCCATCTTCTTGCACAACTGGCGAAAAGGGCGATCGGTGACCCCGGCCATCGGCGCGACGAAGAGATTGTTCCGTAAGGTGAAACCGACGAATTCCATGGGCGAACGCAGGCTGCGGGCAGATCAGGGGAAGCCGCGCATTTTACCCGAGTCGGCGCCTAAAAAATAGTCAAATTGTAAAAGCGAGTGAAAGCAAAATGGCGAAGGCCAGTTGCAATCCGGCGGTGGCGGCGAGAATGGTGTTGAATACCGGGCCGGGTGCTTCGCGGTGGAAGCGTTGAATCAATTTCAGGGCAAGAGGCAGTGACAGCAGCGGCAGCGCCGCCGGCCAGCCAAGGCCGGCGAGCAGCGGCAGCAGGGCGTAGGGGGCCAGCATTTGCGTCGTGTAGAGGCGCCGGATTGGCGGACGACCAAGGCGGACGGCCAGTGTGTTCTTGCCGTTTTTCGCATCGCCGTCGAGGTCGCGGTAATTGTTAACGGTGATGACGGCGGCCGCGTGGATGCCGACCAGTGCGGCGGCGCTGAGCACGATTGGCGTCAGGCTCAGTGTCTGCAGGTAATAGCTGCCGCCGACGGCGACGAGGCCGAAAAAGACGAAGACGAAGACCTCGCCGAGCGGCCCGTAGGCGATCGGCTTCGGGCCGCCGGTGTAGGCCCAGCCGGCGGCCAGCGAGGCCAGGCCGATGGCGACGATGGGCCAGCCGCCGTGGGCGACCAGGTAGATGCCGCAGGCGAAGGCCAGCGCGAAACTGAGCCAGGCGCCGGCCTTGACCTTGGCGGCAGTCAGCCAGCCTTCGGCGGTAGCGCGCCTGGGGCCGAGGCGTTCCGGCGTATCCGTGCCGCGCAGGAAATCGCCGACGTCGTTGAACAGATTGGTACCGATCTGGATGAAGGCGGCGCCGAGCGCGGCGGCAAGTAGCGGCAGCCAGAGCAGCGTGCCGCTGTCGTGCCAGGCGATCGCCGTCCCGACGAGCACCGGCGACAGTGAAACCGACAGCGTCTTCGGGCGGCAGGCAAGGAACCAGGCGGTGCTAGCTTTCATGCGGCGGTGGGTGGGTGGGCGGCCGCGCACTGTAACCGATGCCCGGTGCCTTCGCCCTTGGCCCAGATCAAGGCCAGGCGCGAGCGCCCCAGATCATGCGTTTGGCGACGAAGTGGCGGGCCGGCGGGCAGAGGTCAAGGGCCAGCAGGCCGATGCCACGGGCCAGTTTGAGCGGGCCGATGTCATTGGAGAAGGCCTTGACGATCTTGTCGGTGAAGAAGGCGCTGCCCTGCCGGTCGAGGCGGCGGCTGGCGGCGTAGTTGGCGAGGCTACTGCGGTCGACGCCGTTTTTGAGCAGAATTTCAGCCAGTTGCCACGCGTCGCGGATGCCGAGGTTGAAGCCCTGGCCGGAAACCGGGTGCAGGGTCTGGGCGGTGTTGCCGATCCACACTTCCTTGTCCTTGACCAGCGTGTCGCGCAGGCGCAGGGCGAGCGGAAAGCGGCTGCGTTTGCCGGGGGCGGCGAAAGTCATGCGGCCGCCGAACTGCGCCTGTAGCGCGGCGATGAAGGCGTCGTTGTCCATGGCCATGACCGCGTCGGCCTTGGCTGGCGGCAGCGTGAACACGATGGAGTATTCGTTCCCCAGCGGCAGCAGCGCCAGCGGGCCGTCGGGGGTGAAGCGTTCCCAGGCGCGTTTGCCGTGGCCGGGTGTCGGCGTGACTTCGCAGATCACGGCGTGCTGGCCGTAGTCGCTGACTGACACGGCCGGGTCGTCGCCAGGGGTGCCTTCGGCGTGCACGAGGAGCTTGGTCCGGATGGTACGCGTCTGGCCGGCGTGGCGCAGCGTCACGGTGACGTGTTCGTCGTTGGGCGCGATGTCGAGAATTTCGGCCTCGGCCAGCACGGCGTCGGCGGCGAGGTTGGCGGCCAGCGCGCCAACCAGGTCACGGTAGCGGACGACGTAGCCGAGCGCCGGCAGAGCGTAGTCGGCGCGGTCGATCAGGGTGCGGCCGAAGCCATTCTTCTGCGAGACGTGGATGGTTTCGATCGGCGTCGCGGCGCGGGTCGGCCAGGCGTTGATTTGTTCAAGCAGTTCGCGCGCGCCGTGCGACAGGGCAAGGGCGCGCGGGTCGGCCTGCAGGGTCTGCTGCGGTCGACGGTCCAAAAGCAGCGATTTCTGGCCGCCGGCAGCGAGGGCCAGATGCAGCGTCATGCCGACAGGGCCGGCGCCGATGATCAGGATGTCGGCGTTTTCAGTCATGGCGCATGACTTCCTCGATTTCAGCCACCGTTTTCGGCGCCGAGGTGTAGATGTCGCAGCCCGTTTCCGTGACTCGTACATCATCCTCGATGCGAATGCCGATGCCGGCCAGCGCCGGCGGAATGTCGTCGGCCGGGCGGATGTAGAGGCCGGGCTCGACGGTTAGCGTCATGCCCGGCTGCAGCCTGGTCCATTCGTCGCCAACCTTGTATTCGCCGGCGTCGTGCACGTCGAGGCCAAGCCAGTGGCCGGTGCGGTGCATGTAGAAACGCTTGTAGTCACCTTTTTCGATGAGCGTGTCGACGCTGCCCTTGAGCAGCTTGAGGTCGACCAGGCCTTGCGTCAGTACTTGCACGGCTGCGTCGTGGGCTTCCATGAAATGGCGGCCAGGGGCAGTGGCGGCGAAAGCCGCTTCCTGCGCGGCGAGGACGATTTCGTAAACATCCTTCTGCGCCGCATTGAAGCGGCCATTGACCGGGAAAGTGCGGGTGATGTCGGCGGCGTAGCCTTCGACTTCGCAACCGGCGTCGATCAGCACCAGCGTGTGGGCGTTGAGCAGCTTGTTGTTCTCGACGTAGTGCAGTACGCAGGCGTTGGCGCCGCCGGCGACGATGGGCGTGTAGGCGTGGGCGTCGGCGCCGCGTTTGCGGAATTCGTAGGTCAGTTCGGCTTCCAGTTCGTACTCGGCCAGGCCGGGGCGGCAGGCGCGCATGGCGCGGGCGTGGCCGGCGCTGGCGATGTCGGCCGAGCGTTGCTGGATGCCGGCCTCGGCGGCATCCTTGACCAGCCGCATGGCGTCGAGCTCGGCGCGCAGGTCGTGGATGGCGCGCGGGGCGCGCTTTCCGGCGCGGGTCTGGGCGCGCACTTCGTTGAGCGCCTTGGCGATGCGGGCGTCCCACGCCGCGTCGTGGCCTATGGCGTGCCACAGCGTGTCGCGGTCAACCAGGAGTTCGGCCAGTTTCTTGTCGAGTTGCTCGATCGGGTAGGCGGCGTCGAAACCGAAGGCGGTTTTCGCGGCTTTCGGGCCGTAGCGGTAGCCGTCCCAGATTTCGCGCTCTGCGTGCTTTTCGCGGCAGAAGAGGATGGATTTCGGTTTCTTGCCGCCGATTAGCACGACCACGGCTTCCGGTTCCGGGAAGCCGGTCAGGTACCAGAAGTAGCTGTCGAAGCGGTAAAGGTGGTGGGCATCGCGGTTGCGTATGACTTCCGGCGCCGTCGGCACGATGGCGACGCCGTCGCCGATGATCTTCAGCAGGCGCTTGCGGCGGGCGAGAAAGTGGGCGTGGCTCATGCGTTCCTCAGTTCGGCATCCAGTTCAGCCAGACGTTGCGGTGTTCCTACATCGACCCAGCGGCCGGCGTAGCGTTCCCCGGTCAGCGTCCCGGCGGCGATGGCGGCGTCGAGCAGCGGGCGCAGTTTCATGACCGTGCCGGGTTGCACGCCGGCGAAGAAGGCTGGCGAGAATACGCCGATGCCGGCGTAGGTGAGCGTTTGCTCACCGTTGGCGTAAGTGACCCGCTGGCCGTCTAGGCTGAAGTCGCCTCCGGTGTGATGCGTCGGGTTGGCGACCATGACGAGATGGGCGCCTGCTGCGGTCGACCCCGAAAAACGGCCAAAATCGAAATCACAATAAATGTCGCCATTGACCACCAGGAAAGGGTCGTCGCCGAGGAGCGGTAGGGCGGTGGCAATGCCGCCGGCCGTTTCCAGGGCACCCGGCGGCTCGGGCGAATACCAGATGTGCAGGCCCCACTGCGAACCGTCGCCCAGCGTTTGCTCGATGAGCGAACCGAGATGGGCGTGGTTGATGACGATATCCCTGAACCCCGCCGCCGCCAGTCGCTCCAGATGCCAGACGATCAGCGGCTTGCCACCGGCGACCAGCAGCGGCTTGGGCATGTGGTCGGTGAGCGGCCGCATGCGTTCGCCGCGGCCGGCAGCGAGGATGAAGGCTTTCATTTAACGTCGGTAGCCGATCTGCTCGGTGTTGCCTTCCAGCTTGTCGAGCAAGTTGAGCAGCGGTTTGAGCTGGACGTAGCGGCCGGCCGTCTTGCGGGCGTAGTTCATGAAGCGGGGCAGATCCTCGACGTACTTGTCCTTGCCGTCGCGGTATTTCAGGCGGCAGAAGATGCCGAGCACCTTGAGGTGGCGCTGCAGGCCCATCAGTTCGTACTCGCGCCAGAAGGCGCCGAAATCCTCGCGCACCGACAGGCCGGCGGCGCGGGCCTTTTCCCAGTAGCGGACGACCCAGTCGATTTCCTGCTCTTCGTCCCAGGAGATGAAGGCGTCGCGGAACAGCGAAACGACGTCGTAGGTGATCGGGCCGCAGACGGCGTCCTGGAAGTCGATGATGCCCGGCGTCAGGCGCTCGGCGCTTTCGACCACCATTAGGTTGCGCGGCATGAAGTCGCGGTGCACGAAGACCTTGGGCTGGGCCAGGGCCGAGTTGATGAGGAACTTGAAGGTACGGTCGAGCATGACTTTCTCGTCATTGCTAAGTTCGACGCCGAGGTGGCGGCCGACGAACCATTCCGGGAAGAGGTCGAGTTCGCGGCGCAGCAGCGTCGCATCGTAGGGTGGTAGCGTGGCAGCCGTGGATGACAGTTGCCATTTGACCAGCACGTCGAGCACGGGGCGGATCAGCAGGTCGGCCAGGTTGAGGTCGGCATTCAGCGCATCGAGATAGCCGATGCGGCCGAGGTCAGTGAGGACCAGGAAGCCGTTGTCGAGATCCTTGTCGAGAATGCGCGGCGCCGCCAGGTCGGCCTTGGCGAGCAGGCCGGCAACGTGGATGAAGGGCTTGCAGTCTTCCTTGTCGGGCGGTGCGTCCATCAGGATGCGTGTCGTGCCGTCCGGCCAGGTCAGGCGGAAATAGCGGCGGAAGCTGGCATCGGCCGAGGCCGGGGTGATGTGGACGGACTGCTCGGGAAAGCGACTGGCAACCCAGTCTGTAACAAGTTGATCGCGCGACATCGGTTGGGGGTGGGTTCGTTGTAAAATGGCGCGATTTTAACACTCGGGTATTGGCCGTTCCGGTCTGGCCCTTCGCTGATTGCCTCGATGACCGGTTTTGCCCGCCGTCCGCTCGCGTTATTCGTTTGCTGCCTGTTTTCCTGTGCGCCGGCGCTCCATGCCGCTCAGGATGACGACGTGCTGCGGCTTGCTGCGTCGACTGTGCGCCAGAAACCCGGCGTGGTGCCGATGACGGGTGGCGCTGAAACGCCGGCTGACGAATCGCCGTTGCGCCTGCGCAACGAGCGCCGCTTCAATGTCATGGGCCGCAAGAAGCCGCCGTTGCTGCCGGGAGTCGGGATTCCGTATCCGCCCGAACTCGTGAAGGACGTTCCCTATCCGCTGTTCGTCATCGCCGACCGTCTCGAGGGGCGCACCGAAGTGGTGGCGCAAGGGACCGGTGAAGTCGAGTTGCGGCGGGCGGGGTCGCAGTTTTTTGGCGACCAGATGACCTATTGGCCGCTTGATGACGAAGTCGAGATGACCGGCAGCGTGCGCATGCTGCAGGAGGGCCAGGAATTCAACACGCCGCACCTTCGCCTGCAGTTGTCCGAGCAGGTGGGCTTCGCCGAGCGGGCCGACTTTTTCATCGTCAGGGAGGTGATGAGCAAGTTCTACCGGCCACAGGTGCCGGTCGTCACCGCGGCCAGTTCCAATGCCGTGACCTCCGGCGCGCCGATGATGCTGAACGTGCCCCACAGTTACGGCTTGCCGACCGTGGCGCCGGAGCGCCGCCCATCCACGGCGAGCGGCACGGCCGAGCGGGTGGAGTTCGAGGGCGAGAACCAGGTCAGCCTGTTCGACACCACGTACTCGACCTGCAAACCGGGTGCCACCGACTGGTACATGCGTGCCTCCGAGGTGCATCTCGATTACGACCAGGAGGTCGGCGATGCGAGAAATGCGGTGTTCTGGTTCAAGGATGTCCCGATTTTCTACACGCCGGCGGCCACCTTCTCCCTGAACCACCAGCGCCATTCCGGCTTTTTGCATCCATTCTTCGCCACCTCCACGCGTGACGGCCTGGACCTGACCGTTCCGTATTACTGGAATATCGCGCCGAACTACGATGTGACCATCTATCCGCGCTACATGAGCAAGCGCGGGTTCCAGCTCGGCGCCGAGGCGCAGTATCTCGATTTCAACTATCGCGGCACGGCGCGGTTCGAGTACATGCCGCACGACCAGATGGCGGATCGCGAGCGCTATGCCTACCTGTTCCAGCACCAGCAGAACCTCGGGCGCGGCTTCTCGGCAGTCGTTAACTACAACCGCGTGTCGGACGACTTCTACTTCCAGGACATGTCGTCCCGTCTGGTGCAGACCTCGCAGGTGCAACTGCCGCAACAGTTCGTGCTCGGTTATACGCCGGTCCCCTGGATGCAGACCAATTTGCAGGTCCAGCAGTTTCAGACGCTGCAGACCGATCCATCCAATCCGGTCGCGGTTCCCTATTTTCTCGAGCCGCAAATCAATCTCGTCGGCTTCAAGCCTGACTTTCTGGGAACGGACCTGACCCTGGTCGGCCAGTATTCGCGCTTCATCAATCCGACGCAGATCCAGGGCGACCGCTTGGTGGTATATCCACAGCTGTCGCTGCCCATCGTGCACCCGTCGTTCAACTTCGTGCCCAAGGTCGGTGTCCACGCCACGCAGTACGTGCTGAACAACCAGCAGTCCGCCAGCGACCCGAGCAACATCGGCCGGGCCATGCCGACCTTCACGGTGGATTCCAGCGTGATTTTCGAGCGCGAGACCAGTCTGCTTGATACGCCCTTCATCCAGACGCTCGAACCGCGCCTCTACTACGTCAATATTCCGTACAAGGATCAGAGCAACATCCCGATCTTCGACACCTACCAGTCGGACTTCAACTTTGCCCAGATCTTTTCCGAGAACCGCTACAGCGGTTACGACCGCATCAACGATGCCAACCAACTGACCGCCGCCCTCACCACGCGCATGCTCGACGGCGCGACGGGCGTCGAGAAGCTGCGGGCGATGGTCGGTCAGGTCTATTACTTCAGGCCCGGCAAGGTGACGCTGCCAGGCCAGTCGCAGCAGCCGGAAGGCTACTCGAGCATCATTTCGGCGGTCAGTGGTCTGGTGATGCCCAAGACCTACGCCGATGTTGCCTGGGAATACAATTATCGCGACAGCGTCAACGAACGATTCTCGATCGGCATGCGCTACCAGCCGGAACTGGGGAAGGTGATCAGTGCCGGCTATCGCTATACCCGAGATACGGTGACGATGCTGCCCACGGTCGACCAGATAGATATTTCCGGCCAGTGGCCGCTGAGCAGGAATTTTTATGCCGTCGGCCGCTACAACTACTCGTTCATGGGCGAAAACCAGCTGCTCGAAGCCATTGCCGGCTTCGAATATAACGCCGGTTGCTGGGCCTTGCGCGCCGTCGCCCAGCGCCTGGAGGCGATCGCCGGTTCGCCCAATACCACGCTGTTCCTGCAGCTCGAACTCACCGATTTCGGCAGCATCGGCTCCAATCCGATCAACCTGCTGCGCCGCTCCATCCCCGGTTACGGCAAGACCAACGAGTTGTCCACTTCCAGCAGCCTGCTCACGACACAATGACCGCCATGCATACTCTCTTTCGCCGCCTCCTCGTTCTCGTCTTCGCGCTGATCGGCATCTGCTCGGCCCCCGTCGGCGCCGCGCCTGCTGCGCCTGCCGAGCCGGTCGAGGCCGATCGCATCGTTGCCGTCGTCGGTGACGAGGTCATCACCCTCTACGATCTGCGCATCCGTCTCGACGCGGCGCTTAAGCAACTACAGAAGCAGGGCACGTCGCTGCCGCCGCAGGATATCCTCGAGCGGCAACTGCTCGAGCGCGTCATCATGGATCGCATCCAGATGCAGTTTGCCCGTGATTCCGGATTGCGTATCGACGACAACCAGCTCGACCAGGCCATCGGCCGCATTGCCGGCA
>WBZX01000565.1_pt1 | contig 32934 bp, 29 predicted proteins | sample 5204211 | NCBI WGS metagenome assembly WBZX01 (sample SAMN12344362, study PRJNA552823) | activated sludge metagenome | biome: Activated sludge suspended growth; feature: Nitrification reactor; material: Wastewater; isolation source: activated sludge from nitrification reactor of wastewater...
AGCAGGTTGGAGATCATCGGCACGCGGCCGCCGCCCAGAATGGCCGGCGTCACGTAGAAGCCGAGACAGAGAATGAAGACCAGCAGGGTCCCCGCCGCCAGCGCCGGCAGGGTGAGCGGAAAGAAGACCTTCCAGAAGATGGTGCGCGGCGGGGCGCCGAGCGACGCGGCGGCCTGCAGCAGCCGGTCGTCGATGCGGATCATGGCGGCAAACAGCGGCAGCACGAGAAACGGCAGCAGGACATTGGCCATGCCAATGGTGACGCCGAGCTCGTTGTAGAGGAAGGAAATTGGCGTGTCCGTGAGGCCGCTCCATTGCAGGGTGCGATTGACCAGCCCGCCATTGCCAAGCACCACGATCCAGGCGTAGGTCCGCACGAGAATGCTGACCCAGAACGGCAGCACGACGAGCGACAAAGAGATCATGCGTCCGCGGTTGCTGAGACCGCGCATCCAGAGCGCCAGCGGATAGCCGATGACGACGCTGGCCAGGGTCGCCACAAGGGCGACCCGCATGGTGTTGCCCAGCGCGCGCAGATAGACCGGCGCTTCGAGCAACCCTTCGTAGTGCTGGAGCGTCAGGCCCCGCCCCTTCTCCCAGAAGGCGAGGCCCAGCATGTAGGCGATGGGCGCGTTGAAGGCGACGAACATCAACACCAGCAGCGGTGCGACGAAGCCAAACCCTTGTCCGCGCATCGACCTTCTCGCCTAGAGGCTGAGCTTGAAGGCTTCCCACTTCTTGTTCACGGCCTCGCCGTTGGCCGCCCACCATTCGGCATTCTCGACCCACTGCACGGCCTTGTTCTGCTTGCTGGTCGGATACTCGGCGAGCTTGTCTTTGGGCAGCAGCGCATCGAGTTCGGGGCTCGGACCGGTATAGGAAACCACGGTCGCCGCCTTCGCCTGATTGGCCGCGATCGACATCTCGTGCATCAGCTTGTAGGCCGCTGCGCGATCCTCGGCCTTCGAGTTCTTCACGATGGTGAAGTAGGAAAGATCGGCCATACCGCCGGCGAAGTTGACGCCGAAGGCCGGATCGCCGACGACGCGGCCCGACCAGCAGATCGCGTACTGCACCTCGTTGTCCTTCATGAGCTGCGGCGCCTGGGCGCCCGCCTTCCACCACACGGCGATGTCCTTCTTGATCTCGTTCAGCTTCTTGAAAGCCGTGTCGACGTCGAGCGGGAACAGTTTGTCCGGCGTGATGCCCGTCGCGAGCAGAGCAAAGGCAATCGAATAGTTGGGATAGTCCGGCAGACAGCGCTTGCCGGGGAAATCCTTGGTGTTGAAGAAATCGGCCCAGGTCTTGGGCGCCTTCACGCCAGCGCGCCAGGCCATGATGGTCGAGAAGTACTGATAGCCGAAGCCATATTCGTGCTTGGCCTCGGGGAACATCGGCTGCGGCGCCACGGCGGCCCAGTCGATCGGTTCGATCAGTTTGAGATTGCGGGCCTGCAGCATGCCGCCCGATCCCAGCTCCATCAGCACGGTGCTGGTCTGGCCGCTCTCCACCAGCGCGCGCAGCTTGCCCAGCGGATTGGGACTTTCGCGGATCACCTTGATGCCGGTCTTCTTGGTGAAGGGCTCGATGTAGCCCACTTCGACCGATTCGCCGGACTTGCCGCCGGCCTCGATCATGCGGATTTCCTTCACCTGGGCGCGGGCGCTGCCGGCGCCGAGGATGCTGAGTGCGGGCAGGCCGGCCGCGGCCACGCCAACGAACGTACGACGCTTCATCTGGAGTCCCTCCTCTTGTGATTCACTTCGCTACCGGCCACAGGTCGGCAGCGTCCCACGACACCATCACGCGCTCGCCCGTCGCATAGGCCGGCCCGACGAACGGCAGCGCGGCGACCATGGGTTTGGTCCCTTCGCCGTCGAGCGACAGGTGATAGCGGACCATCTGACCGAGATAGATCGCCTCGACGATCCTGGCCGGCCTGCCGGCCCCATCGCTCGAAATCCTGATCCTCTCGGGCCGCACCAGCGCCTGCCCGCCATCCGGCAGACCGACGAAATTGGCGATGCCCAGGAACTCCGCTACGAAGCGGTTCGCCGGCTTCAGATAGGCTTCCGTGGGCGCGGCGACCTGCTGCATGCGCCCCTTGTCGAGCACCATGATGCGGTCGGACAGAGACAGCGCCTCTTCCTGGTCGTGCGTCACGAGCAACGTCGTCACGCCGAGGCTGCGCTGGAGCTGCTTCAACTCGACCTGCAACTCCTCGCGCAGCTTGCGGTCGAGCGCCCCCAGCGGTTCGTCGAGCAACAGGATGTCCGGCTTGAAGACGATCGCACGCGCCAGCGCCACCCGCTGTTGCTGGCCGCCCGACAGTTGCGACGGCCGGCGAGTCTCCAGCCCGTCCAGTCGCACCAGCTTCAGCGCATCACGCGCCAGCCGGTCCGCCTCTGCACGACCGATCCTGCGCACGCCTAGGGGGAACAGCACGTTCTCCAGCACCGTCATGTGCGGAAACAACGCATAGGACTGGAACACCAGCCCGATATTGCGTTCCTGTGCCGGCGCCTCGGTGACGTCTCGGCCGCCAATGAAGATGCGCCCGGACGTCGGCTTGTTGAGGCCGGCAATCAGGGAAAGCAGCGTCGTCTTCCCCGATCCGCTCGGGCCCAGGATGGTGACCAGCTCGCCTTGGCTCACCGCGAGATCGACATTGTCGGCCGCCGCAAAGGTGCCGTAGCGCTTGGTCACTCCCTCGAGGCGGATTTCCGACATCTAGCGGCGCACCATCTTCGCCATGGCGCGATCGGCTGCCGCCAGCGTCTCGTCGATCACCGGCCTGTCGTGTGCGGTGGAGAGAAACCACCGGCCTCCCTGCTGCACGCGCACGCCCTCCTCCTGCAAGGCAGCATGGAAGGAGAGCATCGCGTCGCGGTCCGTAGCCATGGAGTCGCGATAGTTCCGCGGCGCCGCGGCCGATGTGAAGAAGGTTTGGAAGATGGCTGGCATGCCCTGCACGAGCATTGCCAGCCCGTGCTTGGCACCCAGAGCCGAGAGTCCATCCATGAGCTGCCGGCCGCACGCTTCCATCCCGCGATAGATCGCGCCGTTGTCGGCTTCTAGGATATCGAGTGCCGTCAGTGCCGCGGCCATGCTCTGGACGTTGCCGTTATAGGTGCCACCATGCATCACGCCCTTGTCGAGCAGGGTGTCCATGACGTCGCGCCGGCCGGCGACCAGGGCGAGCGGAAAGCCCGCCGCCACGGCCTTGGCATAGATGACGAGGTCGGCCGTGACGCCGTACTTCGCCTGCGCACCACCCAGGGCCACGCGAAAGCCGGTGATGACCTCGTCGCAAATGAACAGCGCGCCGTGCTTGCGGCAAAGGTCGCGCACGCCCTCCAGATACCCCGGCAGCGGCGGGATCGCACCGCCATTCACCATAACCGGCTCCATGATCACGCCGGCAATCTCGCCGCGATGGCGCTCCAGCGCCTGCTCCAGAAGGTCGAGATCGTTCCAGCCGCAGACCACGACATCGTCCAGCACGCTTGGCGGCATGCCGGGCGAACCGGCGACCGGCACCGGCGTATCGGCCGGCCCAGCCTCGTTCAGCGACGGCTTGGTGCTGATGAACGCCTGATCGCTCCAGCCGTGATAGTGGCCCTCGAACTTCAGGATCTTGTTCCGGCTGGTGAAGGCGCGCGCCAGCCGCATCGCCATCAACACGGCCTCGGTGCCCGAGGTCGCAAAGCGCACGACTTCGGCGCCCGGCAACAGGCGGCTCAGCCGCTCCGCCAGTTCGGCCTCGCGCGGATGCTGTGCCGCAAAGACCTGCCCTTCCGCGAGAGAGGCCGCCACGGCATCGATAACCTTCTTCGGGGCGTGCCCCAGGATGGCCGGACCATTGCCCAGCACGTAATCAATGTGGACGTTGCCGTCGATGTCGTAGAGGCGAGCGCCTTCGCCGCGCGCAAAGAAGAGCGGCACCGGCACGCTGGCGTAGCGCACGTTGCTGCTGACGCCGCCGGCCATGTGCTTGCGGGACTTTTCGTAAAGCGCGATCGACTTGGTGTAACTGCGCATGCCCCTCATCCCGCAAGAACGGTACCACACGGGTCATGCCCGTGGTCACGAACACTGCCGAGCCTAGCGACCGCTTCACGCGCCAGCAATGCATTTTTGTGATCACAAATTCAGAACAACTCGGCTATGGTCGACATCACGATGCGAACCGTCGCCGCCGCTGATGAACTGACCGACACATCGCTGCGCAAGCAAGTCTACGACTCGTTGTGTGCGGCGCTGACGTCGGGCCGCTTCGCGCCGGGACAGAAACTCACCTTCCGCTTTGTCGCAAAGGCCCTCGGCGTCAGCCTGACGCCGGTCCGCGAAGCCGTGCGCCGCCTGGTTGCGGAAGGCGCTTTCGAGATGCAGCCCAATCGGTCCGTCCGCATTCCGCTGATGACGAAAGCGAAAGTGCTGGAGCTGCGCGACATCCGCGTCGCGGTCGAAGGGCTCGCTGCCGGAAAAGCGGCGGAAGTGGCGACCAGGGCGCAAGTCGCCAACCTGCGCCGTATCGCACGCGAGATCGTCGCCGTGCGTAAACGCGGCGACAGCGTGGCGGATCGCGAGAAGATCAGCGAGTTTCACTTTGCCCTCTATGCTATCGCAGCCCAGCCGACGTTGCTGCGCGTGATCGAAGGGCTATGGCTGCAGACCGGCCCCTACATGAACCTGCTCTTTCCCGACTACATCGCCTCGGCCGGCGGACCGGCGCGGCGACTGCGCATCATCCAGGCGCTGCAGGCGCGCAACGCCGTTGCGGCCCGCCGGGAAATCGAGAACGATGTTCACAGTACGCTTTCCTATGTCGCCAGCCTCGCCGACGAAGCCGGCAACATCGTTCCCGCCCTGCCGTCCGCCGCCGGAAGCCGCCGCGGCAAAGGAAAAGCCGATGCGGCCCTCGAACTTTCCTCAAACGTCTAGATCTCAACCGAGTACGGAGAAAATCGTGGCACAGCAGCTCAGCAATCAACGCATAGCCTGGTTCAACGGCCAGTTCATGCCCGAGAACCAGGTCATGATCCCCTTCCGCGACCGGAGCTGGAAGTACGGCGACGGCGCCTTCGACATGACGCGCACCTTCGAGGGCGTCCCCTTCCGCCTGAAGGAGCATATCGACCGCTTCTACCGTTCGCTGCGCTACCTGCAGATCGATCCCGGCATTGGCCCGAAGGAGATGGTGGCGCACAGCGAAGAAGTCGTGGAGCGCAATGCACATCTGCGCGAAGCCGTCGGTGACTGGTGGATCGGCCAGCGCGTCAGCCGCGGCGTCGATGCCGTGGGCGACGAAGGCTGGGATCACACCGGCCCCAACGTCGTGATCGAAGTGCTGCCGCTGCCGCTCAAGACCCGCGGCAAGCTCTACCGCACCGGCGCCGACGTCATGACCACGACCGTGCGCCGCACCGCGCCGTCGATGCTCTCGCCGCGCGCCAAGACGCACAACTATCTCAACATGATCATGGCCGAGAAGCCGATCAAGGCGCTGAACCCGGACGCCTGGCCGGTCCTGCTCGACGAGAACGGCAACCTGGCCGAGGGCCTGGGCAGCAACATCTTCATCGTGCGCGAGGGCGAGCTTTTCACGCCGTCCGAGCGCTACGTGCTGCCGGGCGTCAGCCGGCAGATGACCATCGACATGGCCAAGCAGCTCGGCATCTCCTGCACGGCGGGCGACATCGACATGTTCGATGCGGCCAATGCAGAAGAGATGTTCCTGACCTCGACCAGTCTCTGCATTCTCCCGGTCCGCAGCTTCAACGGCGCCCCGGTGGCCGACGGCAAGATCCCGGGCCCGATCACCAAGAAGCTGATCGATGCCTACGCCAAGAGTGTCGGCTGCGATTTCGTGGCTCAGTACCTCAAGTTCTCGCAGTAGCGAGATGCCCCCTTTCGCGGTGCACGCGAAGGGGGCGACTCGGCCAGCCAACAGGCGTAGACTTCCTCCTCGTGGTGGATCGCGTACCGTCGTGATCACCGTGTGATCGTGACCGGGCCGCGACCTTCGGACATTCGTTCGCAAGGAGGCAGTCATGGCGACGCAGAACCACATCCGCAATCCCTTGGAATGGGGTTGGGAGCATCTCAAGCAAACCGGCCAGGCCGTTGGCTCGGCCGCACAGACGATGGAAGGCACCTGGGAAGATCGCGCCTCGACGACGCCCACGGTTCGCCGCATTACCTCGACGGATATCAGGGAAGCTCTGTCGGCCGGTTGGCGTGACTTCGGCGCCGTACGCACCGACATCGTCTTCCTCTGCCTGCTCTATCCGCTCGCCGGCCTCGTCATTTCGCGCATGGCCTTCGACTACGGCATGCTGGCACTGGTCTTCCCGCTGATCGCAGGCTTCGCGCTCATCGCCCCAGTGTTCGGTATCGGCCTCTACGAGATCAGCCGACGGCGCGAAGTGGGGCTCGAAGCACGCTGGACCGACGTCTTCTCCGTCGTGCGCTCCCCGAACATCGGCTCGATCATGGTGATGGGCCTGCTGCTGCTGGCGATCTTCTGCCTGTGGCTGTTCGCGGCCAACTTCATCTACACGGTGACGCTCGGCCCCGATGCGCCGGTCTCGGCCGTGGCCTTTGCCCGCGACGCGCTGAGCACGCCGGCGGGATGGACCATGACCGTCGTCGGCATCGGCGTCGGCTTCCTCTTCGCCCTCGCCGTGCTAGTGACCGGCGTCGTGTCGTTTCCCCTGCTGCTCGACCGCAAGGTTGGTGTCGGCACGGCGATCGCAACCTCCGTTCGGGCGGTATGGATGAACCCCGGTCCGATGGCCCTGTGGGGTCTGGTCGTGGCAGGCAGCCTCGTGGTCGGCATGATCCCGCTGCTGGTTGGCCTCGCCATCGTTCTGCCGGTCCTCGGCCATGCGACCTGGCATCTTTACCGCAAGGTCGTCGCCTGATCTCAAACGAGGATAACTTCGTCTTTCCGCTCCCCCGTGTCGCGGGGGAGCGTTAGGGAGGAGGGGAGCAGCGAGAACTCGGGGGAGATGCGCATGTTCACCTGGATCGTGAAGCAACCGGCCGATGGCATCGTCATCGCCCCGGACGAGCGGCTGCCGTGGCCGCAGACCGTCGCGCTGGGCATCCAGCATGTGGTCGCCATGTTCGGCGCCACGATCCTCGGCCCCTTGCTGATGGGCTTCGATCCCAACATCGCCGTGCTGATGAGCGGCGTCGGCACTCTTATCTTCTTCGTGGCGGTTGGCGGCAAGGTGCCGAGCTATGTCGGCTCCTCCTTCGCCTTCATTTCCGTGGTGGCGGCGGCAACCGGCTATGCCGGTCAGGGCGCCAACGCCAACATTCCCCTCGCGCTGGGCGGCATCGTCGTCTGCGGCGCGATCTATGCGCTGATCGGCCTCGGCGTCATGAGCGCAGGCGCGGCCTGGATCGAACGGCTGATGCCGCCGGTCGTCACCGGCGCCGTGGTGGCCGTGATCGGCCTCAACCTCGCCTCCGTGCCGGTCAAGAATATGGCGCCGACATCGTTCGACGCCTGGATGCAGGCCCTCACCTTCACCACCATCGCGCTCGTCGCCGTCTTCACGAGCGGCATGACGCGGCGGCTGCTGGTGCTCGTCGGATTGATCCTCGCCACTGTCGCCTACGCCGTGCTGACCAACGGCCTGGGCTGGGGCAAGCCGATCAGCGGCGACCTGCTCGCCAAGGCCGCCTGGTTCGGCGCCCCCAACTTCGTGGCGCCGGTCTTCGACACCAAGGCAATCGTGCTCATCGCCCCGGTGGCGCTGATCCTGGTGGCCGAGAATCTCGGTCACCTGCGCGCCGTCGGCGCGATGACCGGCCGCAACATGGACCCTCATCTCGGCCGTGCCTTCCTGGGGGATGGCGTCGCCACCATGGTATCGGGCGGCGTCGGCGGCACGGGCGTCACGACCTATGCCGAGAACATCGGCGTGATGGCCGCGACCCGCGTCTATTCGACGGCGCTGTTCGTGGTCGCCGCCCTCTTCGCCATCGTGCTCGGCTTCTCGCCCAAGTTCGGCGCACTGATCCATACCATCCCGCTGCCGGTGATGGGCGGCGTCAGCATCGTGGTGTTCGGCCTGATCGCCATCGCCGGCGCCAAGATCTGGGTCGACAACAAGGTCGACTTCTCCGACAGCCGCAACCTGATGGTGGCGGCCGTCACCCTAGTGCTGGGCACCGGCGACTTCACCCTGAAGTTCGGCGACTTCGCCATGGGCGGCATCGGCACCGCAACCTTCGGCGCCATCATCCTGAATGCCGTGCTCGGTGGCAGAAAGCGTTAGGCGCGCCGCCAGACGATCTGCTGAGTGCGGTTGGTGCCGGCTGCGAAGTCCGGTCCCGACAGGGTAAGCCGGTCGCCGTCGAGCTCGATGTGGCGGGTCGAGCGCAGGCCGACCAGCGCGGGATTGGTCGAAAGCTCGATACTGTGAAAGACCGTGCCGTCCACGATCTCGTAGCAGCCGGCATAGGCGAAGCACTCGCTGGCATCGGCGCGCATGATCGTTGCGCTCACCTGGCCGCCGGGCGTGTAGAGGATGTAGCCCTTCGCATCGGCTCCCATCGGGAACTCGGGTGGCCGGCCGTCCTCGTAAAGGAACGACCAGCTTTCGAGACGCCAGCCGCCCAGCAGGTCGCTCATTCGAACTCGACCAGTTCGGCGCCTTCGGTCACCTGCTCGCCGACAGCGTAGCGCACGCTCTTCACCTTGCCGTCCGCGGGGGCCGCGAGTGTGTGCTCCATCTTCATGGCTTCGAGCACAAGCAGGGGCTGGCCCTTGCTCACCGTGTCGCCCGCCTTCACGCGCAGGTCGATGATCTTGCCAGGCAGCGGCGCCCGCACCGCCGTCTCGGCCGACGCCGTCGCTTCGTACTGTGTCACGTCAAGGGGATCGATCAGCCGCAGCCGGCGGTTCTCGCCGTCGGAGAACACCGCATAGTCGATGCCGCCATCATTGGCCTTGCGGCGCACGACGGTGGCCACAAACGTGTCGTCGCCGAGGCCGATCGCCAGCCGGCCATCGTCATAGCGCCGGACCCGCGCGTCTTGCGCACCGCCCGGCAGCTCAAGCCGCAAGCCGCCATCCTTCAAGCGCCGCGCGATCACCGCCACGTCGCGCTCGCCATCGTTCCAGCGCACCTCGTCGTGGCCTTCGTCGAGCAGGCGGAAGCTGTTCTGCTGGTTCCACGGCGACCAGGGATCGCCGGCCGGCGGCGGAGCCTCCTGCCATTCGACCAGCCGGGCCAGCGTGGCGACCGCAAAGGCGCGATCTCCCGCGGGAACAACCTTGGCGAACAAGGTATCGCGATGGCGTTCGATGAAACCGGTATCGACCTCACCGCCGACGAAGGCCGGATGGGAGCACAGCGCCTTCAGGAGCGCGGCGTTGGTCGTCACGCCCACCACTTCGGTCTCGCCCATCAGCGCCGCCATGCGGCGCATCGCCGAGGTGCGGTCGCGGTCGTGAACGATCACCTTGGCAATCATCGGATCGTAGAAGGGCGTCACCGTATCGCCCTGGCGCACGCCGGTATCGACGCGCACATGGGCGCCCTCCTCCGGCAGCCGGAGATGCACGAGTGTTCCGGTCGAAGGAAGGAAGTTGCGGGCCGGATCCTCGGCGTAGAGCCGGACCTCGACGGCATGACCGTCGATGCGGAGTTGATCCTGCGTCAACGGCATCTTGCCGCCGGCGGCGACCACGAGCTGCCATTCGACCAGGTCCTGGCCGGTGATCGCCTCCGTCACCGGATGCTCGACCTGCAGGCGGGTGTTCATCTCCATGAAGAAGAAGGTGCCGTCCTGGTCGGCGATGAACTCGACCGTGCCCGCGCCCTGGTAGCCGATGGCGCGCGCGGCCGCGACGGCGGCCTCGCCCATCGCCTTGCGCCGCGCGGGATCCATGTTCGGAGCGGGCGCCTCTTCGATCACCTTTTGATGGCGCCGCTGGATCGAGCAATCGCGCTCGAAGAGAGAGAGGCAGCCGCCATGGCTGTCGGCGAAGACCTGGATCTCGATGTGGCGCGGCCGCGTCAGATACTTCTCGATCAGCACATGATCATCGGCAAAGGCGGCCTTCGCCTCGCGCTTGGCGCCGGCCAAGGCATCGGCAAACTTGTCGGCGCTCTCGACGACACGCATGCCCTTGCCGCCGCCGCCGGCCGACGCCTTGATCAGCACCGGAAAGCCGATACGGGCCGCTTCCTTCGCCAGCAGTTCCGGTGACTGGTCGTCGCCATGATAGCCCGGCACCAGCGGCACCCTGGCCTTCTCCATGATCTTCTTGGCTTCGCTCTTGGAGCCCATGGCACGGATGGCAGCAGGCGGCGGCCCGATGAAGACGATGCCGGCCTTGGCGCAAGTGTCGGCAAAACCCGCATTCTCCGACAGGAAGCCGTAGCCGGGATGGATTGCCTGCGCGCCGGTGCGCCGGGCAGCGTCGATGATCTTCTCGGCCACGAGATAGCTCTCGCGGGCGGGCGACGGGCCGATATGAACGGCCTCGTCGGCCATCGCGACGTGGCGGGCATTGCGGTCGGCATCGGAGTAGACGGCCACCGTCTTGATGCCGAGCCGGCGCGCCGTCTTGATGACGCGGCAGGCGATCTCGCCACGGTTGGCGATCAGGATCTTGGAAAACATCAGGCGGCCCACCTTGGCTTGCGCTTGTTCAGGAAGGCGCTCATGCCTTCGATCGCATCGTCGGTCGTGCATTGCACAGCAACATGCTCGCCGATCAGGTCGGCGACCTGCTCATCGTGCGTCATGCCGTCGATCTCGGTGACGAGTTGCTTGACCAGCGTCTGCACCGACGGCGCCCCGCGCTTCAGCTCCCCGGCCAGCTCCGCCACGGTGGCATCGAGCGCATCGGCATCCACCACCCGGTCGACCAGGCCGATCTGCAAGGCCGCGGCGGCATCGAAGATCCCGCCGTGCATCAGGAGCTGGCGCGCCTTGCGCGGCCCCACCGCCTGGATCAATACCGGAATGGCGATGCCGGCCAGCAGGCCGTTGCGTGCCGAGGTCAGGCCGAAGCGGGCCTTGGACGATGCCACGGCAAAATCGCAGGCCAGCATCAGGCCGACGCCGCCGCCTACGGCCGCGCCCTGGACCCGCGCAATCGACGGCTTGGGAAAATCGTAGACCGCCTGCACCGCGCCCATCATGGCGTCGGCGCCGACCTTTCGGGTGATGGCATCGAGTTCGGGCCAGGTCAGCACCCAGTTGAAATCGCCGCCGGCCGAGAAGGCCGGCCCCTCGCTTGCGACGACCAGCACGCGCACGGCTTCGTCTGTAGCGAAAGCCGCGACCGTATCGATGATGATGCGGGCGGTATCGCCGTCGAAGGAGTTCATTTCCTTCGCCCGGTTGAGGGTGAGCGTCGCTACGCCCCCTTCGACCTTGGTCAGGATGGAAGACGTCATGGTCTGCATCACATCCGGAAGACGCCAAACTTTGTCTGACCGATCGGCTGGTTCATCGCCGCCGACAGGCCCAGCGCCAGCGCCATGCGCGTGTCGGCCGGATCGAGGATGCCATCGTCCCACAGCCGCGCCGTGGCATAATAAGGATGGCCCTCGCGCTCGTACTGGTCGCGGATCGGCTGCTTGAACTTCTCTTCCTCTTCCTTCGACCAGGCGCCGCCCTTGGCCTCGATATTGTCGCGGCGCACCGTGGCCAGCACGCTGGCAGCCTGTTCGCCGCCCATGAGCGAGATGCGTGCGGAGGGCCACATCCAGAGAAAGCGCGGGCTGTAGGCGCGGCCGCACATGCCGTAGTTGCCGGCGCCGTAGCTGCCGCCCACGATCACCGTGAACTTCGGCACGTTCACGGTCGAAACCGCCGTTACCATCTTGGCGCCGTCGCGCGCGATGCCGCCCGCCTCGTACTTACGGCCGACCATGAAGCCCGTGATGTTCTGCAGGAAGAGCAGCGGAATGCCACGCTGGCCGCAGAGTTCGATGAAGTGCGCGGCCTTCAGCGCCGACTCGTTGAACAGGATACCGTTGTTGGCGACGATGCCGATGGGATAGCCCCAGATGCGGGCGAAGCCGGTCACGAGCGTCGTGCCGTAGAGATGCTTGAACTCGTCGAGTTCGCTGCCGTCGACCAGACGCGCAATGACCTCGCGCATGTCGTACGGCGTGCGGCTGTCGGGCGGCACGACGCCGTAAAGCTCCTCGGCGGCATAGAGCGGATCGCGCGGCGGCAGCAGCGATACCGAAGGAGACTTCCTCCAGTTGAGGTTGGCCACGATGCGTCGCGCCATGCCGAGCGCGTGGCTGTCGTTCTGGGCATAGTGATCGGCAACGCCCGAGGTGCGGGCATGGACGTCGGCACCGCCGAGATCCTCGGCACTCACCACCTCGCCGATTGCGGCCTTTACCAGCGGCGGGCCGGCCAGGAAGATCGTGCCCTGCTTGCGCACGATGATGGTCTCGTCGCTCATCGCCGGCACATAGGCGCCGCCGGCCGTACAGGAGCCCATCACGACGGCGATCTGCGGGATGCCCTGCGCCGACATGTTGGCCTGGTTGTAGAAGATGCGGCCGAAATGGGTCTTGTCGGGAAAGACCTCGGGCCATTGCGGCAGGTTGGCGCCGCCGGAATCGACCATGTAGATGCAGGGAAGCCGGTTCTCCATCGCCACTTCCTGGGCGCGGAGATGCTTTTTCACCGTCATCGGATAGTAGGTGCCGCCCTTCACGGTGGCATCGTTGCAGACGATCACGCATTCGACGCCGCTGACGCGGCCGATGCCGGTGATCACACCTGCTCCGGGCGCTTCGTTGTCATACATGTCGAGCGCAGCCAGCGGCGACAGTTCGAGAAACGGCGAGCCGGGATCGAGCAGCGCCCGCACCCGCTCGCGCGGCAGCAACTTGCCGCGCGCCACATGGCGCTTGCGCGAGTCCTCACCGCCCCCCAGGCGGATCCGGTCGGTGCGCTGGCGCAAATCCGAAAGCTGCGCGCGCATCGCCTCGGCGTTGCGCTTGAAGGTGTCGGAACGGGTGTCGATCTGGGAGGAAAGTACGGTCATGTCCGGGCAAAACTGCCCGGACCGGCGGCCCCGTGCAAGCGAGCGCTTGGGGTCGTCTAGGGCTGTTGCAGGTGCGGCAGGCGGGACATGATCCGCCAACTCGCAGACTGCTGAACGAAAGCCCGCTGATTGGCGAGGGCCGCGCCGAAATCGGGATCGCGTTCGGCCTGCTCCTTCAGCACGATTTCGGTGTTCTTGCGAAATGCGGCCAGCACGTCAGCCGACCATTCGCGGATCACGACGCCCGACGCCTTGAGCTTTTCCATCGCGAGGGCCTGCACATTGGGCGAGCGGCCCAGCATCCAGGCGATATTGGCCTGGCAAGCGGTTTCTATCTGCACCCGCAACGCGGCCGGCAGCGCCGTCCACTTATCCTTGCGCATCAGGAAGTCGAGCACGGCCGAGGGCTGCTGCCAGCCCGGCATGTAGTAGGGCAGACCGAGCTTGTCGAAGCCCAGGGCGGCATCCATGGCAGGCGTCGACATCTCACCGCCATCGACGATGCCTTGCTGCAACTTGTAAAAGAACTCGCCCGGCGGCAGCGGCACCGGCACGGCGCCCATGCGGGCGATCACTTCAGCCGCCGTCTTGCCATAGCGCAGGCGCTGGCCCTTGAAGTCGGCCACCGTGTTGACGTCGCTGCGGAACCAGCCGCCGCCCTTAGGCCCCTGGATCCCGCACGGAATGCCGGCAATGCCCAGCTTCTCGTAGGCCTGGCGATGGATGCGGCTGCCGTCACCCTCCAGCATCCAGGAGGTCATGTCCTCCGGGCCCGGGCCGAACGGCACCGTGGCGAATACCCCGAACACCGGCGCCTTGGCGGCGGCATAGCCCGACCAGGTGAATGCGGCTTCGAGGTCGCCGTTCTGCAGGGCATCGACCATCTCCGCGGTCGGCGTCACCCGCCCCGGCTCGATGATCTTGATGGCCAGGGCGCCGCCCGACATGTGTTTGACAGTACGTGTGAAGACGCGGACGCCGTCGCCGGAACCTGGAAGGGCCGGGCTGAAGGCCGTCTGCATATGGATGACGCGCCCATATTCGCCAGTCTTTCCAGGCGGTTGGGCTTTGTCCTGGGCGACAGCAAATCCCGACGCCGCAATCAGCATTGCGGCGAGGCCAATGACTTTCCCTAAGTTACGGCGCACGACCGACCATCCGTCGCCCGGCTCTCCCAGCTCCCCCGACCGCTTCTGCGGCCTTATTCACACACCCGATGAGCTTTGCACGCGCCGGGGCCGGGAACAAGGAAAAGACAGGCCTTACAAAGAACCCAATCCGCGGCCGATCAGGATACGCTGGACGTCGCTGGTGCCCTCGTAGATCTGGCAGACGCGAACATCCCGCCAGACCTTCTCCACCAGGTAGTCCGAAACGTACCCGTAGCCGCCGTGGATCTGAATGGCGGCCGAGCACACCTCCTCGGCCATTTCCGAAGCATATAGCTTGGCCATTGCGGCCTCGGTGAGGCATGGGCGCCCAGCGGCACGCAACGTTGCCGCATGCAGGACCATCTGCCGGGCGACTGTCACCTTGGTCGCCATGTCAGCCAGCCGGAACTGCACCGCCTGATGATTGGCGATTGCCGTGCCGAAGGCCACACGCTCGCTGGCGTAGCTGCGTGCGGCCTCGAACGCCGCACGCGCCATCCCGACGGCCTGGGCGGCGATGCCGATGCGGCCTGCCTCCAGGTTGGCCAACGCAATGCGATAGCCCTCGCCTTCCGTGCCGAGCAGGGCATCGGCCCCGACCATGCAATCCTCGAAGGCGATCTGGCAGGTGTCGGACGATTTCTGACCGAGCTTCTTTTCGACCGATGCGACGCGATAGCCCGGTGCCTTGGTCGGCACGATGAAACAGGAGATGCCGCGCTTGGGGGCCGCCGGATCGGTGACGGCGAAGACCAGCGCCACGTCCGCCGTACGGCCCGACGTGATGAACTGCTTCACGCCGTTCAGCACCCAGCCGTTGCCGCAGCGCTCGGCGCGCGTCTTGAGATTGGAGGCATCCGACCCCGCCTGCGGCTCGGTGAGACAGAAGGCGCCAAGCATCTCGCCGCGCGCCAACGGCTTCAGCCAGCGCTCTTTCTGCGCGGCCGAGCCGTAGGCCAGCAGCGCTGCGCAGTCGGGCGAGTTGTTGACGCTCATCACCGTCGAGAGCCCGCCATCGGCCGCCGCGATTTCCTCCAGCGCCAGAACGTAGGAGACCATGTCGGAGCCGGCACCGCCCCATTCCTCGGGCACACACATGCCCATGAAGCCCATGCGGCCCATCTCGGCGAGAAGCGTGCGCGGAATCTCGCCCGCGGCCTCCCAGGCGCGGACGTTGGGCAACACCTGCTCCTGCGCAAAGGCGCGGGCGGTGTCGCGGATCAGGGTCTGTTCTTCGCTGAGCAGCATCGGTTTCCGCCCGAATTACCAGTCGATGGCGCTGCCATCGTAGTTGATGAACCGGCCATTGTCGGCGGGCTTCAGGCCGTCGATTACCTTCACCATCGCGGGCACGCTCTCGGCGATGGTGAGCGTCGCCTGCGTGCCGCCCATGTCGGTCTGCACCCAGCCGGGGTGGAGCACCACGCAGGTCACGCCCTTTGCCGCCACGTCGCGCGCGACGCAGCTCCACTCCATGTTCAACGCCGTCTTGCTGGCACGGTAGGCGTAGCTGCCGCCGCCATTGTTCGCGATGCTGCCCATGCGGCTCGAGATCGCCACCAGCTTGCGGTCCTTCGACCGCGCTACGTGGTCGACGAAGGCGCCGGCCATCATCAGCGGCGCCAGGGCATTCACCTCGAAGACCTCGCGCCAGGTCGCCGGGTCGACCTCCCCCAAGGCCGAGGCCCGTCCGGCGGAGATGCCGGCATTACAGATCAGCACGTCAATGGCCTCACCCGACAGCTTCCCGGCCAGAGCCTTGACCGCCGCATAGTCGGTGACTTCGAGCCTGTGGGCGTGGATGTCGCCTTTGACGTCCTTCAATGCCTCGGGCTTGCGGGCGCAGGCGTGAACCTTCCAGCCCTTGGCTGCGTATTGCTTCACGAAGTCGAGGCCAAGGCCACGCGCGGCGCCGGTGATCAGAACGGTACTCATGCGGGGACTCCCCTCCGGAGGTTCAGCGACGGGTCGACATCAGCCGGGCGCGCTGGCGCTGCCAGTCGCGATCCTTGATGGACTGGCGCTTGTCATGCGCCTGCTTGCCGGTGACGAGGGCGATCTCGATCTTGGCCCGGCCGCGCGGATTGAAATAGACCTGCAGCGGCACGACGGTACGGCCTTCACGCTGGATGGCGCCGATCAGCTTGTTGATCTGCTTGCGATGCAGCAGCAGCTTCCGCGGTCGCCGCGGCTCGTGGTTGAAACGATTGCCGGAGGCGTAGACCGGAATGTTGGCGTTGACCAGCCAGGCCTCGCCACCCTCCTCCGTCACGTAGGACTCGGCAATCGTGCTGCGCCCGCCACGCAGAGACTTCACTTCGGTGCCGGTCAGCGCCAGCCCCGCTTCGAAGGTCTCCTCGATGAAGTAGTTGTGCCGCGCCTTGCGGTTCTGGGCCACAACGGTGCGGTCCAGTTCCGGTTTCTTGGCCACAGGACGCTCGTGCTATCGGGACTCTGGAGGTCGGCTAGTTGATCAGGCCGGCGTGGACCATCGCTTCGCGCACCTGCTTCTTGGTCGCCTCGGTGCACTCGACGAGAGGCAGGCGCATCTTGGCGGCCGACTGCCCCAGCAGCTCGGCGCCGTACTTCACCGGGCCCGGGCTGGTCTCGACGAACAGCGCCTTGTGCAGCGGCATCAGCCGGTCCTGGATCTCGAACACCTTGTCGAGGTCGCGCTTCTTCCAGGCGTCGTGCATGTCGCCGCACAGGCGCGGCGCGATGTTGGCCGTCACCGAGATGCAGCCGTCGCCGCCCTGCGCCAGGAAGCCGACGGCGCTCGCATCTTCGCCGGAGAGCTGGATGAAGCCCTTCTTGGCCTTGAGCTTGGTCAGCGTCGGCCGCGCCATGTCGTAGCTGGCGTCCTTGATGCCGATGATGTTGGGGACCTGCGACAGGCGCACGACGGTCTCGACCTGCATGTCGCCGCCGGTACGCGGCGGCACGTTGTAGAGCAGAATCGGGATGTCGACGGCCTCGGCCACCGCCTTGAAATGCTGAAACAGGCCTTCCTGCGTCGGCTTGTTGTAGTAGGGCACGACCAGCATGGCGGCGTCGGCGCCGGCCTGCTTGGCATGGCGGGTGAGCTCAATCGCCTCGTCGGTGGAGTTCGAGCCGGTGCCGGCGATCACCGGAACGCCGGTGCCCTTGGCGGTCTGGATGCAGATGTCGATGACCCGCTTGTGCTCTTCCATGGAGAGCGTGGGCGATTCGCCGGTCGTGCCGCACGGGACGAGCCCGTCGGTGCCTTCGGCGATCTGCCAGGCCACGAACTTCTCGAATCCCTTCTCGTCGACCGACCCGTTCTTGAACGGCGTGATCAGCGCGACGAGCGACCCGGTGAACATGGCTTCCTCCGATTTTGCCTTGATAAATCCACTCTAAGCCCCGGGGTAGGCCCCCGCAAGGTGAGCAACTTGCCATTGTGATGCCCCAACTCCCTGCCTACGATTCCTGGGTGAAGAAGAACAAATCCCCTCTCCTGCTGCTGGCTCTTCTGACAGCAACGCCAGCTCTGGCTCCGACGGCCGGCGCCCAGAATTTGCGCGACCAGGGCAGCGACCAACCCGTCTCCGGCGCGCCCAACACCGGCCTGCGGCGCGTTCCGACGGACCATGGCAATACGCCTCCGTCGGTACCGGCACCGACAACCTCCACGGCCCCCGCACCGATCTCCCGGCAGCCCGCACCGCCGCCGGCCGGCGGCAGCGTCGGCAGCAGCGATGTTGCCCAGGCTGCGGCCCCGGCCAAACCGCTGAGCGCGGCCGAGGCTGCGGCCTTCACCGCCGCACTCAAGGCGATCGACGAGAACCGCTGGAGCGATGCGCGCGCGGCAGTTGCCAATTTCCGCCAGCCTCTGCTCGACCGCTACGTCGCCTGGAGCATCTTGCGTGCCGCTCCCAAAACCGATGCCGATTTCGCTTCGACCTGGCGTTTCCTGCGAGAGAATGGCGACTGGCCGGAGCCCGAAGCGCTGCGCCGCCAGGCCGAGGAGCGGATGTCGGTGGACACACCTGCACAGGAAATCGTCCGCTACTTCACCGCCTTCCCGCCGCTCACCAGCACCGGCCATATGCGTCGTCTGGAAGCGGCACAGGCCGTGAGCCCCAACGACGTGACCAGGTTTGCGCGCGACACGTGGCAGAATGCGACCCTGCGCAACTCGGACGAAAACGACTTCCTCAACCGCTATGCCCAGCTCCTGACCGGGGCGGACCATATCGCGCGCTTCGACCGCATTCTGCGCAGCGGTCGCGTCGAGGTGGCGCGCGAGCTTCTGTCGAAGCTGCCGCCGGACTATCAGCCAGTTGCCAGCGCGCGGCTCGCGATGGTGACGCGTGCGGCCGATGCGGCAAAACTCCTGCGCAACGTGTCGGCCGCCAAACTCAACGAGCCTACGCTGCGGCTGGAGCGCGTGCAGTGGCTGCGGCGCACCGGCAATCTCGACGATGCCAAGGCGGCACTCGCCGGTCCAACCACCAACCTTCCGGAGGCCTGGTGGAGCGAGCGCAACCAGCTCGCGCGCGATCTGCTGACAGCGAACCGGCCTGCCGATGCCTATGCCGTCGCGTCGGGCCATAGCCTGACCAAGGGCGTCGCCTTCGCCGATGCGGAGTTTCTCGCGGGCTGGGTAGCGCTCCGCCAGCTCAAGAAGCCGGCCGACGCGGTGAAGCACTTCCAGAAGCTGCATGACGGCGTCACGACCGACATTTCCAAGAGCCGCGGCGCCTACTGGCTCGCCCGCGCACACGAAGCCGCCGGCCGCCCCAAGGATGCGGGCGACTGGTACGCCCGGGCCGCGGCTTACGGCCAGACCTTCTATGGCCAGCTTGCCGCTCGCAAGGCGGCGGCAGGCAGTACGAAGCTGCCCGGCGACCCGGTCGCTACGGCCACCGAACGCCAGTCGCTCGATGGACGCGACCTCGCGACGATGGCGCGCTATCTCGGACAGGCCGGCGACTTCGAGCGGACGCGTCCTTTCCTGTTGCAGCTTGCCCGACTGGTGAAAGCACCGGGCGAGACTGCGTTGCTGGCCCAGCTCGCCCTCGACCTGAAACGCCCGGATGTCGGCCTGACCATTGCCCGTCGCGCGCCGCAGAACGGTGTGACCTTGTTCGATGCGGCCTTCCCCGTCGTCGATCTCGGCGCCACCGGCTCGATCGAGCGCGCGCTCGCCCTGGCCGTGACGCGGCAGGAGAGTTCGTTCAACGCTGCCGCCGTCTCGTCCTCCGGCGCGCTCGGCCTGATGCAGCTCCTGCCCGGAACCGCGCGCGACGTCGCCGGCCGCCTCGGCGTGCCCTTCATCCAGGACAGGCTGACGCGCGATCCCGCCTACAACGTCCAGATCGGCAGCCAGTATCTAACCGAGATGCTGCAGCGCTTCGGCGGCTCCTACGAGATTGCCCTTGCCGCCTACAATGCCGGCCCCAACCGCGTCGCGCGCTGGATGGAGTCGATGGGGGATCCACGTACCAGTAAGGTCGACATGGTCGACTGGATCGAGAGCATCCCCTTCCGCGAGACGCGCGATTATGTCCAACGCATCATGGAAGGCGTCGTGGTCTACCGCGAGCGGCTGAACGGCCAGGTCCGCACCGTGCCGCCGGCGCTCGGACGCTCCTAGCCCAGCCGTTTCAACGCCGCGTCCGGCAGCGGTCCCTTCCCGACGGCCGCGATGGCGGCGTCGAGGTGGTCGAGAGTCGAGTAGCCGATCAGCATCGTCGATACGGCGGGATGGGAGATGACGAAGCGCTCGCCAAGCTCCGTCAGGCTGCCGGCCACGCCGTCGCGCACCAGCGGCTCCAGCTGTCTGGCGCGCGCAACGTCGGCCGCGAAGTCGGGCGCCGAGCCGATCGGCGCCACGTCCTGCATGGCCAGCGGATGGCGATCGATCGTGCCGCTCAAGGCGCCGCCGGCCAGGGCGCGGATGACGATGGCGCCCATGTCCGCCGCCTTCGCCCTGTCGAGCAGACGGCCATAGTCGAGGCCCGGTGCGCCGGCCGGCATCGGGCCGCCGGCGCTGGGGTTCAATGCGTTGTAGACAACCTGCACCGTATCGAAGAGTCCCGACTCGACGGCCCGCAGCAATGCCGCCGGCTCGCCGACACCGCTGAAACCGATGAAGCGTGTCTTGCCGGATGCCCTGAGCTTTTCCATCGCCGGCGCCACCTGCTCCAGCGCGATGTCGATGGCGAGCCTGTCGCCGGCATCCTGGGCCGCCAACGGATTGTGAAGCTGGAAGAGATCGACATGATCCCGCCCCATGCGCTTCAGGCTGTCTTCCATTCCGCGCACGATTGCGCCCGCCACATCCTGCCGGTGCTCGGCGACGAGCCGGACCTTCGTGCCGACCACGACGTCGGCCTTCAGCGCCTTCAGGGCGCGACCGAGATTACGTTCCGATTCGCCGTTGCCGTAGATCGGTGCGGTATCGAAATAGTTGATGCCGGCCTCGACGGCACGTGCCAGCGCGCGCTTCTGGTCGGCCGCCGCACCCTTGGTGAAAAGACCGCCGACCGCGCCGGCGCCATAGCCCAGAACCGAGACCTGGAGGCCGGTTCGGCCGAGACGTCGCCTCTCCATCAGGACTCGCCTTCGATGCGAACCTTGCCGGCCTCGTTGTCCACGATGACGTGATTGTCATAGTAGGTCACGGTAGGCGTCGCGCCGAAGGCGGCCGCCATTCGTTTCTCCCACTCCGGCGTGTACCATGCGCGGGCTGCTGCCTCGGACTCCCAGAGATAGACACCGCCACCGCCGGCATCGCCGTTGAGGTAGTACTTCTTCAGGAGCCCCTTGGCGCCCAGCGCCGTATAGGTCGGGGCGGATTTGCGCGCGGCCTCGACGGCGGCGTCGCGCGGGCGCTTGGTCATGGGGATTTGAACGATGGCGACGAACATGCGAGCGAGCCTACGTCCATTCGGCTCCAGGGGGCAATGATGCGTACCGACCTTACCGGCATCGAGATCTGCGTTTTCGACGCCTACGGCACACTTTTTGACTTCAACTCCGCCGTGGCGCGCCACCGCGCCGCGATTGGACCTTCCGCCGACGCCCTGGCGGAGATGTGGCGCGTCAAGCAGATCCAGTACACTTGGCTGCGCAACAGCATGGGCACCTATGCCAAGTTCTGGCAGGTCACCGGCGAGGCGCTCGATCATTGCCTCGCCGCCCACCGCATTGCCGATCCCGCGATTCGCGAGAAGCTGATGGGCGCCTATCTGGCGCTCGATCCCTTTCCCGAAGCACCCGGCATGCTCGCCCGCCTGAAGCGCGGCGGGATGCGCATGGCGATCCTGTCGAACGGCAATCCCGAGATGCTCGACCCGATGGCAGCGGCATCCGGTCAGGCTGAAGCCTTCGAAGCCGTGCTGAGCGTCGACGAGGTCGGCGTCTTCAAGCCCGATCCGCGCGTCTACCGGCTGGTCGAAGCGCGCTGCGGCGTCCCCCCGACGAAGGTCTGCTTTCTTTCTTCAAATTGCTGGGATGCGCATGGTGCGGCTCAGTTTGGCTTTCATACCGTCTGGGTGAATCGGACGGGCGCTCCCAACGACAATCTGCCCGGTGCACTCGCGCGTGAAATCCGCGATCTTTCCGAACTTCCCGACCTGATAGGTGTTCCGCGATGAGTTCGTTGCCGACCTTTGCCGATGTTCAAGCCGCTGCCCGCCGTCTCGACGGGGTGACGATCCGCACGCCGCTGCTCGAGAACGAGCGAGTCAACCGTACGCTGGGCGGCCGGCTTTTCATCAAGGCGGAGTGCCTGCAACGGACCGGCTCGTTCAAGCTGCGCGGCGCCTACAATTTCCTCGCCGCCATGAGCGAGGCCGATCGTGCCAAGGGCGTCGTCGGCTGGTCGTCCGGCAATCATGCGCAGGGCCTCGCCGAAGCAGCCCGGCTGTTGGGCGTAAAGGCCACCATCGTGATGCCGGCCGATGCGCCGGCCCTCAAGGTCGCCAACACGAAGGCCAGCGGCGCCGAAGTGATCCTCTACGATCGCGTGAAGGACAGCCGGGAGGAAATCGGCCAGGGCATCGCAGCCAAGACCGGCGCCACCATCGTCCCGCCCTACGATCATCCCTGGATCCTGACCGGCCAGGGCACGGCGGGCATCGAGATTGCCGAACAGGCCAAGGCGCTCGGTGTCACCCTCGATGCGGTGGCGGCACCTTGTTCGGGCGGCGGCCTCGCAACCGGCGTCGCACTCGGCGTCAAGGGCATCAGCCCGACGACCTCGGCGCATGCCGCCGAGCCGGCCGGCTTCGACGATCTGGCCCGCTCGCTGGCCGCCGGCACCAAGCAGAAGAACGAGAAACTGTCGGGCTCGATCTGCGATGCCCTGCTGGCGCCGACGCCGGGCGACGTTACCTTCCCGCTCGCCCTGAAGGTACTGGGGCCGGGCCTCGTCGTCAGCGACGACGAGGCGCTCGACGCGATGGAACTGGCCTTCCGCGAGTTCAAGCTCGTCGTCGAACCCGGCGGCGCCGTGGCGCTGGCGGCCGCACTCACGGGCAAGCTGCCGGTCAAGGGCAGCGCCGTCGCGGTCGTCTGCTCCGGCGGCAACGTCGATCACGCGACCTTCAAGCGGGCCCTCGGCCGCGCCAAGGCATGACCCTGTCGCGGCGCGCCCGCCGCGAATGGCGGTTCTTTCTCTGGTTCAGCGTCGCGAGCGCTGCCATCAGCGCCTATTTCGGCTACGCCGTCGGGGCGGAAGACGAGTCGGCGATCAGGGGAGCGTTGCACGGCGTCATTGCTTCGCTGCTGATCGCCACGCCGATCGTCTTCGCCGAAATCCGCGGGCGCCGCATCGCGCTGCTACGCCGCCTGCGACGCCTGCCGTGGGCCGCCTTCGTCACCATCAAAGCGCTGTTCTACATCGCCGTCATCGTCGGCGGCCTGCTGACGATGCGTGTGCTGACCCACGCTCCGAACGAAGATCCCTTCGCCCTCACGCCGGCCTTTCGCGGCGGGATCGTCTTCGGCGTCGCGATGTCGTTGCTCGCCAACCTGATCGTCGAGACGGGCGGCCTGCTCGGTTTCTCGACGCTGAAGAACATACTGACCGGCCGCTACGTGCATCCGCGCCGGGAACGAAGGGCGTTTCTGCTGATCGACATGCGTGACTCGACGGGCCTCGCCGAGTCGCTGGGTCCCGTCCACTTCCACGAGCTGCTCAACAGCTTCTTCCGCGACATCGCCGACGCGGCGTTCGAGAGCGAAGCGGAGATCCACAAGTATGTCGGCGACGAGGCGATCCTGACCTGGCCGATGAACAAGGCCTTGGCTGGCGGCGAGTGCCTCGCCTGCCCCTTCCTGGCGCGCGACCTGATCGCCCGCAACGCCGATCACTATCGCCAGCGCTATGGCGTCGTCCCGACGTTCCGTGCCGTGCTTCATTGCGGCGAGATCGTCGCCGGCGAAATCGGCGACGTACGGCGCGAGATCGCCTATGTCGGCGACACATTGAACGTCGCCGCCCGACTGCTCGATGCCGCGAAGGACCTGGGGCAAGACACTCTCGTCTCGCAGGACCTCCTGCAAATCGTCGAACTGCCGGCCGGACTCAAGGCTACATCGCTGCCGACCCTGACTATTCGCGGCCGGACGGCACCCCTCGGCATCTCGGCGCTATCGCGCGTCGGCCAGGATTAGGTCGGCCGCCTTCTCGCCGATCATCATGCAGGCGGCGTTGGTGTTGCCCGACACGAGTGTGGGCATGATCGACCCGTCGGCGACGCGCAGGCCCTCGATCCCGTGCACCCGCAGCCGGGGATCGACGACGCTGTCCGAATTGCGGCCCATCCGGCATGTTCCGACCGGGTGATAGGCCGACTGCCCTTCCCGCTTCGCGTAGTCGAGAAAGTCGCTGTCGGTCCAGGCTTCGGAACCGGGCAGCAGCTCTTCCGTGATGATGCGGGACAGAGCGGGCGTGCGGCTCAGCACGCGGGTGAACTTGATCGCCGCAACAGCGGCGTTCTGATCGTTGGGCGTCGACAGATAATTGGCGACAATCTCGGGATGATCCTCGGGATTGCGCGAAACGACGCGGACATGGCCGCGGCTCTCCGGGCGCGACTGGTTCGCGAGGATCGTTAAACCCGAAAACTTGTGAGGGCCGCGGTCGATCCGGTCGGTCGACCAGGGGAAGAAATGGAACTGCGTATCCGCCTCGGCCGACTGCGGCATCAGGCGCGTGAAGGCGCCGGCAAAGGCTGGACTGGCCGTCAGCGGTCCCGTCTTCATCAAGATGTATTCGACGGCAGCGCTCACCCGTCGATGCATCATGTTGATGTCGTCGTTGACTGTGAGGCGCCACCAGGTCCTGTAGGTGGACCGAACGCCCCAATGATCCTGCAGGTTCTCCCCGACTCCCGGTATGTCGCGCACCATCGGGATGCCGAGCTGCGATAGCAGCGTCCCCGGTCCGATGCCCGACAGCTGCAGGAGCTGCGGCGATCCGATCGCGCCGGAGCAAAGCACTACTTCGCGACGCGCGCGCACCGTCCGGCTCTCGCCGTTCATACGGAAAGCGACCCCCGTGGCACGGCCGTTCTCGACGAGGATGCGCTCGGCCATCGCGTCGGTGGTCACCTGGCAATTGGCGCGCTTGCGGGCCTTGGCGATGTAGGCGCGGCCGGTCGAGTTGCGCCGGCCGCCGCTGATGGTGGCGTGGTAGTAGCCTGCGCCCTCCTGCCCGGCACCGTTGAAGTCGTCGGTCGCCTGGAGACCGACTTCGGCGCAGGCGGCGAGGAAACTGTCGCTCAGTTCGTTGCGATACTCGCCCTGCGTGATCTTCACGGGGCCGCTGCCGCCATGCAGATCGGTTTCGCCGCCAGGATAGCTTTCCAGCCTCTTGAAATACGGCAGGCAATCGTCGAACGACCAACCCTCGTTGCCCATCTGCCGCCAGCCGTCGTAGTCCGACGGCAGGCCGCGGATGTAGACCATGCCGTTGATGGCACTGCTGCCGCCCACCACCTTGCCGCGAGGCCAGTAGATACGCCGACCGTCGAGCCGTGGCTCCGGTGCCGTCACGTACTTCCAATTGACCGCAGCATCGAGGAAGGTCTTGGCAAACCCGAGCGGCATCGAAATCCAGCGGCTGGTGTCGTTCGGCCCCGCTTCGAGCAAAAGAACACTGTATCGCCCGCTTTCAGTCAGGCGGTCGACCAGCGGACCGCCCGCAGACCCTGCCCCCACAACTACGAAGTCGAATTCATCCATTCTGCCGCTTACTGGGAGTTTTGATACTCGACAGCAAGCTACCAAGAATGCCCTTGGGAAGGAAGATGATGAACACGACCAGCAGAACGCCGTAGACGAGGTTATCCCAGCCGACGGCCTTGGTGCCGAAGCCGATGCGCAGGGCCTCTGCAAGGAGAATGGTGATGATGGCGCCGACGGTCGGTCCGAGTGCCACGTAGATTCCGCCGACGACCGCCGCGAAGACCATCTGCAGGGAGATGCCGATGCCGCTCACCGTGTCGGGCGAAATGAACATCTGATACTGACCGTAGAGGGCACCGGCCAGCGCCGTCATCAGCGCGCTAATGACAGTGATGCGCAATTTCTCCGCCGTCACGTTCACACCGGCTGCCGCCGCCGCATCCTCATCCTCGGAGATTGCTTCCATGGCGTAGCGGCTCATGCTGCGATCTATCCAATGCCAGATCAGCAGGCCGCCAGCCCATACGCCCAAGGCGATCAGGTACCAGACGACCTTGTCGTCGAATTGCAATGCGAGGATATGGTTACCCTTGGTTCGTTCCGGCGTGTAACCCAGCGAACCGCCGGTATAGTTGCGTGTGGCAGTGATGACCTGCAGCACGATGCCCGACAGGGCGAGCGTCACCAGCGCGAAATAGTGTCCGGTGATGCGAAACCGGAAGCAGGGATAGGCCACCACCATCGCCAGGGCGCCGGAACAAAGCAATGCCACGGGAATGCCGAGCCAGGGCGTCAGGCCAAAGTGATTCCACAACAGCACGGTCACATAGGCGCCGACGCCCATGAACCCGCCATGGCCCAGCGAAACCAGGCCGAACCGCCCCATCACAGCCCACGACGTATAGGCGAACGACCAGATCAGGATGAGGATCAGGATGTGCAGGTGATAGGGATCGCGATAGACGAAGGGCAGCGCAACCAGAGCCGCGCCGACGATCCAGGGCATGTATTGGCGCAGGTTCACGAGCGCCTCGCCAGCAGACCGGCAGGCCGGACGAACATCATCACGATGAAGAAAGCGAAGGCCAGCACGTAACCCCACTCGAGGTCGGAGAAGAGACCGCCGAGCGAGATGATCTCGGCGAACAGGAAGGCTGCAACGAAGCCGCCGACGAAGTTGCCGAGGCCACCCAGCACGCAGATCAGGAAGGTGATCGGGCCGAACGACAGGCCGACGAAGGGATGCACATCGTACTGCAGCACCAGCAGGCAGGCCGCAAGCCCGGCCAGGGCGCCACCCAGGGCCGACGTCACGACATATATCTTCTTCGCGTCGACTCCCATCAGCGCCATGATCTGGCGATCCTGGGCGATGGCGCGGATGGCCGTGCCGGTGAAGGTGCGCGTCATGAAGAGATAGACGACGATCATGCCGATCAGCGCCGCACCGAAGGCGAGCAGGCGCGAGTAGCTCAGGTGCATGTCGCCCAGAGTCAGGATCGGCAGGCGGATGCCGAGATTGCGGAAGTCGATGCCGAAGGCAACGGTGGCGAAGCTCTGCAGCACGAACAGCACGCCGCCTGTCGCGAGGAGCTGGTTGATCGGCGGAGACGAGAGCAGCGGCGCGATGACCAGGAAGTGCAGCAGCGCGCCCAGCGCCGCCACCAGCAGGATCGCAAGCGGCGCCGCGGCGTAATAGGACAGGCCGTAGTACTGCACGAGGTAGTACATGCCGTACATGCCGATCATCACCAGCTCGGCGTAACAGATCCAGGTCACGTCGATCACGCCGAAGATCAGGTTGAGGCCCAATGCCAGCAGCGCCAGCACACCGCCCAGCAGGATCCCGTTGAGGACCGCTTCAAGGAGGTAGATGTCGAAGATTTCGAGAAATGAACCCATCACCTTCTCCAGATCGGAGCACGGGCGCGCGGCCCGCTTGAACTAGACACCGAGGTAGGCCTGGCGGATCGTGTCGCTGGCCAGAAGCTCGGCCGACGTGCCCGAGGTGCGGATCGAGCCGGCCTCCAACAGGTAGGCGCGGTCCACGACCTGCAGCACCTGCTGCACGTTCTGTTCGACGATCAGCACCGTCAGGCCGCCGGCGCGGATGCGCTTCACCAGCTCGAACACCTGCTGCACCACGACCGGCGCCAGGCCGGCCGACGGCTCGTCGAGCAGCAGCAGTTTCGGATCGCTCATCAAGGCGCGGCCGATGGCGCACATCTGCTGCTCGCCGCCAGACATGGTGCCGGCAAGCTGGTGTCGCCGCTCCTTCATGCGCGGAAACAGGTCGAACACGAAGTCCAGCCGCTCGGCATAGCGGGCACGCGCCGCCGGCATGTAGGCGCCCATCTTGAGGTTGTCCTCGACGGTCAGCCGCGGAAACAGCCGGCGATTCTCGGGCACATGGGCGATGCCCAGCTCGACGATTTTGTGGGCCGGCGTGGCGAGCACATTGGTGCCCTGCATCGCGATGCTGCCCTTGGTCGGCCGGATCAGGCCGGAGATCACCCGCATCAGTGTCGTCTTGCCCGCGCCGTTGGGCCCGATCACGCCGACGGCTTCGCCGGCCTTGACGTCGAGGTTGACACCGAACAGCGCATGGAAGCTGCCGTAGCCAGCGTCGACCGACTTGAGTTCGAGCATGGTCCGGATCCCCGTCAGCGCCGTGCTTCGGCAGCGGCGGCCGCTGCCTGCGTCGAATGGGCGTCGGTGCCGAGATAGACTTCGACGACGCGCGGATCGTTCGATACCTGGCTCGGCAGGCCCTCGGAGATCTTCTCGCCGTGGTCGAGGACCATGACGCGATCGACCACGCGCATCAGCACGCCCATGATGTGTTCGACCCAGATGATGGTGATGCCAAGCTCGTCGCGGATGTTGCGCAGCATGTCGGCCGCCTGATCCATCTCGCTCTCGTCGAGCCCGCCGAGACTTTCGTCGGCCAGCAGAAGCTTGGGTGCCGTGGCCAGCGCCTTGGCAAGCTCCAGCTTCTTGAGGCCCGCCGCCCCTAGCCCGTCGACGCTGGCATCGCGTTCGAGCGGCAGCCCGACCAGGGCGAGTGCCCGCTCGGCGGCATCGTTGGCTGCGGCGACATCGCGGCTGCCCTGGCCATAATAACCTGCCAGCGCCACGTTCTCGAAGATCGAGAGCCGGCGGAACGGCCGCGGGATCTGGAAGGTGCGACCGACACCGGCATTGATGATGCGGTGTGGCGCCAGGCCCGCAAGCTCGCGTCCCTCGAAGGAAATCGATCCCGCCGATGGCGGAAAGGTCCCCGAGAGCATGTTGAAGATGGTGCTCTTGCCCGAGCCGTTCGGGCCGATGAGGCCGAGAATCTCGCCCTTCTCGACCTTGAACGACACGTTGTTGACGGCGGTGAAGCCGCCGAAGCGCTTCACCAGCCCATTTACGACTAACACTGTCGATACCCTCGCTGACGCAACGTTTACGTCCGATCGGCAGTCTGGCGGCCCCGCCCTACTGGTTGCTGTAGGTCGTGCCCTTCGGCAGCGGCAGCACGGCTTCGCGCTGCGCCTGGCTCTTCGGCCACACCACGTACGACTTGTCGTCGACGTACTGGATCACGACCGGGAACGAGCGCTCGTTCTGGCCGGCCATCGGCCCGCCGTCGGGGAACTTCACGCCGAAGCCCAGCATGGTACCGCCCTCGGGCAGGTCGACTTCGAGCGCCGCCTTGCGCAGGGACTCGGGGTCGACGCCGCCATACTTCTTGATGGCGCGTGGCACGACTTCGGTCAGCAGAACATAGGTGTTGCTGGCCGCCATGCCGACATGGGCCGAACGAATCGCCATGCCGGGCTTGGCCTTGTCGAACTCCTCACCGATCATCTTGATGACCGGCGGCAGCTTCGGGTTCAGACCTTCTGGCTTGGCCAGCCAGATCGAGATCGGGTCGGTGTTGAAGACGTAGTTGACGTCGCTGCCCATGCCTTCCTTGAGCTTCTCGTAGACGCCATAGCCCGCGCCATGGCCGACGAGAGCGCCGAACTTCAGACCCTGCTCGCGCGCCTGGCGGGCGAACAGCGTGATGTCGGGATTGTAGCCGGTGTGGAAGATAACGTCCGGCCGGGCGCGCTTCAGCTTGGTGACCATCGACGACAGGTCGGGCGCGGTCGCGGCATAGCCTTCCTTCAGCACGACGTTGAAGCCGGCCTTCTTGGCGCCGGCCTCGTTGCCCTTGGCAACGTCGACACCGTAGGCGCCGTCTTCGTGGATGATCGCCACGCGCAGGTCCTTGGGCTCCTTGCCGAACTTGGCCTTCGCGTTGTTAGCGATGAAGTCCATGGTCATCAGGCCGAACTGGTTGCCGCTGGCCTGAGGGCGGAAGATGTACTTGTAGTTCTTGTTCTCCAGCACCGCCGAGGAGATGCAGGTCGTGATCCACATGAACTTCTTGAGCTGCTCGACACGAGCGGCCACCGGCACGCACTGCGCCGAAGAGAAGAAGCCAAGCAGGATGTCGACCTTCTCCTGCTCGATCAGGCGGACCGATTCGTTGATCGCGACGTCCGGCTTGCTCTGGGCGTCGGCATAGATCGCCTCGATCTTGTAGCCTTCGACGCCGCCCTTCTTGATGAAGTCGTCGATCATGATCTTGGCGCCGGTGTACTGCAGCTCCGAACCGCCGCCGGCCAGCGGGCCGGTGAGATCGTAGATGACGCCGATCTTCAGTTTCTTTTCCTGAGCTGCAGCCGACGCCGTAAAACCCAGAGCGGCCACAGCGGCCACCGTCGCGCCGAGCAGGCGCCGACCCATCGTTCTGGACATTCCCTTCCTCCCAATCGCGCGCTTGTGCACGCATTCGTTGCTCGCATCACAAGGGTCGGCACGGACAATGTCAAGCGGTCTCCACGCCGTCAGCGCCCTTCCCCCGGCGTAACGACATCGAACATCATGCCGGCAGGCTGGTCCATCATCGCGAGCAGCGCGGCGAGCCTGGACATGTCGCCCTCCAGCTTCATCGCACCGCCTGCCAGCACATCGGCAACGGTCGTGCGGCGCAGCATGATATCGTCCATCGTCGCGCGCGTCGTCGTCACCGATGCGCTGGCGTCCGGCGCCTCCTCGCCCATGCGGTGGGTCAAGGTGCAGTTCTTCAGCGTGAGCGCCAGTCGCTCCCGGCGGTCGGTGAAGTGCCAGTTGATCACCATCGCCTGCCCGGCCGCCTTGGCGGCGTCGAGGCGGATCGCCATCAGGTCGAAGAAGACGTCGGTCGCGAGGCCCGCCAGCGTATCGGCCCCCATGGCGGATCGCGCCGGCACCTGGAAGACGCCATGGCGCAGTTCCTGCGCGCCGTAGAGAAAGGCATTGCGCCAGGTCGCCGACTCGGCCTGATAGCCCATCTGTTCCAGCGCATCGGCGCAAAGCGAGCGCGCTTCGAGATTGGCCGGCTCGGCATAGACGACCTCCTTCATGACCTGCGCCACCCAGCGATACTCGCCCTTGGCGAAATCGGCGCGGGCACGTGCGATCACAGCGGCGCTTCCGCCCATATACTCGACGAACTTCCGCGCCGCCGGCGCCGGCGGCAGCGGATGGAGGTTGCAGGGGTTGGCGTCGTACCAGCTCAGGTATCGCTGGTAGACCGCCTTCACGTTGTGGCTCACCGTGCCGTAGTAGCCGCGCACCGACCAGCGCTCGGCCAGGCCCGGCGGCAGGTCGATCTGCTCGGCGATCTCGGCCGGCCGCCAGCCCTTGTTCATGTAGCGCAGGGTCTGGTCGTGGATGTGCTTGTAGAGATCGCGTTGCGCTTCGAGGTAGTCGATCACCTTTTCGCGGCCCCAGGTCGGCCAGTGATGCTGGCCGATCAGGATTTCCGTCTGAGGCCCGTACAGGGCAATCGCGTCGCCGACATACTTGGCCCAGATGCGGGGATCGCGGACGACGGCGCCGCGCAGCGGGATGAAATTATGCAACAGCGGACAGGCGTTTTCCGCCATGTTGAGCACGCCGAGCTGCGGATAGAACATGTGCATCTCGGCCGGCGCTTCGGTTTCCGGCGCGAGCTGGAACACGATCCTGATGCCGTCGATGGTATGTTCTTCGACCGGCTTCACGATCGACCAGGTCGGCGCGATGAGACCGGGCGTACCGCGCGCCACCCCCTTGCCCAGGCCGGCATCGACCTGCCCCCGCGCGCCGCGCGGCAGCAGCGATCCGAACTGGAACTGCGCGCGCCGAATCATCGGCGGGCCGGCCAGCACGTTCTCGCCAGATACCGCGTCCATGAAGCCGGTCGGCGCGATCACCTCGACCTTGCCCGCCTTCACGTCGGCTTCGTCGACCACGCCGCGTACGCCGCCATAGTGGTCGACATGGCTATGGGTGTAGATCACGGCCACCACCGGCTTCTTCGGCCGATGCGCCCAGTAGTGCTCCAGCGCCGCCTTCGCCACTTCGGCGGTGGTCAACGGATCGATCAGGATCAAGCCGCTGTCGCCTTCGATCACCGTCATGTTGGCGATATCGAAGCCGCGCAGCTGGTAGAGGCGGTCCGTGACCTTGAACAGGCCGTTGGCGAGATTGAGCCGGGCGATACGCCACAGGCTGGGATTGACCGTGGCCGGCGCCGGTTCGCCGTCGATAAAGGCGTATTCGCCGAGGTTCCACAGCACGGTGCCGCCCGCCGTGCGCACCGTGCCGCCGGGCACCGGCGCGATCAGCCCGCGCTGGGCCGCCTCGAAATCCGCGGTATCCGAAAACGGCAGACGCGCCGCCATCGCGGCATTGGCAGCCCGGGTCGCGGGCTCGGCATCACGCGCGACGTCGAGGTGGGAAGCGGGAACGGGAACGGCGGAACCAGCAGCCATAGCAACAACCTTTCATGACGTTCCTCCTCCGCGTCCGCGGAGGAAGAGGTCGCGATGTTGTTGCGCTTCGGCCCGCCGGTCCAGTCTCCGGTCTCGCGAGGCGGCGTCTACTCCGCAGGCTTCAGCGACGAGGACGCCTTGTGCACGTCCCGCTCGCTGGGCAGCAGCGACAGGGCGAGGAACGAGCTGAAGGCCACGCCCGCCAGCACCATCAGCAGGATCGGGAAGCCGGCATCCTTCACCGCCGGGCCGATCAGGGCGACGACGATGGAGCTGACGCCGAAGCCGATGGCCAGGCGCACGCCGGTGACGCGGCTGCGCATGCGGTCGTCGATGTAGCGCACGATCATGGCGTCGGTGAACGGGATCGCGCCGAACACCAGCAGCATGAACAGGATCGCCGTCACGAACAGCGCCCAGTCGGTCACCTGCGAGGCAATCAGGAACAGCGGCACCTGCAGGAGCACGATCGGCAGGTAGATGTTCTTCAGCGGATAGCGGTCGATCAGCTTGCCGACCACGAGCTGGGCCAGCGAGGCGAGCGAGAAGATCACGAACAGCATCATCGCCAGCTCGGCGGGATCCTGCACGGCGCCCTTCACGCGCTCGCGCAGCAGCTCGCCGTTACCGTTGGTCGTGAAGTTGAAGATGATGCTGCCCGTCACTGCGGTGAAGGTCATGATGCCGAACACACGCGCCATGACCGCCGGCGGCAGGTCGAGCATCTTGGGCTTGC
>WBZX01000566.1_pt1 | contig 32867 bp, 22 predicted proteins | sample 5204211 | NCBI WGS metagenome assembly WBZX01 (sample SAMN12344362, study PRJNA552823) | activated sludge metagenome | biome: Activated sludge suspended growth; feature: Nitrification reactor; material: Wastewater; isolation source: activated sludge from nitrification reactor of wastewater...
AAGACCGCGCTGGTCGAGGGCCTCGCGCGCGCCATCGTGGCCAAGGAGGTTCCGGCCGAGCTGCAGCAGGTCGAGCTGCTCGGGCTCGACATGGGCCTGCTCAAGGCCGGCGCCGGCGTGCGCGGCGAGCTCGAGAACCGCTTGAAGAAGGTCATCGCCGAGGTGAAGGGCTCGCCGACGCCGATCATCGTGTTCATCGACGAGGCCCACACGCTCATCGGCCAGGGCGCCGACGGCAACGAGATCCCCAATCTGCTCAAGCCCGCGCTGGCGCGCGGTGAGATGCGCACGATCGCGGCCACCACCTGGTCCGAGTACAAGAAGTACTTCGAGAAGGACGCCGCGCTCGAGCGTCGCTTCCAGCCGGTGAAGGTCGACCAGCCGACCGTCGCCGACGCGGTCTTGATGCTCCGCGGCCTGCGGCACACCTACGAGAACGCCCACGACGTCATCGTGCGCGACGACGCAGTCATCGCCGCGGTCGAGCTCTCGGAGCGCTACATCACTGGTCGCCAGCTGCCCGACAAGGCGGTCCACCTGATCGACACCGCGGCCGCGCGGGTGCGCATCGAGCAGGATGCACCGCCGGCCCAGCTGACGCAGCTGCGCTCCGAGCTCGCCAGCGTCGAGCGCGAGCTGACTGCGCGGCGACGCGACATCGACGACGCGGCCGCCAAGGACGACGGCAAGCCCGCCGAGCTGCAGGCCCGCATCGAGCAGATCCAGGCCGAGATGGGCCAACTCGAGCAGAAGCTCGCCGCCGAGAAGGACGCCATCGCGCGGCTCAAGCACGCGCTCACGCAGCTGCGCGAGGCCGAGGACAACAACCGCGCGGAGCGGGTCTCGGCGGTCGAGGCCGCGCGCGCGTCGCTGGCCGAGGTCTGCGGCGAGACCCCGCTGGTCCACGCCGAGGTCGATCGCGACTCGATCGGCCAGGTCGTCGCCGCGTGGACCGGCATCCCCGTCGGCAAGATGGTGCAGGACGACGTGCGCGCGATGCTCGAGATGGAGCAGCGCCTGAACCGCCGCATCAAGGGTCAGGACCACGCGATCCACGTCATCGCGAAGGAGCTCCGCGCCGCGCGCGCAGGCCTGAAGCCGCAGCAGACGCCGCAGGGCGTGTTCCTCCTCGTCGGCCCGTCCGGCGTCGGCAAGACGGAGACGGCGCTCTCGCTCGCGGACCTGCTCTACGGCGGCGAGCGCATGATGGTCACGATCAACATGAGCGAGTTCCAGGAGAAGCACACGGTCTCCCGGCTCATCGGCTCGCCGCCCGGCTACGTCGGCTACGGCGAGGGCGGCATGCTCACCGAGGCGGTGCGGCAGAAGCCCTACAGCGTGGTGCTGCTCGACGAGTGCGAGAAGGCCGACCTCGAGGTGATGAACCTGTTCTACCAGGTGTTCGACAAGGGCATGCTGTCGGACGGTGAGGGTCGCGTCGTCAACTTCCGCAACACCGTCGTGATCCTGACCAGCAACCTCGCGACCGACGCGATCATGAAGCTGCACGAGAACGGCGCCAAGCCGTCGCCGGAGGAGGTCGCGACCGCGATCCGACCGATCCTGAGCAAGCACTTCAAGCCGGCGTTGCTGGCTCGCATGACGATGGTGCCGTATCGGCCGATGGACCCCGAGATCCTCGCCGACATCGCGAAGCTCAAGCTCGCCAGCCTCGGCAAGCGCATCCGCGGCGCCCATGGTACCGAGGTCACGTTCGAGGACTCGCTCATCACCGAGCTGGTCGGGCGTTGCACCGAGTCCGAGACCGGCGCCCGCGCGCTCGACCACGCGCTGCGCGGCTCGTTGATGCCGAACCTCGCGCGGAGCCTGCTCGAGCAGATGGCCCAGGGCGCCGTGCCGCCCAAGCTGTCGATCGGCATCGGCTTCGGCGGCGCTTGGCGCTTCGACTACGCGACGTGAGCGACGTCGTCGTCACCGGTGCCAGCAGTGGCATCGGCGCGAGCGTGAGCCGGCGGTTGCAGGCCGCCGGCCATCGCGTGATTGCGATCGTGCGCCGCGACGACGCGATGCCGGCGAGTGCTGCGGTGGTGCCGGTCGTCGTCGACCTGCGCGCCGATGACCTCGTCGAGGTCGTGCGCGCGGCGATCGCCGAGCACGTCGGGCCCGCGGGACTCGGCGGCGTGGTGCACTGCGCGGGGCAGCCGACCTTGGGTCCGCTCGAGCACGTGCCGCTGTCGCAGCTGCGAGCGTCGTTCGAGCTGCACGCGGTGGCTCTGGTCGCGCTCGCGCAGGCGTGCCTGCCGGCGCTGCGTCGCGGTCACGGGCGCATCGTCGCGGTGGGCTCGGTCGGCGGTCGTGTCGCGACGCCGTGGCTGGGGGCGTATGGCGCCTCGAAGTTCGCGCTGGTCGGTCTCACCGGCGCGTTGCGCCACGAGCTGCGACCGCACGGGATCCACGTGAGCCTGGTCGAGCCCGGCGTGGTCGACACGCCGATGCTGCCCGCCGGCGAGCAGCTCTACGTCGATGCGCTCGCGGGCCTGCCGGCCACGGAGACCTCGTACGCCGCCGGCCTCGCGCGTGCGCAAGCGACCTATCGACGCGCGACCGCGCGGCCGATGACGCCCGATCGCGTGGCCACGGCGGTGATGCATGCATTGTTCGCGGCGCGGCCGCGTCCGCGCTACCTCGTGGGCGTCGATGCCCACCTCGCCACGACGCTGCAGTGGCTGCTGCCGACGCGCGCGTTCGAGTGGCTCGTGCGACGCCTGTGAGCGTCGCGACCCGGCTCAGCCGCAGTGGGCGCCGCCGGGTGAGCACGCGGCGTCGATGCAGGCCCCGCCGCCGGGACACGTCGAGTCGGCGGTACAGCTCGGGATGCAGTACTGCCCGCAGTCGAAGCAGCCCTTGCAGCCGGGCCCCTTGGGCGTGCCGATGCGATCGCAGGTGACGGTGACACCGACCGCATCGCCCGGTGGTGGTGGGCACTCGGTCTCTCCATCGACCTGCGTCCAGCAGACGATGGTGCAGAAGCCCGCGTAGCACACGCCCGTGGTGCACTCGTCGTCCGACTGGCACGGCGCGTAGGTGTTGTCCGGTGGTGCGCCGGTGCTCGACGAACCCTCGCCCGTCGCGTCCGAGCCGTCGCCGGTGGATCCGCTCGAGCCCTCGCTCGTCGTGGTGCTGGCGGTGGTGGTGGTGGTGGTGGTGGTGGTGGTGGGCGAGGAGGTCGCCGAGGTCGCGCTCGCGCCGGTGCTGGCCTCGCCGCCGGTGCTGCCGTCGTCGGGCCCCGACGTCATGGCGCAACCCGGTGCGTCGGGGCAGCTGGCGTCCGGTACATCGGACTTGCTCACGCACGCGGGCGCGACGGCTGCGAAGAGGCATGCGAGGGCGCAGTGGAGCGGGCGAAGGCGGGCCACCGTCGCCAGTGTCGGGGCCGGGAATTTCGATCCCTCGCCCTGCCGAATTCAGCCGCCGGCCCGTGGCGACCGGCGCGGCGGTACGCCCACGTACTCGATCGCATCGGGTGGTAGCTGTCGCAGGACCGCTGGGGCCTGGGCCGCCCCCTCGACGGCGTTGGCGACCAGGTTCTGCACGATCACGAACATCGCGGGCAGGTGGATCTGCGCCGGCGTGAAGTCGAGGTCGAGCAGCACCGCGGCGGCGGCACCGGAGATGTTGACCGGCGTGCGGCGCCGCCGGATCGCGATCGCCTCGATGCGTCGCATGAGCGCCCAGTGGCGGCCACCGTCGTGGCCGGCGCGCGCTCGCCAGGCCGCGAAGGCCGCGACGCGCTCGTCCTGCGCCCGCGCGGCCACGCCGAAGCCGGGGATCGGTCGCACTCGCACCGCGAAGTGCCGCTCGAGCGCGGCCTCGAGGGCGGCGTCGTCGTCGTGCCCGACGATCGCGGTGGCGACCGCGACCAACACCGCGGCACAGAGCCCGGAGACCCGAGGGCCGTGCACGCCATCGGTCGCCAGCAGGCCCGCGACGAGGCCCGCGGTGGCGCTGCCGTGCGCGGCCCCGAGGCGCACCGACTTGAGCGGCCAGATGCGGGGATCGGCGGCGCAGGCCGCCGCCGACAGTGCATCGAGCTCGCTGCACTCCTGCGGCGAGAGCTCGCGGTTGCCCACCGCCTGCGAGATGAGGCTCCAGTAGGGCGTGCGGCCGGTGAGGGCGTCGGCGACGCTGCGTCCGCGGAAGCGGTTGTCACCGTGGCCAGCGTGGCCGACGTGCGTGCGCAGGCGGGACTCGTGCATCACGGGGCTCCGCCGTCGTCGTCGTCCGCCTCGACGTAGTCGAACGGTGGCTGCTGGATCGGGTAGTGCGAGAGGCGACGAGGGACGTGTCGCTCGGCCTCCGCGATCACACACGGGAGCCGGGCCTGCACGACCACGGCGATGAGCTGCAGCGGCTCGCGCAGGCCGCAAGCCTGCAGCAGGGCCAGCGCCGCGGCCTCGGCGGATGCGGCCTCGCGCAGCCACGGCAGCGTCGCGCTGCTGTCGCCGAGTCGCGCGCGCATGGTCGCGACCAGCACGGCATCGCCCTCGCGCGTGGCCGGGTCGACGCGCAGGAGCTCGCTGCAGCGGCGCAGCCACGGGCCGTGCTGTTCGAGCAGCGCGGCCGCCTCCTCACTCACCGTGGCCGCGGCCAGGGCCACGACACTCGCGGCCGGCGCGACCAACATCCGCGCCAGCAGAGCGGCGTGGGTCGGCGACGCACCGACGTCGATCGGTGCGAGCAACGACCATGCGAGCTCGCACATCACGACTCGTTCGGAGCTCGGCAGCTCGCCGGTGAACGCCAGCAACGTCAGCTCGGCGAAGCCGTGGTGACGCGCGAGATCTTCGACCGCCGCGTAGCCGTGCACGCGCACCGGCGGACCAGGGTCGACCACGTGGCCCTGCAGGCGCTCGGGCCAGGTGCCGTCCTCGATGGGTCCGCGGTGCGCCATGGTCGTCGTCACCGGTCGCGGAAGCCCGCGATGACCTGCGCGCGGGGCCCCAGCGGCGGTGCGATCTCGGCGGCGACGCGGACCTCGATCACCGCGGGGTGTCGACCCGCGAGTGCCTCGCGGACCGCGGGGCCGAGCTCGCGCGGCCGCTCGACCACCCACGCGTGCAGGCCCATGGCGCGCGCGATGCCGGCGATGTCGACCGGGCGTCGGTTGCGGACCGCGTCGAGTGGCTCGCCAGCGCCGACCAGCTGGCTGCCGAACCATGTGATGCCATGCATCTGGTTGTTCTCGACGATCCACACGACCGGGATGTCGTACTCCACGGCGGTCAGCAGCTCCATGCCCTGCATGGCGAAGCAGGCGTCGCCGATGATGGCGATGATCGGCCGCTGCGGCTCGGCCAAGGCGGCGCCGATCGGCGCCGCGGTGCCGTGGCCCATCGAGCCGAAGCCGAGGTTCAACACGAAGCGCTGCTGCTCGCGGATGCACAGGTCGTGCACGTTGAAGAGCATGTGGCCGCCGATGTCCGAAAACACCACCGCGTCCTCGGGCAGCACGGCGTTGAGCTCCACACGCCAACGCTGCGGGGTCACCGGCACCGCGTCGGAGCAGCGCAGCTCGGGTGCGTCGTAGAACTCGTGGCCGTGGGTCAGCTCGAGCTCGTCCCGCCACGCCGACTGCGCGGCCACGCCGTCGCGCAGCAGGCGATGGATGTGATAGATGAGCTCGATGGCGATGGTCTGGGCGTCGCCGACCAACGCGATGTCGACCGGATAGTTGCGGGCGATGCGATCGGCCATCACGTCGATCTGGATCAGCGCCTCGGAGGGTCGGAAACGCGGGTGCCAGTTGAGCGTGGTGGTCTCGTTCAGCGAGGCGCCGACCGTGAGCAGGACGTCGACGTCGTCGGACAGCAACGCGATGCGGGCCGCGGAGTGGCCCGCGATGCCCATCACGCCGAGCGAGAGCGGGTGGTCCTCGGGGAACACGCCCTTGGCCCGCGGGGTGGTCGCGACCCGGGCCGGCAGCAGCTCCGCCAGCGATCGCACGTGCTCGGCGGCGTCCGAGGTCGCCGCGCCGGAGCCGATGAGGATCACCGGCTTGCGCGCGGTCAGCAGGCGGCGCGCCGCGCTGCTCACCGCGCGACGATCGAACAGCTCGTAGGCCGGGCGGTAGGTCGCGGGATCGAACCAGTCCTCGACCGCGGGTTGATCCCAGTAGTCGACGGGGATGTTGAGGTGCACCGGACCAGGGCGACCGGTCAGCGCCAGTCGCAGTGCGCGACGCAGGTGATGCGCCAGGCGTGCGGGCCCGGGGATCATCGTCGAGTACTTCGTGATGGGCTTGAACATCGCGACGATGTCGATGTCCTCCGGTGGCGTCTCCTGGGCCGCGCCCTTGCCGAGCGCGTGCGAGGGCGCCTGCCCGGTCACGACCAGCATCGGTACGCCGTCCGAGTAGGCGCACGCGACCCCGGTGAGCAGGTTGGTCGCACCGGGACCCGAGGTGCCGGCACAGACCGCCATGGCGCCGCCGGTGCGCGCGAAGCCGTCGGCCATGAACGCCGCACCGCACTCGTGACGGGTCACGATGAGACGGAACTCGGGGTCGCGGGCGACCGCCGCGAAGAAGGGGTGCAGCAGGCCACCCGGCACGCCGAACACGACCCGCGCGCCCTCGGCTCGAAGGTAGCGCAGGAACACGTCCGCCATCGTCAGCTGTTCGTGCACCGGCACGTCAGCTGCCGTCCCCTCCGAACGTGGGCTTGGCGCGGACTCGGACCACGCGCTCCATCACGCCCTGCAACGAGTCGTCGGCCGGCAGCTCGCGCGGCCCGAGCTCGGCGCGGGCGAGATCCGACGGCACGTAGACCCACAACGTCGTGCCCCGCCCGGGCTCGCTCATGATCTCGAGGCGACCGCCGAGCCCGTCGAGTAGCCGCGCGACGATGCTGAGGCCCGCGCCGTGGCTGCCGCCGACGGGGGGATTGGGATCGGGCCCGCCGGTGCTCAGCACCTGCTCGAGTCGCTCCGGCCCGATGCCGCGGCCGGTATCGGAGACCTTGAGCAGCAGGTGCCCCGGGGTCCCGCCGACCTCGACCACGATACTGCCGCGCTCGGTGTACTTGGCGGCGTTGGTGAGGATGTTGTCGATCACGCGCTCGAGCATCGCCGGCAGCGTGACGATGTGCTCGGGCGCCTCGCGGGTCTGGAACACGGTGACCCGGATGTCCCGCGCCACGACGGTCGCCCGCAGCTGTCGACGCATGCGCTGGGTCAGCTCGGTGACGTCGATGCGCGCGGGCTCGAAGGGGGTCGCCGGCTCGTGGGATGCGATGTTGGCGATCTCCCGCACGAGGCCGCTCAGCTGCGACACGGTGGTCTCGAGGGTGGTCGCGGTGTCCGCGAGATCCTCGGAGGTCATGGCGCGGCGCATGTGCGCGGCGATGCCGAGCAGCACCGCGAGGGGGTTGTTGATGTCATGGGAGAGGTTCCGCAGCTTGTCGCGGTTGGGCTCGCCGATGTCCTGCAGGCGATCGACCACGCGGTCGAGTCGGGCGGCGCGTTCTTCGAGCGCGGCCTCGCGTTGCTCGCCCCACTGCCGCTCGCGTTGGTGTAGCGCGAGCACCTCGTCGACCGCCCACGCGTGCGCCTGCACGAGGTGATCGAACTCGCGGTTGGTCTGCTCGGCGAATTGCAGGTGGTCGGAGACCAGGCGCCGCTGCTCGATCGCGAGGCCGCTCGCCATGCCCAGCAGCACCGCCATCACCGCCAGCAGCGGGGCTGGGGTCACGCCCAGCAGCAGCGCGATCGCCAGCGGCAGCGCGCCGAGCAGGCCGCCGAGCAGCGGTCCGCGCCACCGCAGCGGCTGGTACCAGCGCAGCGTGTACTCGCAGGCGTCGTCGCCGTGGGCGAGGCACTTGCTTTCGTGCAGGGCCGCCGGCGCCATGCCCCAGTAGAGCGTGGGCCCGGCGCGCAGCTGTGCCTGTCGCGACAGGCACATCAGGCGCGACTCGGTCTTGGTCGAGACGTAGCGCAAGCGAATCGACGTGCGCGACGAGGCCCGCACCTCGTAGCGGCTGATGCGAGTCGCCAGGTGGCTGGTGCCGGCCATCATGCGGTACGCGCTCTCGACCGAGATGCAGCGGATCACCAGCAGCAGTGGCCCGTACACCTTCACCATGTCGTGGGTGCAGGCGCGCATGAACGCCTGATCGCTGTCGAACAGCTTGCGCGCACCCGCGAGCATCGCTTCGAAGCAGGGATGGGAGGTCCACGCATTGGCCCGACGCAGCAGCTCCTCGTCGATGCCAGCGTCGCGCGCGAGTCGATCGATGGTGGCTTGGCCGAACTCGGCGCGGAGGTACCGCATCAGCGGCAGCAGGACCCGGAGATTCAGCTCCTCGGGGGTCGCGGGCTCGTCGTCGCCGCCGCCCTCGTGCACCAGTCGCAGCCGCGCCCCCGCCCGCATGAGCGCGTCGGTCTCGGCCCGTCGATCACCGTTGTCCACGCCGCCCAAGCCCCGTCGTGCCCACCCGAAGGGCGCCACGCTCCTGGCCACCACGCTACCACGGCCGCGTTGCCGACTGGGCTGGTGCGGCGACGCCATGGTCGCGACCGAGGCCGACGCGATGCGTTCGGCACAGCGTCGCACCTCGTGTGATGCGCGGGGCGCAACAGGCGCAGAAGAGCTGCAGCAGAGGATCGGGCCGTGCTACGCTCGCGCGCAGCGCCCAGTCGACATGTCGCCGATCTCGATCACGGTGTTCGATGCCGAGACTGGCACTACATCGGAGTACAGCTTCTCCAAGTCGCCGATCCGCATCGGTCGCAACCCGCTCAACGATCTCTCGTTGCCGTTTCCGTTCGTCTCGGGCTGGCACGCGATCGTCCGCTTCGATGACGAGACCGCGCGTTTCTTCGATCTCGGCTCCACCAACGGGACCCTGCTCGACGGTCGGCGCGTGCAGGCGGGCGAGCCGGTCGACATCGGGGCGATGCTGTCGGTGACGATCGGCCGTCTCGAGCTGCGGCTGTCGAAGGCGGGAGAGCACGCCGGGGTGCCTGCGGGGATGCCCGCCCCAGCGGGGCCCTCGGCATCGCCGTGGGCGACGACGCCGGCCCCGTCCGCGGTGCAGCCGACCGCAGCATGGGCCGTGGTCGGAGCGATCGATCCCGCCCGGGCGGGCGCACGGCAGACCGCGGCCGCGCCCGCGGGCACCGCCCACGTGCCGATGCACGAGATCCACGACGCGGTGACGGGGCTGCGTCCTGCAGTCGAGCAGTTTCGTCGGGCGTGGTCCACGGTGATGACCGCGATGCACCACACGCTGTCGAGCATGGACGGCGGCACCCGACAGTTCGCGCTGTCGGTATTTCAGCGCGAGTTCCCAGAGCTCGAGCGCGAGCCCGAGTTCGCCCAGGTGTTGGCGCAGGCCGGCGTCGCGTCGGCGCCCAAGCCCGCGGCGCCAGCGGGCGCGCGTGCCGGTGGGGGCGATCTCGGCAACGTGGCGCGCCTCGCCGAGGCGGTCCGTCCCGGCGAAGAACCACCGCGCACGCCGGAGGAGGCGAGCCGGTTCCTGCGCTGCGTGGAGGACGTGCTGCGCGCGAGCGCGAAGGCCTTCGTCGAGCTGCAGAAGGGGCAGGAGCAGTTCGGCAACGAGATGGGCGTGCGCACCATCAAGGAGTTCACGCCGCTGCACGCGGCCGGCACCGCGGAGAACGTGCTCAAGTATCTGCTCGACTGGCAGGTCGGTGGGCCCCATCGCACGCAGGAGCTGGTCGGCGTCTACGCCGACTTGATGATCCACCAGGTGGCGCTCATCAACGGCGTGCTCGAGGGTGCCCGTGGGCTGCTCGCGCGGCTCGATCCCGGAGCCATCGAGCGTCAGGTCACCGCCGCATGGCCGACCCGCGGGGCGGCGCTGTGGAAGCAGTACATGCAGCGACACCGCGAGCTGCTCGAGTCGGATCGCCTGCTGACCGAGGCGATGTTCGGGCCCGAGTTCGCGCGCGCCTACGCCGAGGTCGGCGGCGAGGGCAACTAGCAGGGGTGGGCATGCAGATGGAGACGATGTCGCGGCTGCGAGGGCTGTGGGCGGTGACGTTGCTGGGCGCGTGCGCCTGTGGGACCTCGTGTGGGCGCCCCGAGGCCGCCGCGACCGAGGCCGACGCCGCGGCGCAGAAGTCCCGGATTCCCCACCGTCGCACCAGTGTCGAGGCGCTCGCGGATGCAGAGCTGCGGCACCAGGAGGTCGCGCGCATCGAGCAGTCGCTGCACCCCGACGAGGACTATCAGATCGCGATCGATGCCTGGATCTCCAGCGAGCCCGGCAACGAGCTCGCCGAGGTCCGCATGTGGTGGGTCGACACCGGCAAGAACGACGAGCGCAGCCCGTTCGGCCGCGGCGTGCGACGGCACATCGACATCGACTACGAGCGCCGCGACGCCCACGCGTTCGTGGTGCGCATGGCCGAGAAGGAGCAGGTCTACCTGCTCGACGTCGAGCTCGGCGCCGATGGAACGGCGGCGGCGTACGCCACCGTGACACCCTCGTCGGGCGCAGCGATCGAGCACTGTCGCGTGACCGGAGGGCGCCTCGTGACCAAGACGATGATCGGCATCCCGGTCGGGCTCGAGCGGCTCGAGGTCGCCTGCATCGACGCCGCCGGTCAGGCGCAGCAGGGCGAGGTGCGGCCGGTCCCGCGGTAGCGGTCGCCGGTCTCGCGTCCGCCAGGCCACGGGTCGGAAGTGGTACGCTCCGGCGCCGTGAGACTCGCCCTCTCGTTCGTCGTCAGTGCGTCCCTGCTCGCCGCCTGCAAGCCCGAAGAGGTCACGCAGATGCCGATCTGCCAGCGCGAGGTCGAGGGTGACGCGGCCGTGGAATCGCAGTCGGGCCAGCTGCCGCCCAAGATGTGGTTCTCGGTGCTGCTGCGCAACTTCAACCCCAACACCGGCGTGCCTGCGACGCCGTTGAAGGATTGCAGCAACAAGGTGGTCGAGCCGCAGCTGCCGCCCGAGACTGCGCAGTGCGTCGCGGCCGGCAACGGCGGCGAGCCGCTGCCCGACCGCCCGCTGGTCGACGACGACCTGGTGATCGTCCCGCTCGAGGACAGCCGCTCGCTGGTGTGGGTCAAGGCCAAGTGGTTCGACGACGGCGACGCGCTGGGGCCGATCGCGATCGCGGAGTGGACCAAGCGTGGCATCGCCGTGCGCTCGATCGGCGCCATGCGGGCCCACGCCAACCGCGCGAAGCTGCGACTCGAGCCGATGGGCGCAAGCAAGGTGCTCGTGGTCGAGAGTGATCAGTGCGACAAGGACGATCCCAAGAAGTGCAACCGGGTGATGCGGCTGGTGCCGCTGGTCGGCGATCGCTTCGACGAGCGCGCGGTCGTGCTGGGCGACGGCACCTGCCTGGGGCCCGGCGAGTTCTTGCTCGGTGACCGCCGCGAGGTCCAGCAGGACGGCAACGTGCGCAGCTTCGAGCTCATCCGCACGGTCGACTTCGCCGAGGGCAACGTGGTCGTCAGCGAGTCGGTCGTGATCAAGGATCGCGATCCCAAGAGCGATGAGCCGCCGACCGTGTTCCGCAACGTGAACGTGAAGCGACCGCTCACGCTGTCGAACCGCGACATCGTGACCGTGCCGGGGGTCTGGGAGCAGATGCTCGCCGAGCATGGCTCGGTGGCGGCGCCGCCGAAGGCCCCCGCCGCCGGCTAGGAGGGTGCGAAAGAACGCGAGGCGTTCTTCCGGACACCCTGCTCCGTGCCCGTGCCCGTCGTGGCGCGCGTCTGCGCACGCGAAGCCGTGCTAGTCGATGCCGCCGGCGCGACGACGCTTGGTCTTCACGCGATCGGAGACCACCTTCTTGACCTGCAGGTCGATGGTCAGCAGCTTGCCGCTCGGCTTCTTGATCAGCAGCACGTCGTTGGCCTCGGCGAGGCTCTTCATGCGGCCGTTCTTCATCTTGCACTTCTTGCAGGTGCGCTGACGGAAGACCTCGGGCGGGCGGAAGCCCTCGCGCTCGGGCACGTGATTGAGTCGGAAGATGCCGTCGCCACTCTGCACGAAGATCATCGCGTCTTCGGGCTTGGAGAAGCGGGCGTCGAAGGTCACCCACAGCGCGGGGTCGCCGTTGAGCTCGTCGATCTTGAGGATGAGGCCGGAGTCGTCGCGGCGCGTGAACTCCTCGTTGTCGGCGCCCGACGAGGTCTCCTGGATCTTCTTCTCGACGGTGTACTGCTGCGCGGTGTTGGCGTCGCGGTAGCGCGCGATGACGTGCTTGCTGGTGTAGACCCGCAGCGGCTGCACGCCGGCCTCGGTCTTCACGCGGTCGAGCTCCTTCGGCGTCAGCGGCAGCCGCTTCGCGCAGCCGGTCGCCGTCGCGGCCATCGCCGCGACCGTCAACAGCTGCAGGGTCCTGGACGATGGCATGCGCACGGCAAGATGGGTTAGCCAACGGCCGGGGCCTTGTCAACGGCCGGCGGTGCAAACTTCAGCCGTTGGTCGCACAACGGGCCACGAACACCACCACGGCGACCAGCGCGACCACGAGGAACAGTAGCAAGCCACGTCGGCGCGACGAGGCGTCGCTGTCCTCGGCGGTGTTGGCCTCGCTGATGCGTCGCAGCTCTCGCAGGAGATCGGGCATGTTGCCGAAGCGGCGCGCGGGGTCGGGCTGCAGCCCGCGGGCGATCACGTCGTGGAGCGCCTGGGGCACGTCGGCGCCGCGGCCGTGGGCGGGCCGGGGTGGCACCTGGCCCCTGCGCTTGGCCGCGAGCATCGGCCGCAGCTCGGGGCCCACGAACGGCGCGTGGCCGTAGAGCGCCTCGAAGAACGCCACGCAGAACGCGTACTGATCGGCGCGCGCGTCGGCGGCCCCGCCCACGAACTGCTCCGGCGCCATGTACAGCGGGGTCCCGACCAGCACGCCGACCTGCGTGACGCTGCCGAACAGCTCGGGATCGAGGCGGCCGTCGGCGCGCTCGTCCTCGCCGAGCGCAGCGCGGGCGAGCCCGAAGTCGACCACGCGCACGCGGCCGTCGTCGCCCACCAACACGTTGGCGGGCTTGAAGTCGCGGTGGACGAGGCCCGCGGTGTGGGCGGCCGCGAGGCCACGACCGGCGGCGCGGAAGACCCCGAGGATGCGGCGCCACGGCGGCTGCTCGCGCGCCAGCCATCGCTGCATGTTGTCGCCCTCGATGAGCTGCATCGCGACGAACATGCCGCCGTCGTGCTCGCCGACGTCGAACACCGGCACCACGTTGGGGTGCGACAGCGCCGCGAGGGCCCGGGCCTCGCGCAGCAAGCGTGCGTGGTGCTCGGCGGCGGCGGGATCGCGAGCCCGGCGAGGGCGCACCAGCTTGATCGCGACGGTGCGCTGCAGCTGCGGGTCGAAGGCGCGGTAGACCACGCCCATGCCCCCGGCGCCGAGCTTGCCGGTGACGACATAACGGCCGATCGCCGCGGGTGCGGGTTCGGCGGAGCTCGCCGCCGGCACCGTGTCCGCCCGCGCGGGGCCGGTGGTCGGTTCTTCGGTGCGGGTATCCGCCACGTTGCTCGGGCCGCACCGTAGCAGGCAGCCCGGGCGATCGGGCCGCGAAACGTCCGAGCTTGTGGATCCCTGCGGCGTGGGGCGGGTACAAAGGGGGGCGCGAGAGCCATGATCCGGCTGTCGATCAGCGAGCAGGGGCAGCAGCCGCGGCTGGTGACCTTCAACAAGGCGTCGATCGTCCTCGGACGTCTCGACAGCTGCGATCTGTGCCTGCAGGGCAAGGGCGTCTCCAGCCAGCACTGCCGCATCTCGCAGGTGCCGGGCGGTTTCCGCATCGAGGACATGGGCTCGACCAACGGGACCTACGTCAACCGCGTGCGCGTCGCTGCGGCGCAGTCGGTCACGGGCTTCGACGAGATCGTGATGGCGGTCTACCAGATCCGCATCCTCGACGACGTCGGCGCGCGGCCGGCCACCGGATCGATGCCGGTCGCCGGCGCAGCACCGACCGCCACGCCCGCGTTCGGTACGCGCCCGGTGACCGGATCGATGCCGGTCGCAGCCGGCGGCTCGGGGGGCCAGCCGATGATGCCGCCGCCGGGCGCGAGCACGGGACCGTCGCCGGTGTTCGGCAGCGGCGCGCAGCCGATGTCGCAGCCGCCCGGCGTGCACGGCTCGGGCGGTCACACACCGCTGCCGGGCCCGGTGCGAAGCGGCGTGACCACCGGCATGCCGCCGCCGTCGCCGATGACCGCGGGGCCCGGCGGTGCCTTCGACGATGCGCGATGGGTCCGCGAGTGGGAGCGCATCGACAAGCTCGTGCAACAGTGGATCGCGGCCCGCCGCGACCGCACGATGTTGCTGCGCGGCGACAAGCTGGCACACGCGCGCCGTTGGCTCGAGCAGGGCCGTGGGCGCAAGCCGCCGCCCAAGCGCGAGCACAAGGAGTTCATCCGCGCGTCGGCGCGCGCCGGACAGACGCGCATCGTCCGCAACGTCGCGATCGGCGGGCTCGTGCTCGGCATCGGCGGTACCGCGGCGTGGAAGCTGATCCAGATGCGCGACGATCCAGAGCCGGTCGACGGCGACACCGCGACGGCGACCGGCGGCGAGACGCCGACGCCCGAGGTGGTCCCGCCACCGCGCGACGACACGGCGATCGCCGACGCGCTCGCGGCCAAGGCTCTGTCGCTGGCGCCCGAGGAGGCGGAGGCCGCGGCGATCGTCGCGCTCGAGGGGCTCGAGGCGCTGCCGACCGTCGGACTCGAGGATGTCCGCGGCAGCGCGGCCGAGCGGGCGCTGCGACAGGTGACCGCGAAGGTTCAGGGGCGACCGTTGCTCGGACACAGCGGCGCGATCGCAGCGGTCGCGATGTCGAACGACGGTCGCTGGGTCGCGAGCGTCGACGTCGGCAGCGACTCGTCGGCGGTCTCGCTGTGGGATCTCGAGCGACCCGGCGCCGCGCGAGCGACTCGCCTGCGCGGTCACCTCGGCGCGGTGCGTCACCTCGCGTTCGCCGACGACGGCAAGACCCTGGTGACCGCCGGTGAAGACGAGGATGTGTGGCGGTGGAACCTCGCCGAGTCGCCGCCACATGGGCAGCCGTTCGCGGCGCCCGAGTCCGGCATCACCGCGATGTCGATCAGCGGTGACGGCCGATGGTTGGTGGTTGGCGGTCGCAGTGGTCGCGCACGCGCGATCGATCTGAGCACGCCGGCGTCGGGCTCGACGGTGCTCGACGGCCACACCGGTGCGATCACCTCGGTGTTCCTCTCGCGCGACGGCACGCGGGTCGCGACCGCGAGTGACGACGGCTTTGCGATCGTGCGGCGGCTGGCGGCGGGCAAGCTGGTCGGCAAGACCACGCGCCTCGAGGGCCACCTCGGTGCGGTGCTGTCGGTCGCGATCTCCCCCGACGGCAAGTGGGCGCTGACCGGCGGCGCCGATGCCCGTGGGCGACTGTGGGATCTCACCGCGCGGGTGCCGAGCGCGACCGTGCGCGAGCTGAGCGGCCACGACGAGGCGGTGTCGTTCGTGGGCTTCACGCCCGACGGTCGCTTCGCGCTCACGGCCGGCGCCGACGATCTCGCGACGGTCTTCAAGATGACGGTCGCCAAGCCCGAAGAGGCCGGCCTCTCCGACCGTCGCGGCCGTGGACAGGGCGACATCACGGCGATGGTCCTCCGCGGGCCCAAGCCCTCGGATCCGGTGGCGGGCCGCATGCCCTACCAGGTCGTGTTCGGCAGTGCCGACGGCTCGCTGCGCACGCTCGATCCCTCGCAGATCGACAAGACCATCGACGGCAATGTCATCGCGGCCCACGCCGCCGGCAAGGTCATGGTCGGTGTCGATGGCAGCGGCGTGTTCGGTGTCAGCGGCGGCGCCGATGCCCGCGTGAAGGTCTGGGACCTCGCGCAGCGGCACGTCGAGGGCGTGTCGTTGGTCGGGCGTGGTCACCGTGGCCAGGTGCTCGACGTCGCGATGGCGCCGGCAGCGACGCGGGTGCTGAGCGGTGGCGCCGATGGCACCGCGCGCCTGTGGGACGCGACCGCGCCGACTCGCCTGCGCCCGTTGGTCGAGCTGCCCGAGCACAAGGGCCGCGTGCGCGTGGCGGTCACGCCCGATGGTCGCTTCGGCGCGACCGCGTCCGAGGACGGCATCGTGCACCTGTGGGGCCTCGAGAGCGAAGACCCCCGCAATGCCCATGCGGCGTACGCCGGCCACACCGCGCCGGTGAACGCCCTGGAGTTCGGCCCCGACGGCAAGGTCTTGGTCAGCGTCGCCAGCGACAAGACCGTTCGTGTGTGGCGGATGACCGACGACCCCGGCAAGGACGTCGTCGTGCTCCAACACGACGACATCGTACGGCTGGTCGCGATCGGACCCACGTCGCGATGGTTGCTCACCGCCGGCGTGAAGCAGATGAACCTGTGGGACCTGAACCGCGCCGATCCGACCGGCGCGACCCGACGCTTGCGCGGTCACGACTCCGACATTCTCTCGGTGGCGATCTCGGCCGATGGTCACTGGGCGGCCTCGGGCGATGCCAACGATCGCGTGGTGCTGTGGAACCTGCTCGCCGACGAACCCAAGCCGCTGCGCCTCAAGAAGCACGAGGACGGCGTCGACGTGTTGGCGTTCTCGCCCGATGGCAGCTGGCTCGCCAGCGGCGGTCGCGATCGCAAGCTGGTGCTGTGGCGGACGTCGAGCAAGCACCCGGAGGACGATCCGGTCGTGCTGCCCGGTCACGCTGCGAGCCTCTCGGCGGTGGCGTGGAGTGCCGACGGTCGCTGGCTGTACAGCGGCGACGGCGGCGGAGTCGTGCGGGCGTGGCCGGTGGCCGCCGGCAAGGACATCGCCGAGGGCGTGATGGTGCTCGACGGTCACGCCAGCGTGGTCGCGCGCATCCGCGTCGCCACCGACGGTAGCGCGCTGGTGACCGGCAGCTGGGATGGCGCGGTGCGGCTGTGGCCGCTGCAGCCCGACGGCCTGCACCGCGTGGGCTGCATGATGATCGGTCGCAGCCTCACCGGCGACGAGTGGGAGTCGCTGATGAACGGCTCGCCGCGCGACACCTGCGAGTGAGCCGGCACGTTGGCCGCGTGCGCGACGGACCTCAGGGCGCGAGGTCGTAGCGCTGGCGCACCAGCAACGGCCCCGCCCAGCCGCGGCCCGCGGATTCGTCGTAGTCGGGCAGGGGTTGCGGCGGCGGACCGATGGGCGTGCCGTCGCAGTCGCGAGCACCGATGGGCGCATCGCAGGCGGCCCAATCCGACGGCGGCGTGAAGGCGGCGAGGAAGGCTTCGTCCCACGCCTCGCTCGCGACCCCGGTCGCGAAGTCGGCGAAGCCCGGCATCGGAGCGCAGCGCGAGGTCGCGTCGAGGCCGGTGGCCGCGACCCACGCGGCGAAGTCGAGCACGCCACCCGCATCCGCGAAGCTGCACGCCGCGTCGTCGACACCGACGTACCACTGTCGATCGAGCGCGGTGACGTGCTCGGCCGTGGTGCCGCTCCACACCGCGAGCACGCGACGACCGTCGCGCGCCCACAGCAGGTTGTTCGACGCGGTCAGCTGCGCGTTGTCGTCGAGGGCCAGCGCGTCGCCGACGCCACCGTCGTGGACCACGGTGTTCGCGACCACGTCGACTCTGTTTTCGATCACGAGACCGCCGACCCCGGTCTCGAACGCGATGTTGCCGGAGAGCTGGCCCGCCCCGCCGGCGTTGAGCCGCAGCGCAGCCTGCCAGGTCTCGCTGCCGTGCGTGCGCGCGACCAGGTTGTCCGCCACCCACGCAAAGCCAGCGGTCGCCACCGAGATGCCGCCGTCTTGGCTGTCGGCGACGCGGTTTCGCACGACTTTCACGTCGCCGATCGCAGCGCTGGGGTCCTGCACCCCAACCGAGATGCCGGCGCTCGTGACGTCGTACACGCGGTTGTCGAGCACCCAGTGGTGATGGCCGACCCGCACGATCGGATCGGTCCAGGTGGTATCGATGATCGCGATGCCGTCGCTGTCGACGCCGTGCACGACGTTGTCGACCACCGTGAGGTAGGACGAACCATCGTAGGCAAAGATGCCGCGCTGGTTGCAGCCCGTGAGCTCGGTGTCCACGACCGTGACATGGTCGCTGCGCTCGATCATCACGCATGGACGGTTGCCGAACAGCACTGCCAGGTCGGGATCGTCGGGGTCGTCCTGCACATGCAGGTCGCGCAGGACGACGTCGCTGGCGTCGCGCACGAGCACGTTGCCCGGGAGGATGCGCGGCCGCCCGTCGTCGAGCGGTCCGTATCCGCCGATCACGACGGGTGCCTCCGCGGTACCGTGGGTGCCGTCGACGTACAGACGGTGTCCGCCGTCGGGGTCGCCCCAGGTGCCACCACGCCGCAGCAGGAAGTGATCACCCGGCTGCGCGGTGGCGAGCGCCTGCGAGAGCCGACCGAGCGTGCGCCACGGCGCGTCGATGGTGCCGGCCGCCATGTCATCGCCGGCGACGTCGTCGACATACCAGCAGCTCACGTGATCGCAGGGGTCGGCGAGGCAGGACAGGTCGATCATCCACTCGCCCGGCGCGCAGGCGCAGGTCGGCGCATCGTCGACGACCACGCACCGGCCCGCGCCCGAGCACTCGATGCCGTCGCACGGTGAGGGCACGCCGGAAGAGGTGGTGTCGTCGCCGCTGCTCGTCGCGTCGCCGCCCGAGTCGACGCCGCCGACCGAGGTGGTGCTGCCACCGGCCTGCTCCATCGGCACGCACGACTCCGCGAGCTCGCCGGCGAGCTCGCTGTAGCGCAGCCCCGAGGGGCACGCGCCATCGGGGTACGCACAGCCGCCGGCGACACAGCTGCCGCCGCTGCGCAGGGTGCACTGTGCGTCGTCGCTGCAGACCAGGCGATCGCGCGCGATGCAGCCGGCTGCGCCGGCGGCCACGAACGCGAGCAGGCGGAGCGTCGACATGGGACGCGATCGTAGCAAGCCCGCGGCGCTCCCGGAGGCGCTCGCCATGCGTGGGGAGGCTTTCGACCGACCCTCGCAGACGGCCGGCGATCTCGCGCAACGTAGGGTGCGATGGGGTCCATGATGCTCGGGCGGCTGTGCGTCGCCCGGGCGAGGTGCGGTGCATGCTAACGTGGCGCAGTCCCAGTCCGGTCGTGACCGAGTCCAGCGATTTCGAACTCTTGGAGCGCTGGCGCGGTGGCGACGCCGTGGCCGGCAACGAGCTGTTCGCCCGGCACTACCCCACCGTGCGGCGCTTCTTCGAGGTGCGACTGACCCACGTCGCCGAGGATCTCACGCAGCGCGTGTTCCTCGACTGTCTCGACGCCCTCGGCCGGCGCAGCGTGCACACCAGCTTTCGCGCCTACCTGCTCGGCATCGCCCGCAACCGCATGCTGATGCATGTTCGCAGCAGCTCGCGCCACGACGAGCTGCGCCAGTTCGCCGACGACGGCCGCGACCGGCCGTCGCGCAAGACCTCGTTGACCGCCGTGTTCGCGCGCATGCAGCAGCAACACCTGCTGCTGCGCGCGATGGTGGAGCTGCCCGCAGAGCTGCAGATGCTCCTGCAGCTGTACTACTGGGACGGCCTCTCGACCCCCGAGCTCGCGGAAGTGCTCGAGGTGCCGGCGAGCACGGTCACCACCCGTCTGGCACGCGCACGGGAGTTGCTCAAGCGCGAGCTCGCAAGCGCGGGTCCGGCCGATCCTGCACGCGCGTCGCTGCTGCGCGACCTATCGGGGTGGACGCGATCGCTCGTGCGACCCGACGGGCCCACACCCGACGGCCAGGGTACCGGATAGCGCCTCTGCTAGAATCGCGCGGTGGAGGCGGATCACGGCGTCGCGCGGGCCGACCTGCTCGCGGCCGGGGCGAGGGTCGGGCGGTACGAGCTGCTGCGTCGGCTCGCGATCGGCGGCATGGCCGAGCTCCACCTGGCGTGCGCGACCGGTGTCGCGGGCTTCCAGAAGATCGTCGTGCTCAAGCGCGTGCTGCCGCACCTGGCCGCCGACGCGGAGTTCGTGCGCATGTTCCTCGACGAGGCGCGCCTGGCCGCCCACCTCGATCATCCGAACGTCGTGCAGGTGCTCGACATCGGTGAGGCCGGCGGTGAGTACTACTACGCGATGGAGTACGTGCACGGTCGCAACGTGCGCGAGCTGCTCGGCGCGGCGGCCCACGCCGGTGGCCTGCCGCTCGAGGTCGCGTTGACCATCGCGATCGGTGTGGCGGCTGCGCTCGACCATGCCCACCGGCGTGTCGACCTCGAGGGCCGCGCGATGGAGCTCGTGCATCGCGACGTGTCGCCCGCCAACGTGCTGGTCAGCTACGACGGCGCGGTCAAACTGACCGACTTCGGCATCGCCAAGGCCGCGACGCGCAACCACGAGACCCTCGCTGGGACCATGAAGGGCAAGATCGGGTACATGTCGCCCGAGCAGTGCCGTGGCGAGTCGGTCGATCGGCGCAGCGACATCTTCTCGCTCGGTGTGGTGCTGTTCGAGCTCACCACCTGTGAGCGCCTCTTCTTCGCCGACAACGACTTCGCGGTGCTCAATCGCGTGGTCGCGGGGCGCTTCGACCGGCCCTCGCAGCGGGTGCCGAGCTACCCGCCCGCGCTGGAGCAGATCGTGCTCGCGGCGCTTGCCACCGATCGCGAGGCTCGCTACGCCAGCGCCGACGTGTTGCGTCGCGATCTCGAGGCGTTCGCCCACGATGCGCGTCTGCGGCTGGGCAGCGAGCCGCTGTCGGCATGGCTGCACGCGACCTTCGGGGCGCCACCGTTCCCCCGCGTCGAGCTGCGTCCGCCCGCGGCCGACGCCACCGAGCTCGCGCCGACCCTCGTGCTGGTGGAGGAAGGCACGACGCGCGTGCGCGTGCCGGCACCCCAGACCGCGATCGCGCAGCTCGTCGCCGCCGATCCGTGGGTGCCGATGCCGGTGCGCCGCGTCGCCCGCGGGCGTGCGGCGGTGCTGACCTTGGCGGCGGGCGTGGTGGCCTTCGGTGCTTGGCGACTCGCCGAGCCACCCAGTGCACCTTCGGCCGCCGTGACCGACGAGGGCGTCGACGCGGCGACGCCGGCCGATCCCGCGCTCGCACCCGACGCCCGCGCGATCGCGTCGCCGGCTGCCGCGGTACCGAGTGACCCCGGGGAAGGTACAGCCGTCGCGATGCCGATGCCCCCGGCGACCACGACACCCGCGGCCGCGACGACGCCCGCAGCGGACGCGACGCCCGCAGCGGACGCGACGCCCGCAGCTGGCACGACGACCGCGCCCGACGTCGTCGTGCCGAGCAAGCGCTCGTCGTCCCGCGGCGATAGGCGCTCGCGCAAGTCGGGGCGCGGGGCACCGCGCAGCAGTGACGGCAAGCCCCGTGATCTCGACGCGCTCTACCCGGAGAAGGCCGTCGAGGGCTGATGCGCGGCGCGATGCAGGGCCGCACGCGGGCCGCGATCGCGGCGGTGCTCGTGTCGATCACGACGCCGGCGTGGGCGGAGCCCGCCACCGAGCCCGCGGCAGATCGACCCGTGCCCACCGAGGCCGAGCTCGAGGCGCGGGCGCAGCAGGCCTTCGCGGCCGGGCGCTACGACGAGGTCGTCGAGCTCGCCGCGCAGGCCTTCGCGCTCACCGGCCAGCTGCGACACCTCTACGCGCAGGCCCACGCCGAGCGCTTCCGCGGCAACTGCAACGCCGCCCTCGGCCTGTACGCGCGCGTGCTCGCAGCCGACACCGACGGCGTGCTCGGACAACACGCCCGTGAAGGCATCAAGCTGTGCGAGCCGTCGATCATCACGGCGGCGCCCGAGCCACCGCCGCCGGTGCTCGCATCGCCACCGCCGCCCTCGATCCCGCCGGTGTCACCACGGGCCGATGCGCGACCACGGCGACGCGACCCGGTCGGGCCGCTGCTGCTCGGCGCCGGCGTGGTGGGGATCGCCGCGTCGGCGAGCCTCGCGGTGGTCGCATCGATCCATGCCCTGCGACTCGAACGCGCGAGCGACGAGCGTGGCGTCCTCGACGAGCAACGGCGCGCGCGCGCCTTCGAGGGTGCCGCGATCGCGGTGGCCGTGGTCGGATCGGGGCTCCTCGTCGGTGGCATCGTGCGGCTGGTCCAAGGCGCGCGCCGATCGGGGCCGCGCGTGCGTGCGGCAACCGGCCGCGCGTCAGTCGCGTCGCCCGCGGCGCCCCGGCTCCGCAGCGCGAGCGCCTCGCAGCAGCGCGAGCAAGCCATCGATCGTGGCATCGAGCGCGCCGCGGGCCGGTAGGCCGCGCCGCACCAGCGCCGTCGCGATCGCCAGCGCGCTGCGACGTCCGTCGACGAGCGACGCGATTGCGGCCGCCGCTGGGCTCGCCGGGGTGACCGCATCGAGCCGCAACGCTCGCGGGATCGGAAGGTCGATGCCGCGCAGCCACGGCGGCAGCGACCAATGATCGCCGTCGCGCTTCTCGGAGGTCAGCACGAGCACCGACTCCATGCGCCCGCTGCCGTCGGGGGCGAGGAGGTACGGCACGATGTCGCGGTGCGTGGCGATCGGAGTGAAGCCCGAGCTCGGCAAGATCTCGAGCAACTCGGACTCGGTGACGCACGCCGACAGCGGCTTGCCGCGAGCGTGCAGCAGCGGCCCGTAGCTGATCCAGCGCCCGCCCGGGACCAACGCGGCGTGCACCGCCGGCAGCAGCGATCGCACGTCGCGATCCAGACGATCGATGAACCACGGGGTGACGACGACATCGAAGGTGCCGGGCACCACGGGCACGCGCGTCGCGTCGGCGAGCAGCAGCTCGAGCCCGGGGGCCGCACCGGCGGGGGCCGCGAGGGTTCGCTCGACCACCGCGTGCGGGCTCGCGAGATGGTTCGGCGTGAACTCGGCGAGCACCAGCGAGTCGCCGGCGAACATCCGGGCTGCGACCGCGACGAGCAGCGGATGGATGTCGACCGCGAGGGTGTGGCCGGCTGCGAGCGCGTGGTGGAGGTCGTAGGCGAGGCGCGCGGCGCCGGCCCCCAGCACGAGCACCCGTTGACCCGGGCGATCGGCGATGCCACGCCGCACGAGCGCCAGCGTGCGCGCGTGCTCGTCGTCGGCGTGCGCGCCCCAGCCCCAGTCGCGGAACAGGTACTCGTAGTCGTTCGACAGCGGGCCATGCCCGGCGACCGAGGGCACGGTCGCGTCGGTATGGTGCGGCGCCGGTTCGGTCAGGCCGCCGCGGCGGGCGAGCATCCGCGAGATCGTCGAGGTCTGCTGCACGCCTTCGGCGAGCCGCTGCAGGCGTGCGCGCGTCGCCATGGGCAGGTCGCCATCGGCGAGGGTGGTCGCGATGGCCTCGAGCTGCATGCGGCCTTCACGGTCGAACGCAGCGTACTGCGCGGCGAAGCGACCGCGCGCGTCGGCGGCATCGTGCAGGAGGCAGCGGACGCCGTCGATCACCGGCAGCGGGGCGTCGCAACCGACGCAGGTGCCGGCGTCTGAGGGCAGCTCGGCCGCGCAGCGCGGGCAACACAGTCGCGCCGACGCCATGTCAGGTCAGGCCGTCGAGAGGCCCCGTCATCAGCGCGGGGTCCTGCAGGTTGCCGAAGCTGTCGAGCTCGAGTCCCATCGCCTGACAGATCGAGACCAACAGGCGGTTGCTCGAGACCCCGGTGCTGCCGGTGTACCCACCCTCGTAGGTCCCCCAGCGCAGGTAGCGTCCGGTGTCGAAGTAGCCGGTGCCGTCGACCATGACGATCGGCATGTTCCAGCTGGTGTGCAGATCCGCAACCGCCATCGGGCTGCCCCACACCACCAGCGTGTCCTGCAGGGCGTTGGCCGCCTCGAGTCCATCGAGCAGGCGCACGAACTTGGTGGCGAACCACCGCGTCAGCTCGGTGCGGTACTCGATCGACTCCGGCGTGATCTCGTGGCTGCGGGTGTGGATGCCGCCCGAGCCGATCCACGGCGCCGAGCCGGTCGACGCCTCGCGCCCCCACTGGAACCCCACGACGCGGGTGCGATCGCAGGCGAGCGCGCGCACGGCCAGATCGATCTGCGCGTCGGTGATGGCCTCGAAGTCGTCGTTCGACTGCGGGTCGAGATCCGGCGGCGGGTCGGGCACCTCGCAGCTGGGCGGTAGTTCGGCGTCGAGGCGCTTCTCGAGCTCGGCGATTCCGGTCAGGTGCTCGTCGAGCCGTTGGCGATCGGCGGCCGACAGCTTGGGCTGCAGCGCGGCGATGTCGCCGCGGACGGCGTCGATGACCCCACGGCGTCCATCGCTGCGCCGCGCCGCTGCGCCGGGCTCCGCCGTGAAGTCGCCGAACAGGCGATCGAACAGCGAGCGGGGATCGATCTCACAGTCGAGCGGTTGCTGGGCGCCGGCATGGTATGCGCGCGTGTGGATGAAGGCATCGGCGCGCTGGGTGGCGACGCCGACCTGCAGTGACGCGTAGGCGGTCTCGCCACCGATGGCGGCGGCGACGACCTGGTCGACCGACGGCCCCGAGGCCCAGCCGTTCTCGAGCTCCTGGTCCTGCCAGACAGGCGAGCTGCCGGTCCACAGCGACGCGATGCCGGCGTGGCCGACGTTGGACTTGTTGATGTCCATCGCGTAGCCGAGGTCGACGCCGTCGAGCACGAGCAGGCGCTGTCGATGGGGCTCGAGCGGCGCCAGACTGTGCGAGAGCGCGAAGTCGTGCTCGCCGCCGCTCGGGCGCCAGTTCTCGAGCACCACGCCATTGGGGTGGGTGAACAGCACCAAGCGTTTGGGCAGTGTCGGGTCGCCGGCGTGGCCGTCGAGCAGGGGGATGAACGGGGCCGCGGCCGCCGAGACGCCGAGCGTACGCAGGAGGTTGCGGCGACTCCATGCGCGGGTGGTACGAGTGTGGGTCATGGTGCCTCCTCGAGCTGGGTGGGGCGTCGCAGCCGCAGTGCGTCGCTGGTGGCGATCGCGAAGATGAGCGCCTCGACGTCGTGGTCGCTGCTCGCGAATGCGTCACCGATGTCCGCGGTGCTGCACGCGTCATCGTCGGTGGGTGCTCGGCCGAGGCCGAACTCGAACCACTGCTCGGCGAAACAGTCGCCGACCTGTTGGCTCTCGATCAGCTTGGCGACCAGACCCGCGGGGCCCACGAAGTCGCCGTCGACGTCGGTGTCGACGAGCGTGCCGCTGGCATCGATGGCGACCCCGTCTTCGAGCTCGCGGTAGCGTCCGCTGGCGTCGAAGTGCTCGAACGCGAGACCGATCGGATCCATCAGCTTGTGGCAGCCCTCGCAGCTGGGGTTGTCGAGGCGCTGCTGGACCCACTCGCGGGTCGACAACGCGCCGGGGCTCGGCACGGTGGACTCGACCCCCGGCGGTGGTGGCGGCAGGCCCTCACACAGCACGCGCGTGCGCACCAGCTTCCCGCGCAAGGTCGGGGAGGTGCGCTGGTCGTGGGCCGAGAGCGCCATCAGTAGCGGCTTGGCGAGCAGGCCCTGGGCCGCGTCGCCGGTGAGCTCCACGCGCGCGAAGTCTTCGCTGCCCGGCGCCGCGAGCCCATAGAACGCGGCGAGTCGCGCGTTGACGAAGGTGTGGTCGGCGGCCAGCAAGCTCTCGAGCCGATGGTCGCCGTCGCGCAGCGTCGAGAGCACGAACAGCTCGAGCTCCGTGCGCATGTCCTGTGCGAGCTCGGGCGAGAACCCGGGGAACAGCTCGGGATCCTTGTAGACCGAGGTCGCGGTGTCGAGCGCGTAGAGGTCGCCGAAGAACGTCAGCAGCGCACGCTGGGCCCGCTCGTCGTCGAGCATGCGGCGCGCTTGGGCCTCGATGCCCTCGGCGTCGTCGAGCGCTCCGACCTCGGCGGCGTCGAGTAGCGCGTCGTCCGGCATCGACCGCCACAGGAAGTACGACAGCCGCGATGCGATCTCGTAGCCGTCGAGCTCGATCAGCTCCTGCTCGCCGGCCTCGATGCGATAGAGGAAGGAGGGCGACTGCAGCATCGCTTCGATGGTCAGCGTGATGCCCTCCTCGAAGCTGCCGTCGGCGCGGCCGCGTCCGTAGAGCTGCATCAAGCGCTCGATCTGGCCCTCGTCGAGCGGTCTGCGGTACGCGCGGCGACCGAACGTCGCGACGAACTCGCGGGCGCACGCATCCTCGCCGATGAGCGCCGGATCGCACGGCAGCAGCGAGTCGATCGCGGCGCTCGCCGCCAGCGACTCCGCGAGGTCGCGGTAGACCTCGACCGCGTAGTTCGACACCGCCGCCTCGCCGTTGTTTGCGAACAGCCCCGACGAGCCGTCGGGCGGCAGCGTGGCGGCGGGGTGGGTGGTGATCCCCAGCAGGTCCGCGACGGTGTTGTCGTACTCGCTGCGGGTGAGTCGCTGCAGCGGCGTCGCGCCGACCTGCGGCTGCGCACACGCGTCGCTGGGGGCGTCATCGTCCGCCCCGCCCTCGCTCCCGCCCTCCGACGACGCGGGGCCCCACGTCTCACCGCCCGCCGGTGCGTCCTCGTCGGTGCCTTGCAGTCCGACGTAGCACCCGGTTGCGAGCACCATCCATGCGGCGGTCGCCCCCGCGAGGACACGGCTTCGAGCGTTCATCACTCGCTGGTTGCGCGAGCGAGGCCTGGCGTCTGCGAGAAAGTGCCGTGCGCGTGGCTACGGCGCGATCGCGCGCGTCACTGGTGGAGCGCGACGTGGATGGTGCTGCCGTCGCTGTAGGCGACGTCGAGGTCGCCGTCGCCGTCGTGGTCACCGGCGGCCACGTGGGCCGCGGGCACCAGCACATCGGTGGGGCAGTCGAGCAGCGGGCTGCTCAGCTTGGGGTGGAACGGCCCGCCGTAGACGAGCGTGAGCACGGCGTCGCTGCGACCGACCGCGAGGTCCGCGATGCCGTCGCCGTCGAGGTCGGCGTCCACGGCGGTCACCGCCACGCCTTGGTGGCCGTCCAGATCGGCGTCGGCGTACCCGTCGATCCCCGTCCACACCAGCGTGGTGAAGTCGGGCACGATCGCGAGCACGTCGGGGATCGCCGACCCCGAGAAGCTCGCCGCGTGCAGCGAGACGGGATCGATGGGGCCCGCGGGCGCCGCCAGCCCATGGGTGCTGCCGTCGATCGACGTCCACAACACGTAGGCGCCATCGACGAAGGCGGCGAGATCGGTGCGGCCGTCGAAGTCATGGTCGAGCGGTGCGAGCGCGCCGACGCTGCCGCTCAGCAGGCTCTGGGGTGACCCCAGCGTGCCGGCGTCGATCGGCAAGCGGGCGATGCCGGCGCTGGTGCGCGCGAGCACGTCGAGGCTGCTGTCGCCGTCGAGATCACCGAGCGCCAGCGACAATGCGGTCGTGGGCACCGAGGCGCCGGGCACGAAGCCACCGGCGTCGGCGAGCCACGGCGTGATCGCAGCGGCCGGGCCCGCGGTCGCGATCACGAGGTCGCCGCGGCCGTCGCCATCGAGGTCGGTCACCACTGCGTCGACCACCTGCGCGCCGGCGTCGACCAACAGCGTCGCCTCGCCCTCGCTGACCCTCGACACCCGCGTACCGTGGACGGCGAGCAGTCCGGCGACCCCGCCGGCGTTCGCGTACTGCAGGTCGACGACGGGCTCGGGCTCGACGAACGCCAGGCTGATCGATCCGCTGAAGCTGGGCACCTGGCTGCAGTCGCGACCGGTCGGCTCCGGCACACAGTAGTTGGCCTCGCAGACGTAGCCCGGACCGCACTCGACGTCGTCGAAACACTCGTAGAAGCCCTCTTCGCTGCAGCGAAAGTGGTTCTCGCCGTCGGGCGACACGCCGCAGCAGTAGTTGCACGCGTACTCGCACATGCCGTCGATGCAGTCGTAGCCGGCATCGCAGTCGGCATCGGCCACGCACTGCGGCGGGGTCTCGTCGCCGCTGACGCTGGTTTGCACGGTGTCACTGTCGCTCGCGCTACCGCCGGTGCTGCCATCCGTGCCGGTGGCGTCGATCGGGATCACCGGTCCGCAGGCGGCAACCGCCAGCAGTGGCCACGACAGATTCCACGACGAAACATCCAACGCTCGAGTCATACCCACCACTCCATCCGAAGACCGGGCACCCAACGTGCCCAGAACGCCCATCAGTCTACGCCAAGGCCGCCAGGGCTGCACCTGCGCGCGCGGACCCACTGCGTCCATGGTCGTGAGACGGCGTTTCCGTGCCGGCCCGCCGCGGGCGAGCGCGTCGGGCGGCATGATCAGGGCGTCGGCGACAGCTGCAGGAACACCGCCAGCGACTCGACGTCGACGCCACGGCACCGACAGGCCGATATCGCCTCGGGCACCAGTCGCGCCATCGCGGCGCGCCGCTGACCACTCGGCGCCGCGGCGGACTCGCGGAATGCATCCGCGAGTCCGTAGCAGCCATCGATCGACTTCACGACCGCCTCGTCGAGCAGCCGAGCCCGCTCGGCCACATCGGCGGAGTGGGTGATGCGATCGTGGAGGGTCTGCGCCCACGCCGGCAGGCGCGCGAGCGTGCGTGTGTCGGTCGAGCCGCCACGGAGCTGCTGACGCATGACGTCCACCCGCGCCGTGCAGACCTGCGTCGCCTCGTCGTCGGCGGACGCGCTGGTGCACGCTGCGAGACACAGCGAGAAGGACAACGCACGCACGATCGTGCTCGTGCCGTCGCGGCGCGATGCCGGCAAGCTCCAGCTCGGGACGCGTCCGCGGCCGTCGCACGCGGACCGCAGACGACCCGCGCACGGCCACGTGCGGGCTTCGACACGGCGACCTGGGCCGGTGGTTTCGCGTCGCGCCGCGATCGACGGGAGAGCGTCCTCACGGCGGGACGGCGCCCGTTTGCGGCCAAACCCGCGGATAGTGCTCGGGTGGCCACCGCACAGCGCCCCCGACGATCGTTCGTCCGTCCGTGGATGACCCGCCTCTGGCGGGGGTGCAAGCGGCTGTGGACGTTCTCGAACAAGCTGCGCATCGCGATCCTGAACCTGCTGTTCTTCGCGATCCTCTTCGCGCTGCTGGTGGTCGGTGTCGCTGGCAAGTCGCCGGATTTCGCCGACAAGAACGCGCTCGTGCTGGCGCCCAAGGGCACCATCGTCGAGCAGCGCAGCGGCGAGGGGCCGTCGATCTCGGGCCTGCTCACCGGCGGCCCCGGCGAGGAGACCCTGCTGCGCGACATGGTCGAGACCATCGAGCGTGCCACCACCGATGATCGCATCGACGTGCTCGTGCTCGACCTGAGCGAGCTGCAGTCGGCCGGCGTCAGCAAGCTGCAGGAGCTCGGGGTCGCGCTGAAGGCGTTCCGCGAGCAGGGCAAGACCATCATCGCCACCGCCGATCGCTACTCGCAGGCGGCCTACTACCTCGCCGCGTTCGCCAACGAGATCTACATGCACGACATGGGCGAGGTCTCGATTCCTGGCCTCGCGCGGTACTCGATGTACTTCAAGGACGCGATCGATCGCTTCGAGGTGCAATGGCACATCTTCCGCGTCGGCAAGTACAAGTCCGCGGTCGAGCCGTACCTGAACAACCGGATGTCGGACGCCGCGCGCGAGGCCGACCTGGCATGGATGGGGGATCTGTGGCGGGCATGGATCGCCGACGTCGCCGCGGCCCGTGGCATCGCCGCGGCCGACCTGTTGGCCTACGCCGAGCACTTCGACGAGCGCGTGATCGCGGCCAGCGGTGATTCGGCCGCCGCCGCGGTCTCGGCCGGGCTCGTCGACCACGTCGGTGGCCGCGACCTCGTGCGCGATCGCCTGGTCGAGCTGGTCGGCGAGGAGCCCAAGACCCACGACTTCCACCACGTCGATGCCGACACCTACCTCGAGTACGTGCGTGGCGAGTCGCCCCGCAAGCAGCACGGTGATCGCGTGGCGGTGATCGTGGCGCGCGGGGTCATCACCGATGGCGATCAGCCGGCCGGGACCATCGGCGGCGACTCGACCGCGAAGCTGGTCCGCACGGCGCGGCTCGACGAGCACGTGAAGGCGCTGGTGTTGCGGGTCGACTCCGGCGGCGGCAGTGCGTTCGCCTCCGAGGTGATCCGCCGCGAGTTCGAGCTCGCACGGGCCGCCGGCAAGCCGGTCGTGGTCTCGATGGGCTCGGTCGCAGCCTCGGGCGGCTACTGGATCAGCACCGCAGCCGACGAGATCTGGGCCAGCCCGACCACGATCACGGGCTCGATCGGCATCTTCGGCATGTTCCCCACCTTCGACAAGCCACTCGCGAACCACCTCGGCGTGCACGTCGACGGCGTGTCGTCGACCGCGTTCGCCGATCCCAACCCCAATCGCGCGCTCGACCCGGCGCTCGCGCGAACGATCCAAAGCGGCATCGAGCACGGCTACCGCGAGTTCCTCGAGCGGGTCGCCAACGCCCGCGGCATGACGACCGAGCAGGTCGACGCGGTGGCGCAGGGGCGTGTGTGGAGCGGCGAGGATGCGCTCGCGGCGGGGCTGGTCGATCAGCTCGGCGGTCTGAAGGAGGCGATCGCCTCGGCCGCGGAGCGCGGCGGGCTCGGCAGCGACTACGCGGTCGAGTACGTCGAGAAGGAGCTCGACTTCAAGGACCGCGTGGTCAAGCAGATGCTGGGCGGCGCGGCGGCCTCGCTCGGGCTGGGGGACGGCCTGGCCGGGCCCGCGCTCGGTCGGGTGCTGCGGGAGTTCGACGAGCAGGCTCGGATCTTCACGGTGCTCGACGATCCCCGCGGCATCTACGCCTACGCCCTCGTCGACGTCGACTAGCCGAGGGGCGTCCCAACCGCGGCGCACCTGGTGCGTCGGCGGTGGCATGATCGCGGGCGCGGCATGGCCGAGCAGACCCCAGTGGAGTCGACGCCAGCGGAGGAGATCACGGCGGTCGCCCAGCACGTCACCTGGCACGGCAGCGTGGCGCGAGCAGTGGTGCGCGCGCGGCTGTTCGGTGAGACGGTCGCGCCGGCGTCGTTCGGTCGCTACGAGTGGCGCGAGCGGCTCGGTCAGGGCGGCATGGGCACGGTCGCGGTCGCCCACGATCCCGTGCTCGGTCGCGACGTCGCGCTCAAGCTGATCGAGGCCAATCGCCCGCAGCTACAGGCCCGCGTCATCCGTGAGGCCCGCGCCAACGCGCGCGTGAACCACCCCAACGTCGTCGCCATCTACGACGTCGGGGTCGCCGGCGACCGCGTCTTCATCGTGATGGAGATGATCCGCGGCGAGACTCTGCGGCAGTGGCACGAGCGCCGCCGCCCCGGCTGGCGCGAGACGCTGTCCTGCTTCCTCGAGATCGGTGCCGGCCTCGCCGCCGTGCACGGCGCTGGCCTGGTCCACCGCGACGTCAAGCCCGAGAACGTCGTGGTCGGCGACGACGGCCGCGTGGTGCTCATCGACTTCGGCATCGCGCGCGCGCTGGCCAGCGGCGTCGCGCCGACCCCACCGGCGCCCGGGCTCGACGACACGTCGGCGGTGACGACCCAGGGCACCGACGCGTACGTCGGCACGCCGGCGTACATGGCACCCGAGCAGCTCGGCTCGGGGCCCATCGATGCACGTGCGGATCAGTTCGCGTTCTGCGTCGCGCTGTGGGAGCTGCTCTGGGGGCAGCGTCCGGGTGGACGCGCGGCGGTGCTGGGCGTCGCCGAGGGGCCATGGCCGCCGCCGCGACCGGCGACCGCGAAGGGCACGCCGAGGGCGCTGCACGGCATCCTCGCGCGCGGACTCGGGGCCGAGCCCGAGCAACGCTGGCCCACACTCGAGGCCCTGTTGGTCGAGCTGCGCGGGGTCCTGCGCGGCCGTCGACGGCGACTCGGAGTCGTGGGCGCAGGGGTCGGGGCGCTCGCGATCGGCGTGCTCGCGATCGGCACGCCGGCATCGGCGGACACTTGCGAGGCCGAGCGCGCGAACGGGGTTGCGCTGTGGAGTTCGCTGCAGCGCAGCGCGGCCGCCGATGGCTTCGCGGCGATCGGTGGCGACCTCGAGAGTGCGTCGTGGCAGCGCATCGATCGCGCGCTCGGTACCTTCGCGCGCAGCTGGGCCCGCGAGCACGAGCAGAGCTGCCGCGTCGAGCACGTCGCCGCCAGCTCGCCGCGGGCGCGCTGTCTGGCGCGGGTGCTGGCGTCGGCGACCGCAGTCGCGGAGGCGGTGCCGCGCGTGCACCTCGAGGGCATCCCTGACCTGCTCGATCGGGCCGAGCGCCTGCCCGATCCGAGCTCGTGCCGTCGCGCCGAGGTGCTCGCGTCGAGTCGACCACCGGTGCCGGCATCGCTGCGCGATGCGGTCGAGCAGGCCGAGGCACGGCTCGCGCAGGGCGAGCACGCGCTGGCGGCAGGGGATTTCTCGGGCGCGCTCGCGGCCATCGACGAAGTCGCCGCCGCCGACATCGATCACGAGCCGCTGCGACTGGCCACCGATCTGCTGCGCGCGCGGGTCTACGCCGAGCTCGGCCCCTTCGATCGCGCGCGCGACGGTGCGATCGCGGTGTACGAGGCCGCCGAAGCCGCCGGCGATGCGACCCTCGCGGGCGCGGCCGCGGTTGCGTTGGCGCCGCTCGTGGCCCAGCGCTTCGGCGATGCCGAAGCCGCCGAGCAGTGGGTGCGGCGAGCGTTCGCCGAGGCGCGCAAGACCGGCGATCCGATCGAGCTCGAGTCGGCCGAGCGCGCGATGGCGATCGTCGCGAAGGCGGTCGGTGAGCCGGCGCAGTCGCTGCGACTCTTCGAAGGGGTGCGCGCCCGCCTCGCGCAGCGCTGCGACACGCCGTGCCAGGACATGGTCGAGCCAGAGATGGAGATCGCCCGTGCACTCGATGCCCTGGGGCGCGCCGACGAGGCCACCGGGCACGCGCGCACGGCCGTCGAGATCGCGATCGCGACCGCTGGCGAGGGCCACCCGTTGACGGCGGTCGCGCACCAACAGCTGTGCATCATCTTGGACTCCAACGGTGATCCCCGAGCCGCGCAGCCGCACTGCGAGCTGGCGCTCGAAGGCCTGCGCACGCTGTTCGGCGCGGAGCACCCCGAGACCGCCGGCGCGATGCTGATGCTCGGC
>WBZX01000149.1_pt1 | contig 32841 bp, 32 predicted proteins | sample 5204211 | NCBI WGS metagenome assembly WBZX01 (sample SAMN12344362, study PRJNA552823) | activated sludge metagenome | biome: Activated sludge suspended growth; feature: Nitrification reactor; material: Wastewater; isolation source: activated sludge from nitrification reactor of wastewater...
TTACCCTGTTCTTGGATCGTAATGATATCATGCCCAAGCTTACGTAGTACTTGCACTACCTGAATCGGAAAGTTCTCATTTGAATAGAGCCTGGCCACCTCTACTCCGTTTCATTCTCGCGAATGGCTTGATCAATATCAGCTCGATGCTGATCGGAATAACTCCAGGCTTGCACCAGATCTGCTGCTCGCAGTGTGGGGTAGCTTCGAAGGATTTCGCTCTCGGTGATACCAAGCTGGCGCATGCGTTCTACCGTCCAAACCGGAATGCGAGTACGAATGAAGCGTGCCGAGCCACCACAAACACCAGGCGTGGAAACGATGGAAGGAAACTGTACAGGTGTTTCCTCGGTACGCTGTTGATGGGTCTGCTTCTGGTTTAAAGAGTGAAGCAGTGATTCATACTCGACAGGATCGAGTTCTTCAATTTGATCAATGAGTTCTGCAAGATGCGGCATGCGAATAACCTGAATCAATACAGTGCTATTATACCACAACAATCACTAAAACGTCGAACGCCCCAGATCAATCGCATTCTGGCTCGGTTCGCTCTGCATCGCCCATTGGAGGAGTTTTCGGGTGATATCCGCGGCTCGGGGGCTGGCGGGGTGGGGCATGGGCTGGCCGATAGCAATACCGAGATCGATATTCAGGCAATGCTGTACGATGCGGGCTGTATCGAGAGCGAGTTCGCGGTTACCCAGGCGGGCTACTTCACGAAGGGTGGCCAGCGCTTCGGGGTGACGTCCGGTACGGATGAGTAATTTCTCTGCAGCCATCTGGCGTAATGGTACGGGGTTGCCCGCGCCAAGTAGTTTCTCCATCAATTTCAAATCGCCCTTGTAGTCACTGGAGATGAGTTTGGCGAGTTGAACTCGCAAGAGGGCTGGTGTCTGTGGATTCTCCACCAGGGAGAAGATTTCACGTGCAGAATCTTCAGGCTCCTCTCGCATCAAGCGGCCATAGTGCTCACCCAGGGTTTCTGCGGATCGCATACCCAGTGGACCACGGTCCCCTACCCAGGAAACAAAATCACTGATGGCTTCGTTCGAAAGAGTTTGCCCTTCCCTGATGATGGCACCCTGATCGGTCATGAAGTTGGAAGAGAGCGCCAATCGAACACCATTTCTCATCCATTGCCACCGTCGATCACGGCTCCGTCGTTCAGCTTTAGAGAACAACATCTCAGCTGCGGTGTGACGAACCTCTTCATCCTGATCACATAAAGAATTCGCAATCACTTCTGTCACTCGACGGTCACGCTGAGTACCCAGAGCCTTGATGGCCATCATCCGGACTTCCGGAGCACGATCGATTTCAATCAGGCGAAGGACTTCGTTGGTTTGCCCAACAGTCCAATGGCTGCGGAATTCCAAAGCTGACAGAGCAGCGATACGAACTCCAGGGTGGGTGTGTTCCAGTAACTTCAGCGCAGGGCTGGCATCGTAACGGATCGCCTCGCGGAAAGGCCTGACTTCAGGAACATCTTTACAGCGGATGAGTTCAGGAGGCCAGTCAGACTTGAGCTCGAGCCGATTGCTGAGCAGTCGGGCTTTGCGATACATAAACGCTCCGGACCGCTGGAGCCAATAAGCTGCGAAACCCAGCAGTCCAACAAACAGGATCAACACCTGGCTGAGACTGTTTACAAGCGTATTAGGCGAAAGAGGGAAGAAAAAGAAAAACGGTATTGCCAGGATAGACAGAAAGAGCGCAGAGAACTTGGCAGAAGGAACCTGACGGAAGGCAGAAAGTGCGAACAGACTGATGGCTGCGACAATACCAAAGCCAACGAGCGGCCAGAATTGGCTCTCGGACGAGGCAAGGAGTACCTGCGCGAGCAACAAGACCGAGGGAAGCAGAAATGCCACCCACCGAAGCACCAGAATCATTGAAACTCCATCAGAGTCTGGGGAACGAGGGAGTATCTTGGAATCTAGCTTATTTTTTGTGTGGGAGGAAGGGACTAAGCGAAAATTCGCAGCAAGTAGATAGTTCACTCGGTGATTCTGTTAAGAAAATGCCCTCAACACCTTGCGATGTTGAGGGCAACGTTGTTGATCAACCAACTTACTTCTTCACCTCATACTCCGCATCAATGACGTCGTCCTTGCCCTTGTCACTGGCGGGGGAGGCGCCACCTGCACCGGGGGCTTCGGGGCCGGCACCGGGTTGGGCGTTCTTATAGAGCTGCTGGGACATGGCGTGGCTGGTCTGTTGCAGAGCATCGATTGCCCGCTTCATTGCTGCCACATCTTCGCCCTTGGCTGCGGTGCGAACACGTTCGATGGCACTGGTAATGGGAGCCTTGTCGTTCTCGGCAAGCTTGTCGCCCATGTCCTTGACCAGCTTTTCAGTCTGGTACGCCATCTGTTCGCACTGGTTGCGGGTTTCAGCCAGTTCGCGCTTCTTCTTGTCCTCGTCAGCATGCAGTTCTGCATCCTTCCGCATCTTCTCGATCTCAGCGGAACTGAGGCCGGACGATGCTTCGATGCGGATCTTCTGTTCCTTGCCAGTGCCCAGGTCCTTGGCACTGACATTGAGGATGCCATTGTGATCGATGTCGAAAGCGACTTCGATCTGAGGCATGCCACGTGGAGCAGGAGGAATGCCATCGAGATTGAAGATGCCGAGCATCTTGTTGTCGTTGGCCATTTCCCTTTCGCCCTGGAAGACCTTCACCGTCACCGAAGGCTGATTGTCGTCAGCGGTGGAGAAGGTGTTCTTCTTCTGAGCGGGGATGGTCGTGTTGCGTTCGATCATCTTGGTCATCACACCACCGAGAGTCTCGATGCCGAATGACAGTGGGGTGACATCGAGCAGCAGCACTTCAGCCTTGGCGCCCTTGAGCAGTTGAGCACCCTGGATGGCAGCACCGATGGCCACCACTTCGTCAGGATTCACACCACGGTGTGGTTCCTTGCCGAAGATCTCCTTGACGATCTGCTGCACACGAGGCACACGGCTCATACCACCCACGAGGACGACTTCGTCGATCTCGCTGGCCTTGATGCCTGAATCCTTGAGGGCCTTCAGCACCGGTGCCTTGCAACGTTCGATGAGATGCTCGGTGAGCTTCTCGAACTCAGCACGGCTCAGGTTGAGCTGTAGGTGCTTGGGGCCACTGGCATCAGCGGTGATGAACGGCAGATTGATCTCGGTGTTGGCCTGCTGCGAGAGATCCTTCTTGGCTCGTTCTGCCGCTTCCTTCAGTCGCTGCATGGCCATCGGATCCTTGCGGAGGTCGATGCCTTGCTGCTTCTTGAATTCATCAGCACACCAGTTGATGAGGACATCATCCCAGTCGTCGCCACCGAGGTGCGTGTCGCCATTGACGGACTTCACTTCGAAGATGCCATCGCCCACGTCGAGGATGGAGATATCGAAGGTACCACCACCAAGATCGAAGACAGCAATCTTCTCGTTCTTCTTGCTGTCGAGGCCGTACGCCAGCGAGGCAGCGGTGGGTTCGTTGATGATACGCATCTTCTGCTTAACCATCTTGCCGTCCTTGCCTTCGATCTCCCATTCGGAGTCGAAGCCTGCAATGACAGCAGCATCGATGGTAGCCTGTCGCTGGGCATCGTTGAAGTAGGCAGGAACCGTGATGACGGCCTTGCGTACCTTGTGGCCCAGGTAAGCTTCAGCAGCTTCCTTGAGCTTGCGGAGAACGAGAGCCGAGATTTCAGGAGGGGTCTGCTGTTTGTCGCCGACCTGAACCTTGACGAGCTCGCTGGCACCGCCAACAATCGGGTAGGGAACCAGCTTCTCTTCTGATTCGACTTCGTTGTGACGGCGGCCCATGAAGCGCTTGATCGAATAGATCGTACGCTTGGGGTTAGTGACGGCTTGGCGCTTGGCAGGGTCGCCAACAAGGATGTCGCCCTTATCGGTGAATGCGACAACGCTCGGGGTGATTCGGTTGCCTTCCTGGTTGGCGATGACCTTGGGTTCATTCCCTTCCATGACGGCTACCACCGAGTTCGTGGTGCCTAAGTCAATACCAATGATTTTCTCTTCAGCCATGTGGCCAGTATCCTTATGTCAGAGTGGAGCTTCAATGTGAGTGAATGGACGTGCCTATTTTAGCAACTGCCATTCCAAGACGGAAAATGGTTAGGTAATTCGTCGTAAGTCTTTGACATATTGGTGTTTGTGACCTATTTTTTCTGTGTAGGCCCCTTGACGATGGTGCCAATATGGCAATGTGAGTAAATCTCATCGCCATCAGGGCGTTGTCAATATGGCAGTGTCAGCAGAATCGCCCTAGATTATCCACTATTTTCCACATTTAGTTTAGGACTTCGTTGACAGCTGAACCCCTTACCTTAGAAAATGACACAAATGTTCAGCCGAACACGTGTGTAACCAGAGTCACCCATGTCGAAGAAACCGGAAGTCAATCCCGCCAAGGCAGCTCAGCAACTCAAGTCGTTGCGCTCCCAAATCGACAAAATCGATCTCCAGCTCCTCAAGTTCATCAATGAACGTGCAGAGTGTGCGGTCGAAATCGGGCAGCTCAAAACCGATGCACAGGCTGAAGTCTTCTCACCTGCCCGTGAAGAAGAAGTCATTCAGAATCTGCTCGCCAATAATAAGGGGCCACTCCACCCGGTCACCATTCGTGCGGTCTACCGGGAATTGATGAGTGGTGCCCGTGCTCTGCAGAAACTGATTAAGGTTGCCTTCCTTGGACCAGAATACAGCTACAGCCACATTGCTTCCATCGAACGGTTTGGCCACGGTGTAGACTTCGTTGGCGTGGGCAGCATTCCTGCGGTCTTCGACGAAGTGAACCGAGGCCACGCTGACTATGGCGTGGTGCCACTCGAAAATTCGACAGATGGTCGCATTGCGGATACGCTCGACCAGTTCCTGAGCCTGCCTCAGATTCGCATCTGTGCTGAAGTGCGACTTCGCATTCACCACAATCTGCTCGCCAACTGCCAGCAGCAGGAGATTCGCCGGGTCTACAGCAAAGAGCAGGCACTGTCACAAACCCGCAACTGGCTCAGCAAAAACGTTCCCCAGGCACAACTGATTCCGGTGAACAGCACCTCCGCAGCTGCCGAGTTGGCACTGCGTGAACCAGGTGCTGCAGCTGTTGCCAGCCGACAGGCTGCCGTACGCTACGGACTGAAGATGCTCTTCGAACACATCGAAGACAATGTGCAGAACGAGACCCGCTTTGCGGTCATCGGCAAGAACATCGCTGACCGATCAGGCCGCGACAAGACTGCCATCATGTTCCAGACATCGAATGCGCCTGGAGCCTTGCTCGATGCCTTGCTCGTCTTCAAGAACAACAAGATCAACCTGAGCATGATCGAAAGCTTCCCGGCCCGTTCGGGTAAGGGTGAGTATGTGTTCTTCGTCGATTTCGAAGGCCATACCGACGATGCCAAGGTGAAGAAGACCCTCGACATGCTGGAAAAGCACAGCAAGCAGATCGTGATCCTGGGTTCGTTCACCCAGACGGATGCGTTGGAATAACATCTCTTTCGCCTCTCTTATTCTGAAGGGAGGTTGGGAGGGCTGAAGTATGCAGTGGCTCTCCCTTACTCTTGTCATGGTACTGTGTTTGGTTGGTTGTCAGCCAGCCACACCACCAGCCAATCCCACCCGCCCCGTTGTCACCACCACCTTTGATGGCACCAAGGCGGGTAGTGAACGTGCTATTGCAGGTATCCGTCTCTGCTGGTGTCCGCCGGGCAGCTTTACGATGGGTTGTCCACGGGATGAACCGGAACGACGACCGGGGGATGACCAAGCGAACGTCACCCTTTCTCGTGGGTTCTGGATGGCCAAATATGAAGCTACTCAGGGTGAGTGGAAACGGGTAGTGGGCAAGCTGCCGGGCGAACTCACTGCAGAATTACCTGCTGGTGATGACTATCCGGTAGGCAACGTCAACTTTGCTGAGGCGGAAGCGTTTTGCGCCAAGCTCACTGAGTTAGCTCATCAGTCGAAGGAACTTCCAGCGGATTGGGAGTTTCGATTGCCCACCGAAGCCCAGTGGGAATATGCCTGCCGGGCTGGCACCACCACTGCCACCTCGTTTGGTTCATCGCTCAGCAGCAAGCAGGCGAATTTCCAGGGTAAACCCTACAACGGTGGCGAACAGGGACCTTCGCTGAAGAAGGCGAACAAGGTGGGAAGCTACCCAGCCAATGCCTGGGGCCTATGCGACATGCACGGCAACATCTACGAATGGTGCCGGGACTGGTACCATGCGAAACTGCCCGGTGGCACCGACCCTGACTTATACGAAGCTCGGTCCACAGCTTCCAAGAGTGAGCATGGGGACATCTCCCGTTCCCGCCGGGGTGGTTGCTGGTCGGACGATGGCTGGGCCTGCCGAACGGCCTTCAGGCTGCGTTTCGAGCCTGAACGGCGTTACGACCATATCGGTTTTCGGGTGCTCGCGGTCAAGGTTCGGTGAAAACTATTTACTTCGGTCAGTCGAACAGCTTACAATAATGGTAACCTCCCGCGAAGTGAACGTATGTCTGCTCCAGCTAGTAATCGTCGCAGTTCCATTCGCAAGCGGCCCCGAGTCTGGGTCAGCATCGAATGTCGTAAGCGCGGCGGGTGTGGTCCGAACATTGCCGAAGTGGTGTGGGATGTTTCGCAGACAGGCATCTGCCTGGTCACCAGTGCTACTGTAAAGAAGGGTGACGAACTCGAGGTGAACATCACTTCCAGCAGCCTGTCGCAGGCCATCAAAACGTCAGGCAAGATCATCTGGATCGACACTCTCGATAACAAGAAGTTCTCGCTCGGTCTGCGGTTCCATCAGAGTCTCGATTATCATCAAATCAGCCAATTGACTCTGTAGAATAGCTCATACATTTCTTTCTCAAGGGCATCCCCATGATGTTGCGAGCCTGCCTGTTGCTGTTGGCAACGGCACTTCCTCTCTGTGCGCAAGAAGCACCTCAACCACCCGTAGCAGCTACCAAGCCAAAAGAAATTCAGATTCACGGCGAAAAGCTGACTGACAACTACTTCTACTTGCGGGAGAAGGAGAACAAGGAAGTCATCAGCTACCTCGAGAAAGAGAATGCCTACACCGAAACGATGATGAAATCGACAGAGACTTTGCAGGGCAAACTCTACAAGGAAATCCTCGGCCGTATCAAGCAGACAGATCTCTCGGTTCCTTCGTTCAGCAATGGCTACTGGTATTACAGCCGCACGGTGGAAGGCCAGCAGTACCCGATCATCTGTCGCAAGAAGGGGACGCTGGAAGCAACGGAAGAAGTGATGCTGGAGGTCAACGAACTGGCCAAGCCTTACAAGTTCTTCAGCGTGGGTGCTCAGTCTGTCAGCAACGACAATCGTTACCTGGCTTACACCTTCGATACCACAGGCTTCCGCGAGTACACCCTGGTCATCAAGGATCTGGAGACAGGCAAGATGCTGCCTGACTCGGTCAAGAAGGTGAACAGTCCCACGTGGTCAGCTGATGGCAAGTACCTCTTCTACACCATTGATGATGCAGCCAAGCGGTCGTATCGACTCTATCGCCATGAAGTGGGTGCAGATCCGAAGAACGATGCGATGCTCTACGAAGAGAAGGACGAGCTTTTCCGTATTGGTGTAAGCCGAACGCTGGATCGCAAGTATCTGGTACTCTTCATCGGCAGTTCCGAATCAAGCGAGATGCGGATTTTGCCTAGCGAACAGCCTACGGGTGAGTGGACGATAGTTCGGCCCCGAGAAGACAAGCACCGCTATCAGATTGTGGGCCATCGCAATGGCGAGTTCTTCATCCGTACCAACAAGGATGCCAAGAACTTCAAGCTGGTGAAGTGTGCCGACAAGAAGACTGATACCTGGACTGATGTGATTGCCCATCGTCCCGAAGTGCTGTTGGAGACAATCAACGTCTTCAAGGACTACATGGTGGTAGAAGAAAAGACGAATGGCCTCGACCGCTTCGTCGTGCAGGATTTGAATACCGGAGACAAGCATCCGATCGAGATGAAGGAACCAACCTACACCCTGGGTGGTGCAGGCAACCCTGAGTTCGACACCAAGACCTTCCGCTACATGTACACATCGTATACCACGCCGATGTCGGTGTATGACTACGATCTGGCCAAGCGTGATCAGAAGCTACTCAAACGGCAGGATGTTCTCGGTGGCTATGATCCAGGCCAGTATCAATCGGAACGCGTTTGGGTGACAGCCCGCGATGGTGCCAAGGTTCCGATGTCGCTCGTCTACAAGAAGGGAACGAAGAAGGATGGCTCTGCACCATGTTTGCTGTATGGCTACGGTTCGTATGGTGCGGGCATGTCCGCGAATTTCTCACCGGCACGATTGAGTCTGCTGGATCGTGGTTTCGTTTACGCTACCGCCCACATCCGTGGTGGCAACGAAATGGGCGAACCCTGGCACGACGATGGCAAGATGATGAAAAAGAAGAACACCTTCTTTGACTTCATCGATGCAGGCAACTGGCTCTGTGACAACAAGTACACCAGCCACAATAAGTTGGCCATCATGGGTGGTTCCGCTGGTGGCCTCCTCGTGGGTGCGACGCTGAACCTGGCTGACCCAGGCTTCTGCAAGGCAGCAGTGCTCGAAGTGCCTTTCGTTGATTTCATTAACACGATGCTTGACGAGACGCTACCTCTGACCGTGGGTGAGTTTCTTGAATGGGGTAACCCCAAGAACAAGGAACACTACGAGTACATGAAGAGCTATTGCCCCTACACAAACCTCTCTTCCCGTACCTATCCTGCAATGCTGATTCGCACCAGTTTGAACGACAGCCAGGTGATGTACTGGGAACCAGCCAAGTACGTCGCCAAGCTGCGAACCCTCAAACAAGGCAGCGAGCCATTGCTCTTCAAGTGCAATATGGCCGCCGGGCATGGCGGTTCGTCAGGCCGCTACGATGCGATGAAGGAAGCAGCCTTTGCGTATGCGTTCATCATGAAGCAGATGGGTATTGTGGAGTAGTCAACAAAGTAACTCACGAGCGACGAACAAGAGTTCGTCGCTTATGCTATCCAGCTTTCCACCTTGAGACCGGGGATGCGTTTGAAGTCCTTCAGGTTGTTGGAAAGAAGGAGAGCATTTCTTGAAATGGAGATAGATGCAATTTTCAGATCCTCAACTCCTGTTCGTATTTTTTGTGCCTGAAACCTCAGCACAAGTTCGGCAGCAGGCTCATCGAATGGCACAACTTCGATTTCCTTGAGAAGTCTGAGCAGATGCAACAGCTTGCTGTAACCATATAGTTGTCGATTAACTTCTCTATAGCGGTGTATCATTCCAAACAATCCACGAATGCTCTCTTCAACAACAATCAGTGGTAATTGAAAGCCTTCCCCTGCTGACTCCAGTTTCTGCACGAGTTGCGGGTAAGATTTATCACGGTCATCCGTAAGGACGGTGAGGTGATCTGTATCGAGAAAGATCATCTCTTTGCTTTCTTAGGTGTGTTTTTTCGTTTCGCTTTTTGACGATCCCGTTCTCGGTACTCCTGTGCCAAGGCAAAAGCATCTTTCATGAAAGGGTCGTTGGAAAAGGCTCCCACCCAGGCACGCCAGCCCTTCTTTGGTTCACTGGGCTGTACCGATTGCTGCTTCTTCAACTCCGCCACTTCCAGCTCAAGCTGTGCTATGCGTTTTTCGAGTTGCTTCGTGGTCATGATCATTCCTTTCGTTACCTAGACAATCCTATCATTCGACTGGTTCTCTACCTAGTCAAGAATCCGCATAGTGCTCCGAACCCCGGTATACGCTGGCACCGTCATTCACCATAATGTTACTTACCAACCCGAAGCGTGAGCGAGGAACGCCAAGCGATCGCAAGATCCACCCTCGCTCACGCTTCGGGCTAGTATCACAAGGATGATGACATGACTGTCGAACTGCCCAGTAAATATGATCCGCAAGCTTCGCAAGAGTGGTGCCTGAAGTTCTGGAATGAGAAGGGCTACTTCCATAGCAAGCCAAACCCGAAGAAGAAGCCTTTCACCATCGTCATCCCGCCGCCGAATGTTACCGGGGCACTGCACATGGGGCATGCCCTCGATAACACCCTGCAGGATGTCCTCATCCGTTGGCGACGCATGCAAGGCTACGAAGCCTGCTGGATTCCCGGTACCGATCATGCAGGCATCGCCACCCAGGCCGTTGTCGAAAAGCGGCTGCTGGAAACCGAGAAAAAGAACCGCCACGATGTCGGTCGTGAGGGATTGGTCGAACGCATCTGGAAATGGAAAGACCAGTACGAAGCCCGCATCCTCGGCCAACTCAAACAACTAGGCTGCAGTGCTGACTGGGACCGCACCCGTTTCACCCTCGATGAAATGTGCAGCAAAGCGGTCCGCCAGACCTTCTTCAACTTCTTCAAAGCTGGGCTGATCTACCGAGGCAAACGGCTCGTCAACTGGGATACCCATCTGCAGACCGCGGTTGCGGATGATGAGATCGATGAGCAGAAGATCAAAGGACAGTTCTGGACCTTCAAGTATCCAGTTGTTGATGATACAGGCAAGCAGACTGGTGAGTTCCTGCACTTCTCTACGACTCGTCCTGAAACCATGCTGGGAGATGTTGCTGTCGCGATTCATCCGGACGATGAACGCTACAAGCATCTGCATGGCAAGAAACTGCTGTGCCCGTTGGTTGAACGCATCATCCCCATCATTACCGATGGCCTGTTAGTTGATCGGGAGAAAGGCACCGGCGCTGTTAAGGTTACCCCTGCCCACGATCCCAAGGATTATCAGTGCGGCTTGCGCCACAAGTTGCCTTTGCTGAACATGATGAATCCGGAAGGCACTGTCAATGAAGTTGGTGGCAAGTATGCCGGCATGAAAATGGCTGAGGCACGTAAAGCAGTTACTGCTGATATGGAATCGCTGGGGTTCTTTATTCAGGTCGAAGACCGCGAAATCGACATGCCCATCAGTGATCGCAGCAAGACTCCCATTGAGCCGATGCTATCGGACCAGTGGTTCGTCAAGATGAGTGATCATGTTTCTCCCCTCTCCCCTGGCGGGAGAGGGGCCGGGGGTGAGGGGGAAAGTTTGCAATCGCCTGGCCCATCCACCCCCTCACGCCTAACCCCTCTCCCGCAGGGGGGAGAGGGGAACCAGCCTGGTCTTGCACAACTGGCAATGGATGCTGTCACTAGCGGTAAGGTCAAATTCTTCCCGGAACGTTACTCGAAGACGTATCTCGACTGGTTAGGCGAGAAGCGGGATTGGTGTATCAGCCGACAGTTGTGGTGGGGGCATCGGATACCGGTTTGGACGACTAGCAAACAAAACCTCTACACCGCGATTGTAGAACGAATTAACAAAATTGGATCAAACACACAACGTCCGGGGGAGAACTCAGAGTTTCAACGATTCAGTCAGCTGCATGCGTTATTTCATCATAGACCAGACACATTCTTGCAAGAATGGTTAGGTAATTCAGCTTTCGTCACAAGCCATGGGACGGATATCGAAGACACTATCTACCAAGTCTGTGTCTTACCTGGCAACAAATCAACTGAATCAACTCTTGAAGAGTTGAGCTTCACTCAAGACCCCGACGTCCTCGACACCTGGTTCTCCTCCGGCCTCTGGCCCCACTCCACGCTGGGCTGGCCTGACAAGACGCCGGAGATGGCCTACTACTACCCGACAAGTGTCCTCGTCACCAGCCGTGATATCATCACGCTCTGGGTTGCCCGCATGGTCTTGATGTCGCTCTCGAACCTGGGCGAGGTTCCATTCCATCATGTCTACATCCATCCCAAAGTCCTCGATGGCTTTGGCGAGGGGATGAGCAAATCCAAAGGCAACGGTGTCGATCCGCTCGATGTCATCTCGATCTACGGCACCGATGCCTTGCGATTCGTCATCTGCTCGATGGCTACCGAAACGCAGGATGCTCGTTTGCCTGTTGCCAACGTTTGTCCGTTCTGTCAGACGCTGGTTCCGGTCAAGAACGAGCACATGTACATGCGGACGAAGAAGCTGGCTTGCCCCAGTTGCAAGAAGCCCTTCCGTCCCGGTGGCCCCTGGCCTACAGACGATCCGGAACTGCCCACGGCCAAGCAGGCGAGCGACAAGTTTGAACTGGGCCGCAACTTCGCGACGAAGCTGTGGAATGCCAGCCGCTTTGTCATGATGAATCTTGGGAATGAGGGGATACCAGCCCGACGCGCGAGCGAGGGTGGGCCTGGCGATCGCGAGACGTCCCTTACTAGCGCGTCGGGCTGGTATAAGCTCGAAGATCGCTGGATCCTCTCACGCCTGGCCACCGTCACCGAGCAAGTCACCAAGCACCTCGAAGCCTACGAGATCGCCAGTGCTACCCGGCTGCTTTACGACTTCACCTGGTCGGAGTTCTGCGACTGGTACCTGGAAATGGCCAAGAGCAGGCTCAAGATCGAGGAGGAGAAAGCACTTGCCCAGCAAATGCTTGCTGGGGTTCTCGATACTATCCTGCGACTGCTACATCCGTTCATGCCTTTCGTCACCGAGATGATCTGGCAGGCGCTCAACGGCTTCGCTCCACAGCGGGGCTTGCCTACTGCTACAGTAGCCAGCGATTCGATCATGATTACCAACTGGCCTACGGGGCTGGAAGGTTATCGCGATCCGCAGCGTGAACAGCAGATCGCCCGCATGCAGGATCTGATCAAAGCCATCCGCAACACCCGCAACGAGTACCGGGTTGACGAGAAGGCTACGGTCACCGTCTCGGTCAAATGTACCGAAGCTGTTGCGAAGGAGATGGAATCGCTCAAGCCGTTCATCCTGTCGCTCGGCAAAGTTGGTGAACTGCACCTGGGACCAAACGTCGAACGTCCTCAGCAGGCAGGTGTCACGGCACATCCCGAGTTCACGGCTTACGTTCACCTGGCAGGCCTCATTGATGTTGCTGCCGAGACCAAGCGACTGGAGAAGCAACTCGCTGAGAAGGAGAAGGGGCTGGTAGGCATCCGTTCCAAGCTCAGCAACGCAGGGTTCCTCGCGAAAGCACCTGCAGAAGTGGTTGCAGAGCTAAAGGAATCGGAGAAGACGACGCTCCAGCAACTTGATGTATTGCGTGAGACGCTGGCGATGTTGAAGGTGTAACAAGATGCCGACTGTATTAATGATGAATGGCTGGCGTTTGTTCTTCTATTCCAATGAAGGCAGTGAGCCCATTCATATCCATGCAAGAAAAGGCAATTCAGAATGCAAATACTGGATTGATGTAGATCTGTTTGAAATCACTGAGGCCTGGGCCTATGGCATGACACCTCGGCTTCGACGTGAAGTGAGGAAGATTATCTTGCAGCATCTAGACCAGATTGCTGATTCATGGAATAATCATTTAGGAGATCGAACATGACAACGATGCCTTCCGTTGAAATCGTGGTTGCTGCAATTGCTATCGCAACACCGTTAGCGCTGGAACTGACACTGAAAGATGGCACGACCTGCTCTATCCTCTGGAAGCAATGTTCCAACAAGCTGGCACAGGCAAGCGAAGAACAAAGAAAGATTCTCGAGTTGTCTCCTGGCGGATATGGAATCCACTGGCCTTTGCTGGATGAGGACCTTGCAGTTGCAGGATTAGTACTGGCTTCGGTGTAGTTCTGCGATACTAATCTGATGCGTAAGCGAGGAACGCTTTGCAATCGCTTGACGTCCCTCGCTCACGCTTCGGGTTGGTATCTATTCATCCTTGTAAATAATTTTCACTCGTGCGGCCTATCTACTTCAGTATCGTGCTTGGCAAGTAGCGACCTGCTCTAACACAACACCAGCGCAGGCTCGGTTTTATCTCCCCATTCGGGATCGTCCGCCATTTGGGTTGGTGCGATCCACAACACCAAGGCACTATCATGCTCTCGTCCAGGAAGCGCCACGCGCTGCGTCTCGGTTTTGATCGTCTCGAAGAACGAAGCAATCCATCATGCACCGCTATTTATGATCCCAGTACGCTGCTGCTCAGCATCCAGGGTACGTCTGCCAGCGATGCAGCGGTGATCAGCCGGGATGCTGCAGGTAACATTCTGCTGGATGGAGTGGCAACTGGGGCAACGGTGACTAACACCAATCTGATCAGCGTGATCACCGGCGACAGTGACGATGCGGTGACACTCGACTTCACCAATGGCTACTTCACCAACCCTGCTACCAATAAGCCTGTCAAGATTCTGATGGATGCAGGCAGCCCGGATCACGATAACTTTATTTTGAAAGGCACTCCTGGGAACGATGTCATCGACCTGGGTGTGTCAGCAGGTGTGCCACAGATCAACCTCAATGGTGATGGTGAAGTAGATATTGTGGCAAGCAATTTCGATGAGTTTCGTCTCTTCGGGCAGGATGGCAACGACACGCTGAACGCTGCTGGCTCAGCCGTCGTGGGTGATGCGTTCAGTTATGGCGTGGCTCTCAGTGGCGGTGCGGGGAATGATACCACCCGGGGCGGGGCCAACGTTACTGCTCACGAAGGTGGGGCTGGGAACGATACCCTCATGGGTGGTAGCCAACTCGACAAGTACTTCTTCGGCGGGGGCAATCTCGGTAGTGACACCATTAACGATACAGCAGATCAGAACGGCACCATCATCTTCAACGATCTGGCCTTCGTCGATTTCGTTGGGCCGGTGAAACTCAACCTGGGTACTGCTCAACCACAGGTGGTGAACCCTGGCAATCTCACGCTCACCATTCTGAACCAGGGTATCGATGTTGTTATCGGCACTCCCTTTGCTGACACCATTACCGGCAACAATAACAACAATTATCTGCTGGGCATGGGTGGCGATGATTCGCTGATTGGCAATGGCGAGAATGACCTGCTCTATGGCGGCGCTGGCAATGATACCATCAATGGCGGCTGGGGTGACGACAGTATCTATGGTGAAGCAGGTAACGACAAGCTCCAGGGTGGCGAAGGGAATGACACCTTGGAAGGTGGCGAAGGAAACGACACTCTGGATGGGGATATCCTCGTGTATCAAGCAGTGCAAGGCAACGACACGATTAAGGGTGGTGCGGGCGATGACATCCTGTATGGTCGCGGAGGTGATGACAAACTCGAAGGCAACTCAGGGAACGATCAGATCTACGCCCATGATGGCAATGATAAGCTTTACGGTGGCGATCTCGATGATGTGCTTGATGGTGGTAACGGCAACGATCAACTCTACGGTGATGATCTGGATCTGATTCTTGGTGGTGGTCGGCTAACCAGCATCCCTGGCAACGATACGCTCCTTGGCGGTTCGGGCGATGACCTGATGTATGGTGGCGGAGCCAACGATTCCATCCAGGGCAACCTCGGCAATGATAAGGCCTATGGTGAAGCGGGCGATGACACCATCACGGGAGGCGAAGGAGACGACGAACTGCACGGTGGCTTGGGCAACGATGTAGTCAACGGCGACAAGGGCAAGGACAAGCTCTTCGGCGATGGTGGTGAAGACAAGTTACAAGGTGGCGATGGTGCTGACTCAATCAACGGCGGATCAGGCAACGATGAACTGCGTGGTGGCAACGATAACGATCTGCTCGTTGGCGAAGAAGACAACGACAAGCTCTTTGGAGACAACGGCAATGACCTGATGGATGGTGGCATCGGCAACGACTATCTATCCGGTGGTATTGGTAACGATTTCCTCTTCCTGGGCGAAGGCAACGATACCGGCCTGGGTGGTATGGGTGATGACACTATCAAAGGTGGCCTGGGTGATGATGTAGCCTACGGCGACTTCGGAGCAGATACCATCGATGGTGAAGCAGGCAACGACAAGCTCTTTGGCGACGATGGTGATGATTCTGTTATCGGCGGTGAAGGCAATGACCTTGTCGTTGGGGGCAACGGCATCGACTATCTCTACGGTGATGCCGGTGACGATGAACTTCAAGGAGGCGTTGGAAATGATAAGCTTTGGGGTGGCACTGGCAACGATCTGATGACCGGCGGCCTGGGTAATGATGAACTCAATGGTGAAGACGGCCAGGATGACATGAATGGCAACGAAGGAAACGATGTGCTGAATGGTGGCAGCCATGCTGATACCATGCGAGGTGACATCGGTGATGACACCATCAATGGCGGGAATGGCAACGACAAGATCTACGGCGAAGATGGAAATGACAAGCTCTTTGGCGACGCTGACAACGACACCATCTACGGTGGCAAGGGCAATGACAAAATCTATGGCTACGTCGGCAACGATGACCTCAATGGTGGTGATGGCAACGATACCATCTATGGCAACGAAGGCGATGATGGGCTATTCGGCGGCGATGGCAAGGATGAGCTGAATGGCGGTGAGGGTGATGATCTTCTCAATGGCGAGAACGGCGACGACACTCTCAACGGTGATGATGGTGAAGACAAGTTGTATGGTGGTCTGGGTGCTGACCTCATTCATGGTGGCAAGGCTGACGACAAGCTTTGGGGGGGCGACGGCAACGACAAACTCTATGGCGATGGTGGCGATGACCAACTTCGTGCCGAAGATGGCAACGATCGACTCGATGGTGGCTATGGTTTCGATATTCTCTGGGCAGGCCACGGTGATGATCGCCTCTACGGTGGCGGAGAGTTCGATGGCATTCCCGACTACCAGTACGGTGAATGGGGGAATGACTTCTTCCGCTTCGCCAATCCAGAAGAGATGCTATTCAGCGACTACACCCCGTTCCCGTTCAGTCTGGATTCGTTTATCTATCTGCCATAACTATTGATGCTCTTCGCAATAGTACCGTTGTCTGCGAAAGAGTGGCACCAGTCCCCACAGGCGGTGCCACTCTTCTCGTGCATGTACCGCTGCTCGGCCACACTTATGACAGGTGGCTGGTAAGCCATCCCGGTGCTGGATCGCCTTCATCCGCATGTCACGCTGATGTTGGCCGATCTCATCCGGACCTACACCACGGCTGGCCAGTTCGGCATGGAACAGTTCCAAGGCATCAGCATCCATGCCTTCACGTAGCACGGTGATGCGGTCGAGCAGTTCCAGATTGGTCATCGCACGAGCATACGTTATCCGTTTCTCTGATCGAACTGGTACTGCCATGATGATGCTTCACTCGAATGAATGAAACTATTTTACAGACTAACGATTCACTCGTTTCTTGAGGGGTCGATGTTCTTGTAAAGCTTCGCGGGTCCGCATCATCTCAGCAGGCAGCGGAGCTACTACTTCCACCCAGGTTCCATGAATGGGATGCTGGAACCGCAGCTTGTGAGCGTGCAGCGCCTGCCTGGTCATCAAGACCTCATCCCCCAGGTTGGGTGACAGGTTGGAGAGCAGCATCTGGCTCTGATGGCTGTAGGCTTTGTCAGCCAGGATCGGGCAACCGACATGGGCGAGATGAACCCGAATCTGATGGGTTCGCCCGGTCTTGGGGTAAGCCTTCACATAGCAGTAGCCATCGTACCGCTCGATCACTTCGTAGAAAGTACAGGCAGGTTTGATGTCGCGAGCCTCATCGACCATGTTGAACACAGCCATCTTGGTGCGATCCCGCAGATCGTGGCCGATAGGCTTCTCGATATAATCGCTATCCCGCTCCAGCACCCCGTAGCAGAGGGCATGGTATTCCTTATAGACTCGACGTTCCTCGAACTGCAGACCCAGGATACGGTGTGCCCGTTCCTGCTTGGCAATGAGGATCACCCCTGTGGTATCACGATCCAACCGGTGAACGATACCTGGGCGGTAGTTGCCATTCATGCCGGAGAGATGCTGGAAGTGGTAACGCAGGGCATTGACCAGCGTACCTGACCAGTTCCCTTTGGCCGGGTGTACCACCATGTTGGCAGGCTTGTTGATGACCGCCAGGTATTCATCTTCCATGATGATGTCGAGCGGGATGTTTTCCGGTTGTGGTAAGAGATGTGGCGTGGTGGGCAGAGTTACCTTGATCGCATCGCCTGCCCGAACCTTGTAGCTGGCCTTCACCGGCTTGCCATTCACCAGGGCCAGACTCTGTTCGATAGCTTCCTGAAACGCCGAGCGGCTGTGCCCGGGAAAACTGCTGACAAGATAGTGATCGAGTCTGCCATACACCTGGCTACGCACACCGGGAACAGTGACTTCGTGGACCGGCTGAGGAGCAAAGATCGGTCCCGCTACTTCAGCGGGTACTTCGAGATCAAGTACGCCTTCTTCGTCAGCTATCAGTATTTCTTCGTCGTCGGGCATGGCACTACTTTGCTTTTACGAATCGAACTTGAACACGTTGGTGCAGAGCATCGGCAATGCGATGTAGCATGCTGACTGAATGGCCCTCATAGTCTGCATCTTCCAGGCGTGAGATGACAGATGCAGTGGTACCGACCCTTCTGGCCAATTCTAGTTGAGTCAGTTTGGCTTTGGTGCGGAGTTGGTAGATTTGACGGGCGATTTCAGCGTTTACTCGTTCCTCTTCCATCATCTGGGCGATTTCAGGTCTTCGCTTGATGACCAGTTCTTCCAGTACTTTCATGCCATCAGTTATCTTCGTTTGTTTGATCATTCGATTCTTCAGGGGTTTGGTCTTCATTTGGTTCCTCAAGTTGGAGAATGAATGCGGAGTGCAATTTGCGATTTTTGAGATACCTTTGTCGATGCTTGATAGCTAACTCAATCTCCTTCACTGGAACAGCAGCTTCTTTGGTAAGCCCATGAGAGAGTACCACTACCTCACGACCATCGAAGAAATAAAGTAACCGATAATTCTGTCCTCTCAATCCAATGCGTAGTTCGTAGATGCTGTCTCTCAAGTAGTCCGCTTCCGGGCGACGGAGTTCATGTCCGAGTTGTTTCAATCGTTCGATTTTCACGAGACATTTGGCAACTACCTTGGTGGATTGAGCATTGAGCCAATCAGTTATGGGAATGGTCCCGTCACTTTCACGAAAGAGAACAAGCGATGTTGCTGCCATAAGTGTATCGCAATATTGCGAAGTAATCAAGTTAAGGTATCAATCCAGCTTCAATCAGCGCAGCTTTCATCTGCTCCAGTGGTGCTCCAACCAGTGGGGCAATCGGCCCACGGCTGGGGCCCAGGTCGATACCTAGCAATTTGAGTGCAGCCTTGGGGCCACCGGGGGCGGTGGCAAGCATCAGGCTCAGTCGGACGGGATGCAGTCGATGTTGTGCTGCTTTCGCAGCTTCAGCATCACCACGAATGAACGCTTCATAGATGGCTACCCCAAGCTGCGGGGCGACGTTGGCTGATGCTGCTACCGCACCCTTGGCACCACAGACCAGGCTTGGGTAGATGATGGTATCTCGACCTTGAAACACGCTGACTCGGTTGGGCACAATACGAACATAGTCGATCATGTTCTGCAGATCGCCACTTGAATCCTTGATAGCCACGATGTTCGGGCAACTATCGACGAGCTTGCCTACGGTGTCAGGTGTGATCTTCACGCCACCCGCTGGAACGGGATTGTTGTAGAGCATCACCGGCAACTGGGTGCATTCCGCCACCTTACGATAGTGGGTGATGAGTTCCGTCTGCGTGGGTTGTACATAGTAAGGTGTGATAACCGAGACACCATCAGCCCCTTCGCGTTCAGCCATCCTGGTGAGGCGGATTACTTCGCGAGTCGATTCCGCCCCGGTACCAACAATCACCGGCAGTCTCTTGTTCACATGGGCGACTGCGGCGGCAACAATCTGTTGTTTCTCAGCCTCATCGAAGGCATAGAACTCACTGTTGGTACCCAGCACGAAGAGGGCATGCACCTTGTGACCGATGAGGTGATCAAGGAACCACTTGAAACGATGCAGATCAAGGTCTTCATTCGCCAACAGCGGCGTGACGACAGGGGGAATGATGCCGTGAAACATGGGGCACTCAATTCACAGATGGTTCGGTATCGATGGGTGTTTCAACTGGCTCAATAGGCTGACGTTGCCAGCGTGCATAGAAGTAGAGTGCCGGGCCATACATAGCATAGCCCCAGAAGCACAGGCCCAAGGCAAGTTCACGAAACAGCACGACAGCCATGACGACGAGAAGTGCTTGCACGACCTTGCTGAAGTTCTTCCGTCGCATCAGGACGCGGTTGGCCATGTGAACATACTGGATGCGCGAGACCATCAGTAATGCCACCACAAAGCCAGCGAGTGGTGAAGCAATGGCCATGATCAGATTAGCGGTATCGATGGAGACCCACTTGAGTTCGGTAAGGTTGTACCGAATAACCACAAGAGATGCGATGCAACCTGCTGCTGCTGGTGAAGGTAATCCCTGGAAGAAGCGATGGCTCTTGGCATCCAGAGTGGTGGTGACATTGAAACGAGCTAAACGCAGGATGGCACACGACAGATACAGCAGCGCAATCATGAAGCTGAGTTTGCGTGCGAGGTCGCTGCTGGCGTAGTCGCCTAGCTGTACCAGAAAGATGGCAGGTGCTGCTCCGAAGCTGACGGCATCACAGAGACTATCCAGCTCTGCGCCGAACTGACTCGATTGATTCGCCCGGCGAGCCAGGAAGCCATCAAGTACATCAAAGATCATGGCAAGGAAGAGCAACCAGCCAGCGATGCCACGGGCCAATCCTTGTTCCACATCAGCAGCTGGCCCAATGTGCGTAAAGAACATGATGGCTGTCACGCCACACATGCCATTGGCCAGCGTGCAAAGCGTTGGCAGAATGGCGACCTTCCGCATACGCAGGAACACACTAGGCCGAGATCGTTTGCTGGTCTGACGCCAGTGAAAGCCTTTCAAGGGTTGCTCCGAAGCGTTGCTGGGTACTGGTGTTGTATGGATTTCCATCTCGTTCTCAGTCTCGCACCTCGTTCCCAGCCTCCGGCTGGGAACGCACTGTCCGCCAGCCTCCGGCTGGCAGCGATCTTGAGACTACTTCTCGTTCTTGGTGAGATGTGATGGAAGCTCATTTCCGCTGCCAGCCAGTGGCTGGCACACATTGTGTTCCCAGCCGGAGGCTGGGAACAAGATCGCTGCAGGCTTCCCAACTTTCCTAATCCCGCAGCTTACAATCAACGACATTGTAAACTATCTCTCAAGCTACCCTGTTTTGTAAGAAGTTACAAAGGTTACAATCAGACTCGTCAGTTTACTCTCAAAATGTCATTTGACTTATCTCCTTACATGGCATCGATTTAAGAAAATCCAAGAATGACATTCGACTTTTGGCACGGCTCGTGCATTATGTTTTCTTGTCTGACAACCAGCAACCTTAACTTCAGGGAAGGAGCGCAACATGCAAGCTACCCCGCGCCAGATTGAGAATGCTAACCGTCTTCGCAGCAAGCTCGACATGATTCTGGAGAAATACCAGGACATCGATCTGAACGACGACGCTCCCTTTGTGATCTACCTCACGGAACGCATGCTGGGTGACATTGAAGAATGCCGCCGCGATCATGAACGTGAGACAAGACTCCGCGAAATTCGTCAGCGAGCCACCTGGCCCTCGCTGAACTAACGAGCCCCCTCCGCTTCACTCCTGCGACGTCCCCCCCGTACAGGAGTGAAGCTCCCCCTCATAACGGTTGGTTCTCCCCCCGACGCCCCTGGAGGTTCTTCCCCCGAACTCCAGGGGCTTCTTCGTTTCTGTAGTTGATGGTGTTGGTACGCTTCACCAGTCAAAGCTGCCTAGCTGCTGGGCAACGACGTTAGGCTTCTTGAAAACCCCCGTACCAATAGTGCCCCCCACCACCAACGAGATGGCAGTAGTCAGCGACATGACGCGGGGTAGGATGTTGGACGAGGTTTGCATCGTCAGAGTGTGCGGGTAGCGAGGGTGTACGTCAACAACAAAGTCTGGTTCTGCTCTTCTCTGGAGGGAGAAGGGGTAGGGGGCTGCAATCAGGAGGGTTTACTCTGACTGACGGAAAAATCATGACTACTCGCGTACTCAGATCCTACCGAGCACCCTTGCACAGATCATTCATGGTCACAATATCTAGCCTTGTAAATTCACAATCTAAGCGTGTTAGGCTGAGTATATTTTGGATTTCGATTGGAAGCGTCTTAATCAAGAGGGCGCGAGAAGGCCTCACTACGTTGTAGTATCCAGTTGGCCTGTAGTGGGTGACAATGCTAGTAAAGGAATACAGTCCTTTAGCACCGAATGGCAGGAATTCTTCCAGGAATAACTGCCTCTTCGATTCAGATTTGAAGGCTACATGCAACCATAGTCTGTCGGATACCATGCCTGTCGTGCTTGCTGATAAATGCTCACGGAAATAGGTAGACAATGTGTCCATGTTCACCTTTGAAGCTTTAACCGACAATGGCAAGTATCCTTGGCCCGCGGTGGCAAAGTGCGCAACTTCGCCGCTTTTATCCACGCCAAACCAGTCAAGGTCCAGGATTTCTTCGTCAATATCAGTCAACATTACAACTACTCCCAACCGCTTGTCGGGTTACCCTCTTAGGGTAGACTCATCTAAATGACAAAGCAGACAAAAATGGATACTCCTCATCATTGTCGTGAGTCAAGCCAGTCGGTTCGATATAGCCATTATCAAAAGTAAAATGCACTTCTGTGTACGCATTGTCAGACTCGGATGATGTGTAAATTCGTATACATTCCTTATCTGAATCGATAGTCGCTACTGAGCAGACTAGGCTTTCCCTAGTCACTCCAGCATCCAATGCAGACATTCTTACAAACTCAACAGTATCATCAACGGAGTCGCATATGTCTACAAGATCATCGTTTGCCTTTACCTCAAAGCCCAAACGGCTACTCATGAATACTGTTGTGCAGTAGATTGTTGGCCTATCTTTATTAAGCAACTCGTAAGTCATTCTGACGATTTTATCGTGATGCTGACTGATATCGATATCCATCATCAAATTCCTCGTCAGTTCACGCTTCCGCCGGGTGCCCGGATCAAAAAACATTTTCCAAACCGTGGCAGGGTCGTGCATGTACTCATGCTCGACCCTGCAAGTCTCGCGATACTATAACGCTATGGTATCAGGGTCGAAACTGAGTACAGTTACGGCCCTGCCACAGCATCACTCATTCCCTCCATGTGGGAATGGAGCATGTGACTAGTACCTCTTAATCCCATCCCCAAAGCCCGTTGGCTTCAGCTTCCTCGCGATGGTCACATTCCATTGTGCCACCATCAGGCCGTGTTGTTTGGCGGTGATGAGTTTGGTGGGTTCCAGTGATTCGAAGGCTGCACGTATCTGGGGGGTGATGTCGCCGACGATGATGGCATCGCGGCCGGTGAATTGGTCGGGGTTGGCGAGAGGGTTGGGGAGCCAGAAGTCGTACTGGCTGTGGCGGCTGCCTGCGACGGGGCCCAGGCAGTAGACCGTGGGTTGGTCTTTCAGGTGGAAGGCCAGTGCCCCGGTGTTGCTCCAGGTGGAGCCGAAGAGAATGGGCGATTGTGGTTCCGCACTGCGAAGCTTGTCCACTTCTTCAGCGAGCGTGTGCCAGCCTTTGAGACGACAAGTCGGATCCCAGCGGCGTGGAGCGACATCGGGGATGAGCTTAGCTGTCAGGGGATAGACTACATCGGTGCCATGCATGAAGAGAGAGAAGATGCCGCCGAAGATGAGGAAGCCGATGGCAGTGCGTCGCCAGATGCGAATGTGCCAGCGTTCCCAGAGCATCCAGCCAGCGAGGACGAGCCCAGTGATGTATGCCGTCACTGGCCAGTTCGGTTCGATCCGTACTTTGAAGCTGAAGACCATGCAAATCAACATCATCGGTAGTGCAAGACATACCAGGAACAGTTGCTGTGGCAGGATGTTCCGCTGCAGGTAGTTCTTCACCACCTGGTAGCAGCCGATGGTCATGAGCAGGAACCAGAAGCCTAGCAAGAGGCCTGCCTGGGTGCCGATGAACTCGAGAGGCCCCAGCCAACGGAGGCCGGTGGATTGCCCCGTGGCCTGGGTGCCCACATGCAGGAACGTCACCCAGTTGTGTTGTGCGTTCCACAAAAGAATGGGGCCACCACCCACGATAGCACCGGTGAGGGCCATCACCCAGAAGCCTGGTTGTTTGAGGATGGAACGATGTTCGGGACTGAGCAGCAGGAAGAGCCCGAGCGATGGCACAAAGAGTGCCATGTTGTGCTTGGCCAACACGCCGATAGCGACGACGATCCCCATCAGGAACCAGAGGTAGAAGTCAGGAGTCAGTAGCCAGGAGAAAGGAGAGGAAGTCTTGGCTTCTGACTTCTGACTCGTGGCTCCTGTTCGAGGAAATAGCGCACAATGAGCCAAGAGCACTGCCCACGTCCAGGCACAGGTGTATGGGGCATCGATGGTCATCATCAACCCGCCGACGTTGAGCAGGGGCAAGGTGTGTGCAGCGAGCAGCGAGAAGAATGCCACTCTCGCATCTCGGAAGATGCGATAGATCAGAAGGTAGATGCCGAGCATGGTGAGGGCGTTGCAAAGCACCGCGGGCAATCGCACTGCAGGCATCACATCAGCGCCCCACACATAGCAGGATGCCCGGATGAGCCAGGCGACGAGCGGGCCTTTGCTGTAGTAGCACCAGTCGAGATGGCGCGACCAGTCCCAGTAGTGGGCTTCATCGCTGGCGAGGCTGATCTCAATTTGGCTGTTTAGATAGAGCAGACGCAATGCAGCCATTGCCACCAGAACCACGATGGCGGCGATGTGATACTTCCAGGGCGACGATGCAGGTGAAGCAATAGTGGCACGATGCTGTGCCAGCGACGATGATACCTTCGGCGAGAAACCTATCGACATGCAAAGCATCCTTGCTTGCGAGCGAGTCTGTGTGTGGCAGGGTCGTATGGTACTCCATTCGACCCTGCAGAGTTGGCTTACTGCTTCATGCTTAACAGGGTCGAGCATGAGTACATGCACGACCCTGCCACTGGTGTACGACCTATTGTGTTAAGTCTCTTATCAGCTTGGCCAGTGCTTCTCTGGTCAGCGTGAAGCCAGTCTCCTTGCGGCCAGTTTTGAGCATCGATCCCTGAAAACGGTTCAGTGTGGTGGCACCGGTCTTCTGTACCAGCAGTTCATAATAAGTGCGGCTGGCATCGTGGGCGGCGGGGGTATCGCTTCGCAGCAACGCTTCGCCTCGTGTTTCATCGATCTCGATGGCAGCTAGCTTTTCCATCAGGCCAGTAACACGATTGGCGAGCAGGGTGGCTCGGTCGCGCAGGTTCTCTTTCGGAGCCTGCTCAGGTGAGATGCGAAGCATCGTCAGTTCCAGCGAGAGCTTATCCATCTGCTGCACATCCATTTCAATGGTGGCAGAGACGCTGGCATCGCGAAGGAGCAGCCGCTGCGGGAATGCTCCGCTGGCCTTGAGTTCGTTTAGTGTTGTGAGCAGGTTAGTGTGGGACATCGAGTTCTCCTACTCCCTTGGAACTGTGCTCTTTGCCATCGTAACTGAGGATCGAATCCTTGTCATCGACAATGGTCTGCAAATGCACCGGCCTGGACCAGATCGCCTGCAGGTTGGCTAAGGTATCATTCGCATGACTGAGCTTCAGGTCAACCCCTTCATGCCGGTGAAGCAGCAAGAGTTCTCCACGGTTCTTATAGTTAGCATCGACTACCGTTATCCACGGCTTGCCGAAATTTGTCAAGTTCGCCAGCAGCCGATGCTTGACCTTAAGGAATTCCCGCGATTCCACCACATATTGTTTGCCTTCCTCCTCATACTTGAAGGAGAAGTAGCCTTGCTCCTCAGCGAATTCGGGGGTGAGAAAGGTATCGATGAAAGTGATGTCGCTGTAGTGCTTGCGGACTTCGAAGATCTTCTGCTTGCCCAGGCCGAGCTTGCGATCCCACGATTGGCGTTTGTCCGCATCGTCGCACTCTTCCCATTCCTTGCCAAACTGGCCCATGTTCCAGCGCCGTTCGATATCACGGAACAGTTCGATGCCGAGCTTGTACGGATTGATGCGACCCCGATAGGGAGCCATCGTGCCACAATGGTGATCGCAGTAGTCGATCATCTCGGAAGGGTGCAGAGCCTTCTGGGTCATGATGGTGCTATGCCAGTATGAGGCCCAGCCTTCGTTCATGATCTTCGTCATTCCCTGCGGGGCGAAGTAGTAGGCTTCATCTCTGACGATGCTGAGGATGTCCCGTTGCCAGGGTTTCAGCGGGGCGTGTTCGATGAGGAAGAGGAGCACGTCCTTCTCGGGCCGTTCCGGGTAGCGGTGCTCGGCTTGTTCCATCTTCTTGCGATTCTCTTCTTCCTCCGCTTTCAGCTTGGCTGCAGGGTTCATGAACTCATGCATGTATTCCTTGCTCTGGAAGCGGGTGGCCCGGGGGGATGATTCCTGCTCTTCGGGGCTGAAGTCGTAACGGGCGGTGCTGGGGCGGCGCTTGAATGCGGTGGAGTGGACATCGATCAAGTCATCGATGGACATGCAGCGGTCGAGGAAGTTCTCGACCACATCCTGGCCATACTTCTCAGCATGCTGACGGATGCGGGAGCCGTGGTTGGCCATCTCGTCCATCATCTTGCGGCTGGTGTGGGCGAAGTAGGCATTGTTCTTGAAGAAGTCGCAGTGGCCATAGACGTGGGCCATCACGAGTTTCTGATCGACCGTGTGGTTGCACCGCATCAGGTAGGCGTAGCAGGGGTCGTTGTTGATCACCATTTCGTAGATCTTCGACAGGCCATACTCGTAGCTCTTCTTGAGCTCTTCGTACTGCATGCCGAACGACCAGTGCGGGTAACGGGTGGGGAAGCCACCGTAGGCTGCCACTTCGTTGAGGTTGTCCGCGTCGAGCACTTCGAAGATGGTCTCGTAGAAATCGAGACCATACGCCTTGGCATAGCCTTCGATCTCGATCTGCAGTTGCCGCAGTTCGGGAGTGAGGCGGGTATCGAAGGTGGTGCCGAGAAGGGACATGGATTAGTCCTGAGTGCTGAGTCCTGAGGCTGAGAATACCTTTGGTTCGATAGTGCATTGTACGCTGAGTCAATCGCTGTCATACCAGCCCGACGCGCGAGCGAGGGACGTTTAGCGATGGCGAGACGTCCCTCGCTCGCGCGTCGGGCTGGTATCGTTCAGCGTTAAGGATACCTGCAAGAGCAGGGGGGAAGCAACGGCAATCGTGTCAGCATCATCGATACTCAAGCATTTCTTCAACGGTCGCTTCGATATCACGCGCAATCTTCCGCAACAATGGTGGAGAGATATCCTGTCCCTTATGAAAGGGAACGGTCGTGCCTCTGCCGTCACTATGGCGAAACTGTTTGTGTGCTCCGCGTTGCCTCACCTCAATGAAACCCATTCGTTCTAAAATGGCAACGACTTCGTAGGGCTTGAGAACGGGAATACCCATCAGCCTACCTCAAGCAGTTCAGTGCCTACAAACTCGGATTCAAGTTTCGGCTCGCCATCTTCCAGCAACATCTCAATCACTTCATGCAGATTGGTACGCAATTCTTCCAGAGTCTTGCCTTGTGAATGGGCTCCGGGGAAGCCTGGAACATGGCCGACCAGGAGTTTCGTTTCAGGGCAACGTTCGATCACGGCTTGGTATTGTTTCATGGGTTCACCGGTGGATACTCGTAGTATTCTATGCTTAAGTTTGAGTCGATGCTATTGCGATTGATGCTCATCGTCGCTGCCTGCCAGAGGCAGGCGGGCAGTGCGTTACCAGCCGGAGGCTGGTAACGAGTTGTTCGTGTTCAGCTTGCGGTAGAGCATCAATGCTCCCAAAGCCCACGCTAAACCTAGTAGCCAGCCGGCTAATACATCACTCGGGTGATGCACTCCCAGGTAGATGCGGGTGTAGCCGATCATGAAGGCTAGCACGCCGGCGAGGGTGAAGGCGAAGTAGGTGACCTTCCTGCTCGTACTGCGGCTGCCATACACGCCAGCAAGGGTAAAGAAGACCACGGTGGACATCATGGCGTGGCCACTGGGTAAGCTCAGCGATTTCTCTTCCATCATGTGCGGCACCACGGTCGGGCGTTCGCGGTGGTAGATCAGTTTGAGACCTTCCATCGTGAACCAGCCGAGGAGGATAGAGACGGCGATGAAGAGGCCTGTCTTCCATTCCTTGCGGAGCAGATGATAGACGAGAACGCAGGCGGTCAGTGCCGTCAGCACGGTGCCGCTTCCAAGCGAAGTGATGTCGCGGATGACGCTCTGCAGCTTGGCTGAGCCGATGGGCTTATACTCAGGCCCGGCATCGCGGTACATGCGCAGCAGGTAGGTATCCACATCGTAGGTGGAACCAGCCACGATCAGGTACGACAATGCCAGGACAGCAAGCAGGCAGAGGCAGAGAATCAGGAAGTGCTTGGAGGGCATGGTGGTATGCAAAGAGTGGAGCAAGGTTGCACTATCGCAGGTAGTGCGACAGGTTTCAAGCCATCAGTGGTGACAGCTGGAATGGTATACGCACAGTGTAGTGGCATGGTGGAATAAGCGTAGGAACAACCACGTGCTGTGGAAGCACCGCCAATGAGCCAGGCCAGGAGGAAGGCGATCAGGCAAGCGACCTTGTTGATGGTCTTGCTACCAGAGCTTGCTGGACTGGTTGGAGACTGCTTGGGTGTCGTAGTAGCGAGTGGCTGAAGGGGCATCTTTGGTTTGGGTGATTGATCCAGATTGATCATCTTCAAGCAGTGTGCTTCGGCATCGCGAAGCAATCCTCGGTACAGGGTGTGAACCGAGAGTGGGCACTTGTCATCGTCGAGGCGTGCTTCGAGTCGTTCCAGTTCACGCATTCTCTTTTGCTGAAGTGTTTGCAAGAGCGAGATCGCCGTCGTGGGCGTACCTTGCAAGGCATTCAAGATCTCCGCTTCAGAGACTGCGGGCCAATTGCACTTGGCCTGGGCCAGGATGTCCGAAGTGGGGTAGCCTTCGCAGAGCCAAGTGTGTAGTTGTTGTTCGATGGCGGGGGTGAGCATGGGCAACTCCTTAAGAAAATAAACGCTCTACCCTTGGGTGAATGTCGCGCTTCGTGTCGCATGCTCCGATTTTTAACAATTCATAACCATCGATACTGCATAGGGTTAGAAGAAATTCGTCTTTTCTAAATGTCGCGCATTTTTAGCATGGGTAATAGGTACGATCAGTCAGTCTTGCCCAAATCGCCAATATTCGCCACAATTCGGGCCAACGTCATGGCGCAGTTCAACTTCCCGCGGGGGAATGTCGATCTGGTAAAGTAGGAAGGATTCCTGCATGGTCCGCGTGCTGGTTTCACGGACGTTGATCGGCCTTCTGGCTCTGATCACGCTGGCGCTCCCGGTCTGGTACTATCGCTATCAGTACGGCGAACTCAAGCGTGTTCGTGTCGTCACCGAAGGCAAGCTCTATCGCTCTGGCCAGTTAACGCAAGCAGGATTCGATAAAGTCATCAATCACTTTGGCATACGTACCGTGGTTAACCTCCAGGATCGTGAATCTCTTGAAGGTCTGGAGGAAGCAAATCCACGTCTGAGCAAGACTCTCCGCGAGAAGGAGTATTGCCAGCAGAAGGGTGTCAATTACGTCTACCTTCCTCCATTACTTGTCGCGGAAGGGGAGCCTACCACGCTGGAACAATTCCAGGCTCTCTTTGACGACGTTAATATGTACCCCATCCTTATTCACTGCAAAGCCGGACTGCATCGCACGGGCACGATGGTGGCGTTCTACCGCATCGAATACGAAGGCTGGACCCCACAGGCAGCCATGAATGAACTGATGATCAATGGCTTCAGCTTGAAGCAATGTCATGTGAAGAACCCTTATATCAAGAACTACCTGGTGGACTATGTGCCTCGCTCCAAGCGTTGGCCTGCACCGGTGAAGAGCCCGGCGGGGTCAGGGGTGGTTCCCGCCTTATGATCCTGCTTGATCGCTACCTCTTCTGGAACTTCGTGAAAGCCTGGCTGGCTCTCTTCGTTAGCCTGGTCAGTCTGTATGTGGTGATTGATGCCTTCAGTCACTTCGATGATCTACTGCAGGCTTCACGCAACATGCAGAAGTCGATCACTGAGACGATGCTCTCGTACTATGGGTACCAGTTGGTGCTCATCTTTGATCGACTGTGCAGTGTGATCCTGTTGCTGGCTGCGACGTTCACCCTGGCCTGGCTTCAGCGTCAGAACGAACTGGTGCCTTTACTCTCGGCTGGTGTTTCCACCAAGCGGGTGATTAAGCCCATCTATATGGGGTGCTTCTTCTTCCTGATCCTGCAGACAGTGAATCGGGAAGTGCTGATACCACAGTTTGCCGAGCAGTTGGAACAGAGTGTGGACGATCCGAACGGACAGAAAAGCAAGGTCATCAGTGGTGGCTTCGATACCACAGGCATGCTGGTGCATGGCAGCAGAGCGATACCAGCAGAGAAGATTGTCCGTTCGATGAGTTGCACGGTTCCCACGCAAGTGACGGGAACGATGTACCACATCTTCGCCAAGGAAGCCCGGTTCATTACCGCTGGGGCATCGTTGCCTGATGGTAGCATTCGTCAGCATGATGGCTGGCTGATGTACAAGGATGTGGTGATTGAACCGGACACGAAGGCTATCGGCGACATCGTCACGCAACTGAATACCGGGCATTACTTTGTGCGGGTGGAGCAGATGAACTTCCGTCGCATTACACGGAACAAGTCGTGGTATCAGTATGCAAGCCTGCTGGACCTGATTACGGAACTCGATACGTCTGGTGCTCATCAACTTCCTGCACTCGCGACCCAGTTCCATCAGCGGCTAGCTGCTCCGCTGATCACGTTGATCACGATCACGCTGGGCATGGGGATCATCCTGCGGGAATCAAGCAAGAACATCTTCATGAACACTGCCCTCTGTCTGCTCGCCGCTGCTGCAGTATTTCTGTTGACGATGGTATCGAAGTATCTGGGCGAACGGGAATTCATTTCGACAGCCCTCGCTGGCTGGCTCCCTCTGATCATCTTCGGCCCAATGGCTTTTACGCTACGTGATGGGATGCAGAGTTAGAGTTTTGATTGCGAATAACAGAAAAGGCGAGCATAATTGATCGTAAGCTCGCTGAGGGTTGATTCGTGTTGCGTGTGCCTTCCGTACTGATGTTGTTCTTCGCCTGCGGTGTGTTGTACGCTGACGATGGCGTGGCTTACTTTGAAAAGCACATTCGCCCGGTGCTGATCGAGCGGTGTTACAGTTGCCATTCGTCGCAATCGAAATCGGTGAAGGGTGGGTTGCTGCTTGATAGCAAAGCAGGCCTGCTCAAGGGCGGGGATACGGGTTCAGCACTCAATCTAAAGGAGCCGCACAAGAGCCTGTTACTGGAAGTGCTCAAGTACGATGGCGACATCAAGATGCCGCCGAAGGGCAAGTTGCCTGAGCAAGACATCAGGCATTTTGAAACCTGGCTCAAGAACGGGGCGGTTGATCCACGGACGGGCCCCGTGAGCAACGCCAAAGGCTTTGATCTGGAGAAGGGCAAGCAGTGGTGGTCGTATCAGCCACTCAAAGTGATGGCACCGCCAGCGGTGAAAGATAAGAGCTGGCCACGAGGGGCAATCGATCAGCATATCCTGCACAAGATCGAAGCAGCGGGACTGTCACCGACCTCCGATGCTTATCGGGAAACGTTGATCCAGCGCCTCTATTTCGATCTGACTGGGTTGCCTCCTTCTCGCAAAGAGCTGGAAGCCTTTACGACGAGAACAGATCCACAAGACGTCGAAAAACTGGTGGACAGGCTGCTGGCATCACCTCGTTTCGGCGAGCATTGGGGCAGGCATTGGCTGGATGTCACCCGCTTCGGTGAATCGTTGACGTTGCGTGGGTTCATCCTCAAAGATGCCTGGCGGTATCGGCAGTATGTGATTGATGCACTGAACAGTGATATGCCTTACGATCAGTTTTTGCGGGAGCAGTTGGCGGGTGATCTGCTGCCCGCCAAGACAACAGTTGACAAGCAACGGCTCAGTGTCGCCACCACTTTCCTGGCCCTCGGCAACTACAACCTCGAAGAGCAGGACAAGAAACAACTCGAGATGGATATTGTTGATGAACAGCTGGATGTCATCACGCGGGGGTTCCTGGGGCAGACCGTTACCTGTGCCCGTTGCCACGATCACAAGTTCGATCCGATTCCCACGAAGGATTACTACGCTCTCGCGGGGATTCTGAAGAACGTCAAGACTGTGGAGCATGCCAACGTCTCGAAGTGGCTGGAACTGCCGATGGCTCAGGAAGCTGTTGAGGAAGAGAAGTATGTTCAACTCGAAAAGCAACTGAGTGAATTGCAGGCGAAGATCAAGAAGCTGAAGGGCAACAAGACGCTGCTGGCGGAGGCATTCAAGAGCGGTGATCTGCCCGGCATCATCGTGGACGACAGCAAGGCCAAGAAGGTGGGAGCCTGGAAAGCATCGGTCAGTGTGAAGCCTTACGTGGATGCGGGCTATTTGCACGATGACAATACCGAGAAGGGCAGCAAGACCGTCACCTTCACGCCGGAACTTCCTCATGATGGCAAGTATGAAGTGAGGCTGTCGTACACGCCTGACCGTAACCGTAGCAAGGCGGTGCCGGTGACGATCTTTGGGGCGGATGGCGAGGTGGAGAAGAAGATCAATCAACAGGAAGCCCCGACGCTGGAAGGTGGGTTTGTCTCGCTCGGGGTGCATCGATTCGAGAAGGCAGGCCAATCATTTGTGATTGTGGCCAACGAAGGCACTACAGGGCATGTGATTGCCGATGCGGTGCAGTTTCTGCCTGCCGATAGTGCTGCACCGAAGGAGAAGAAAGTTGCCAAGATCGATCCTGAACTGAAGCTGATGGAAGCTCATCAGAAGGTGCTGCAGCAACAACTCAGCAAACGGCCTACCCGCATGGGCGTGACAGAGCAGAAGAATTGCACCGATTGCAAAGTCCACATCCGTGGACTGGTCAGCAACCAGGGGGACACTGTGCCTCGCGGGTTCCTGCAAGCG
>WBZX01000138.1_pt1 | contig 32837 bp, 35 predicted proteins | sample 5204211 | NCBI WGS metagenome assembly WBZX01 (sample SAMN12344362, study PRJNA552823) | activated sludge metagenome | biome: Activated sludge suspended growth; feature: Nitrification reactor; material: Wastewater; isolation source: activated sludge from nitrification reactor of wastewater...
CGCTGCCGGCCTACAGGGCCGGCATCACTTCCTTGGCCAGGAGCTCCCGAAGGCGAGCCGGCAGAGGCAGTAATTGATATCGGCCGTCTCGTTGTCGCGTTTCAGCCGGTCGCGCACGGTCGATGGAGATCCGGCGATGATGTCGCCGCACTCCAGGGCGGCCTCGAATTCCGCAGGGATCATCTGCCGCGGCAGGCCGACCCCATGGGCACGCCAGAGGTGAATGAGGGCGTCGTACCACAGCGCGAAGGCGCGCCTGGCGGCCGACTGTGCTTCCTTGTCGGTGTCGCCGACCACGACATGCCGACTGAGGCCGATCAGGGGCATGTCTTGCTCGGCTCGATCCAGCGCCTTCCAGGCCGCGCGATAGCGGGCGGCGAACTGGCCGACGCCCTCGGCCTTCATGCCGACCACCGTGTTGCAAGACTGCTGCGCCAGCCGGTCGGCGCTCTCCAACGAATTGGCGCCATACCAGAGCGGCGGGTGCGGGCGTTGCACCGGCCGCATCTCCATCGGCACGTCCTTGAAGGCGAAGAACTTGCCCTGATGGTCGAGACGCTTCTGCGTCAGCCCCTTGAGGAGGACTTGCAGCGCTTCGGCAAAACGTTCCGGCCCCGTGGCGGGATCGACGCCGTAGTAGCCGACTTCATAGGGAGAGATGCCACGCCCGACGCCGAGTTCCAGCCGGCCACCGCTCATCTGGTCGAGCATGCAGATCTCGTCGATCAGCCGCAGCGGGTGGTAGAGGTTCACGGTGTAGACCAGCGGTCCGAAGCGCAGCCGCTTCGTCCGCTGCGCCACGGCAGCGAGGAAGACGCTGGGCGACGGCGCCATGCCCAGCGGCGTCGCGTGATGCTCGGCCAGATGATAGGCGTAGAAGCCCGCGCGCTCGTAGAGTTCGACCAGGCGGAGGCGATCTTCGAATTGCCGGCCAAGGTCGGGGCCGGCGCGGTCCATATGGTCGAAGACGCCGAACTTCATTCGTCAGCTTACTAAGATAGCTTTGCAATCATGCGCATGAGTTCTTTTATCTCATTTTGAAGGCGAGATTCCCCGGGGCTGTGAATGCTCCGTAAGAAGCCGGCCGCGGTCCGCTGAGCAGGTCGTAGAGCGACTGAAGCAAGAACTTTCTTCTTCAGAGTATTATTCGCTGCTTTTGATCTATGAGCGATGGCATTTCGAAGACGTTGCCCACGAATAAGTACAGCTTCGTCTGTCGCATCGAGTGTGGAGAATGGTCGTCCACCTTCGAAGAATAAGTCGCCGAGTCGTTTCAAATCATCAGTTGGTAGAAAGCGCGGAAACGGATTCTGCCCCGTTACCAGTTTATAAGCGATTACTTCACTTTTGACTCTTACCCGTTGCGAGGCAGCCTTGCCCTTATGATACGGTCGACCAACCATCAATGCTATAAACTGCTTTTCAATAAACACCTCAAACGTGACATAAGAAGATAAATAAATCGACTCGTAAAGCATATCTGTCTGCGTGCTCGAGATGGTTCGAGCGGCAGCAAAAGATTCAATCGTCGCCAGGAGTCGTAAACTGCGACGCAGCTCCCTTAGGGCGGTCTCCCGAGGTCGCGACATGGCAAAGCTCTCGACCTCTATTTGATAGATGTAAGATATCTAATAATCTCTTCTCGGCTGGACCTGTGCGTCGTTCTTCTTGCGATGGCTTCGAGTACGGTTTTGGCAGCAGTTTGATTCCGGATCCGCTCGTTTGCGGTTTGAATCCATTTAGCCCACTTGCTTGATACAGGTCTGCCTCGTCTTACTGTTTTGCTTTCACCGTATCCCAACTCAAGCACGGCACCAAACAACGCATAGAAGAGTGGAATTCTGTTAAATACTAGCGCTGGCATTTCATTGCCGAGCTTACCGTCAATCTCATCGAGTACCCAACTAAAGCGCGCTTTGACAAATTCAGCACGCGCAAAGTCTTCATCATTATCCTGGTAGGTTGTCGTGATGTTCTTTTGGGTTTTTTGCTGAGGCCCGGACATGATCAGCATGAAAAGTTCGCTCGTAAGCTCTACTTCCAGCATTCGTGCGAGCTGATCGTCATCAAAGAGTTGCCAATTACGCCAGCGATCAAGCTGTTCAAATGCAGCGTCATAGGCGGCGGTTTTGAATTCTCCAAAGAATTCAGCGTTCCTCAGTTCCTGATCATTGAGTTTGGTGCCGCTGGAATTAATGCGTGCGAAGATTTTGAGAACATCGGCGTCATCTGTAGTTGATGGAAGGACATGCACACTGAACTGATAGTCGAGGATTTGCTGTTTAACGTTGGTTGGTAGCTGTTCGAAAGCTTTACCGCTGATCTCATCGTTGTGTGTTTTGGAAACTAAGAACGACTCTTCTTGATCGTCTCCTAGTAAGCCAGGCGCTACATATGCAAAGACGGTGCGAAGTCTCTGCTGCCCATCCACTACCTCTTTAATGGTCTTTAACGTTTGCGCATTGGTTCGTTGTCTCAAGAAGAGAATTGGGACAGGTAAGCCTTTGACGATGGTATCAATCAGATAGGACTTTGCTTTTGGTTTCCATACAGAGCGCCTTTGGAAGCGGGGGCTGATTTCAAGTTCGCCGCTCCTTTGCCAGCTGATGAAATCAGCGACGGTGTAGGTTGTTCTCTGAATATGCATCGTTGGCATCTACCGCCCCTGCGTTAGCTGACGCTTCAGTGCTAGAGAGTTCATAGCGCCCGCTTCTTGGAGGAAATCACGCCGCTGGCGATGCCGTGCCATTCGATCGTGCCGGCGAGGCGGGAATGCTCGATCTTGGGGCAGCGGTTCATCACCACCCTGAGGCCGGCCTTTTCGGCGCGCTCGGCCGCGGCTTCGTTCACGACGCCGAGCTGCATCCACACGATCCTGGCGCCGTGCCGGATGGCCTCGTCGGTGATCGGGCCGGCGGCTTCGGAATTGCGGAAGATATCGACCATGTCGGCTTTGACCGGCAGTTCGTCCAGCGAGGCGTAGACCTTCTGGCCCAGGATCTCCTGTCCGGCTGCGGCCGGGTTGACAGGGATGACCTTGTATCCCCGGTCCAGCAAGTACTTCATCGCAAAATAGGATGGGCGATTCCAGTTGGCCGACGCGCCCACCATGGCGATGATCTTGGTGTCGCGCAGGATCTTGCGCAGGTAGTTGTCTTCGTAACGGTCGCTGAAGGCGGCTGGCATGGGGGGAGTATACATGGCTCTGCCGAAGCTGTTCGAACCGATTTCGATCCGCGATGTCACTCTGAAGAACCGCGTCGTCGTGGCGCCCATGCACCAGTATTCGGCGATCAAGGGATTCGCCACCGACTGGCACCTGATGAATGCCGGTCGCTACGCCGCCGGTGGCGCAGGCCTGGTCATCATGGAGTCGACCAAGGTCGAGCGGCGCGGCTGCGGCACGATCGGCGATCTCGGCCTGTGGGACGATGCCTTCGTACCGGGGCTGAAGCGGTGCACCGATTTCATCCGGCTGCACAACTCGGTGCCCGGCATTCAGCTCGGCCATTCCGGCCGCAAGGCACGCCGCTTCCGGCCCTGGGAAGGTGGCGCGCCGCTGAAGCCGTCGGCCGAGATCGACGACTGGGACCAGTGGGAACTGGTGTCGTCGAGCGCCATCAACTCGCCCGAGGCCGACCCGACGCCGCGGGCGCTGACCCGGGCGGAAATTCCCGAGGTCGTCGAGCGCTGGGGGCAGGCGGCCCGGCGTGCCCACGAGGCGGGCTTCGACGTACTCGATGTCCATGCCGCGCACGGTTACCTGATCCACCAGTTCCTCTCGCCGTTCTCCAACGTGCGCAACGACGAGTATGGGGGCAGCGAACTCAACCGCATGCGCTTCTGCATCGAGGTGGTGGAGAGCGTGCGCGCCCACTGGCCGGCCTCGAAGCCGCTGTTCGTGCGTTTCTCCGTCGAGGACGATGCGGGCTGGGGGCCGGACCAGAGCGTCGCCCTGGCCAGAATCCTGAAACCCAAGGGTGTCGACGTGATCGACTGCAGCTCGGGCGGCATGCGCGGTGCGCCGGTGGTGGGTTCGGGGCCCGTCACCTACGGCTACCAGGTGCCCTATGCCGAGCGGCTGCGGAAGGACGCCGACATCATGAGCATGGCCGTCGGGCTGATCGTCCATGCAGACCAGGCGGAGCAGATCCTTCAGGAGGGCAGGGCCGACCTGATCGCCCTGGCACGGGAGCTGCTCTACAATCCCAACTGGCCGATGGACGCCGCACAAAAGCTCGGCGTCGACCGGCAATTCGGCTCGGTGCCGCCGCCGCAGGCCTATTGGCTCGCCAAGCGCGCGCAATCGGTGAAGAGCGTGGTCCCGTCGACGTACATGAAAGGCATGAATGCCGGCTGAAGGCCGATACGCCGACACAAAGAACGGAGCGAGGGATGGATACGGTAGTGCACAGTCGTGTCGACATGAGCGAAGCCGAATGGACGGCACGTTGCGATCTCGCAGCGCTCTATCGGATCACCGATCACTTCGGTTGGACGGACACGATCGACACCCACATGTCGGTGCGTATCCCCGGCGAGCCCAACTGCTTCCTGATCAACAATTATGGCGACCTGTTCGACGAGATCACCGCGTCCAGCCTCGTGAAGATGGACCTGGACGGCAAGGTCTACGGCAAGGATGGCCGGTTCAATGCCGCGGGCTTCACCATCCATAGCGGCGTCTACAAGGCGCGGCCCGACGCCAACTGCGTGATGCATACGCATACGCGCGCCGGCACGGGCGTCTCGGTGCTGAAGAAGGGCATCCGGCCGATCAGCCAGGACGCGCTCTCGGTGTACGACGATCTCGTCTATCACGAGTACGGCATGCCGACGTCGGACGAGGAATGCGAGGCGCTCGGCGTGACCTGCCAGGGCGGCAACTCGGTCGTGCTGCGCAATCACGGCCTGCTGACGGTCGGCGCGACCATTCCCGGTGCGCTGCGGCGCATGTACATGCTCGAACGTGCCTGCGAGGTCGAGGTGATCGCCCGCAGCCTCGACGAGGAGCCGGCGCCGATCGACCCGGATGTCGTGCGCCAGTACGGCGAGCGCGCCCGGCAGATGCGGGCCAACCCCGAGTATGGCGTTACCTACTGGAACGCAGCGCTGCGCCAAGTCGACGGCAAGGGCATCGACTGGCGGCAATAGCCGCCATCGGGCCCTGCACGAACGCAACGCGATGACAGACGAAGCGCAATCCTGGTTCGAGAAATTCCGGGCCTTCGGGCGGGCGCCAAGCCCCGACAGCTATGCCGAGGTCTTCCACCCCGACGGTGAAGTGGCGGATGCCGGCATGGCAACGCCGACGCCGGCCTCGCAGCTGCGGGAGGCGATCGCGCATGTCCGGCGTCTGATGCCGGATCTTTCCATCGACATGAAGCGTTATCGCGCCCGTGGCGATGCCGTATTCGTCGAGGCCGCGAACCGCGGGACGATCAACGGTACGAAAGTGGCCTGGGACGCCATCTATCGCGTGCATCTGCGCGAGGGCGGCGTGCTGCGCGGCCGTCGCTTCTACGATCAGGCGACGTTGTTCCGCGCCCTGCGGCCCGACATGGGCTGGTTGCCCGAACTGCCGCCCGCCGCGGCGGCGGGCGAGGTGAGATACGGCGATCTGGTGCCAGGGGCACCGATCAAGCTGGCCTTCGCCGCGCAGGCTCGCATCGCGTCGCCGGACCAGCGGCGCCAGCTCCGGCCGGCCGATCTCCCGGGGCATCTCGCGGGCGCGCCGTTCGAGCCGATCGACTGGGCCGGCGACGATGGGCTCGCTTTCGTCGAATGGCGTCGCGGCGATTTGCTGGGCGTCGACCGGCTCGACATTGCCGGCGGGCAGATCGTTTCGATGCGACGCAACTTCGACACGCTAAGCCTGCTCGCCGAGCACGACCCGTCGGTGACGGCCCTGCGGGCTGCGCTTTTGTCCAACGCTGGAAACCAGGCTGGCGGGAAGGGTGGCGCCTAGCGCCCGTTCCACTCCGGCTTGGGCTTCTTGTTCACGAAGGCGTCGATGCCGGCCTGGGCATCCTCGCGCTGGATCGCGCCCGCCATGAATTCGGTGGCGTAGGCATAGGCCTGGCCGAGCTCCATCGTCATGTGGCGGTGGAACATCGCCTTGCCTTCGGCGATCTGCTGCGGCGGCTGGGCGGCGATGCGGTTGGCGAGCGCCATGGTCGCCGTGTCGAGTTCGGCCGGCGGCACGACGCGGCTCACCAGACCGTCGCGCAACGCCGTCTCGGCATCGACGAACTCGCCGGTGAAGAGCATGTCGAGGGCGCGCTTGGGCCCGACATTGCGGCCCACGGAAACGGAAGGCGTGCCGCAGAACAGGCCGTTGTTGATGCCCGACGTGGCGAAGGTCGCAGCACTCGATGCCACGGCAAGATCGCAGGCAGCTACGAGCTGGCAGCCGGCCGCCGTCGCGACGGCCTTCACCTTGGCGATGACGGGCTGGGGCAGGCGCTGGATGGAGACCATCATCGCCGAGCAGCGCGTCAGCAGGCTGTGATGGAAGGCGTGGTCGCGCGTCGAGGCGACCTCGCGCAGGTCGTGGCCGGTCGAAAAGGCGCGGTCGCCCTGGGCCTCGATGACGACACAGCGGATCTCGCGGTCCTTCGCGAGTCTGTCGAATTCCGCCTGCAGGGCGTCTATAAGCTCGCCCGAGAGCGCGTTCATGGCGTGCGGGCGGTTGAGCGTGAGGATCACGACGCGGCCTTCGTCGCGGCGCAACAGGACGGGTTCGTTCGGGGCGGCAGTCATGACGTCAGTCTATGGGAAGAGGGGAGTTGCGTCATGCCGGTGATGTCGCCCGACGAGTTGTTGAAGTTCCTCGACGAGTATTTTCCGCAATCCTCCCATCTCAAACTGTCGATCGAGCATCTCGACGACAAGACCATCCGGCTGCGGCTGCCGACCGACGAGAGCAATCTGCGGCCGGGCGGCACCATCTCGGGCCCGACCCTGATGTGGCTGGCCGATTGCGGCTTCTATCTTCTGATCCTGGCCCAGCTTGGCCCGGTGGCGCTGGCCGTCACGACCAACCTCAATATCAACTTCATGCGGAAGCCCGAGCCGGGCGATGTGATCGGCGAGGGGCGCCTGTTGAAGCTCGGTAAGTCGCTGGCGGTGGGCGATTTCACAATGTGGAGCGAGGGTAAGCCCGACCCGGTGGCCCATGCCACGTTGACCTATGCAATTCCGCCTGCATCAAGGAGTTAAGTGGCGGTAAAATAATACCGCGCATCTAAACTATTGATTTGGCGTGGATATTTTTGGCGATTTGACATCTTCCGATTCTCTCCCCATAAGCGCGCGCTCATTGGAAGAAAGAACCATGCATACCCTTAGCAACCGTACTGTCAGTCTCAAGACTGCCGACGTGCAGAAGAAGTGGGTGCTGATCGACGCCGACGGCCTCGTCCTCGGCCGGCTCGCCTCGATCATCGCCATGCGCCTGCGCGGCAAGCACAAGCCGACCTTCACCCCGCACATCGATTGCGGCGACAACATCGTCGTGATCAACGCCGAGAAGGTGCGCCTGACCGGCCGCAAGGCCGAACGGGAATACTTCTACTGGCACACCGGCCATCCCGGCGGCATCAAGGGCGAGACCCTGGGCAAGCGCCTCGAAGGCCGCTTCCCCGAGCGCGTCCTCATCAAGGCGGTCGAGCGCATGATCACCCGTGGTCCGCTCGGCCGTGCGCAGATGAAGAACCTGCGCGTCTTCGCGGGTCCCAACCACGAGCACGAGGCGCAGCAGCCGGAGAAGCTCGACGTTGCCGCACTGAACCGCAAGAATTCGAGGATCGGCTAACATGGCTACCGAACTTTCGTCCTTTGCCGAACTGAAGAAGGCGCCGGTCGTCGCCGGCACCCAGGCTCCGGCGCCGATCCGCGAGAAGGAAGTCGACAGCCAGGGCCGTGCCTACGCCACCGGCCGCCGCAAGAACGCTGTCGCCCGCGTGTGGGTGAAGCCCGGCACGGGCAAGATCACGGTCAACGGCCGCGACCAGACGATCTACTTCGCGCGTCCCACGCAGCGCATGATGATCCAGCAGCCGTTCGACGTGTCGCAGCGCAACGGCCAGTTCGACGTCGTCGCCACCGTTTCGGGCGGCGGTCTGTCGGGCCAGGCCGGTGCGGTTCGTCACGGCATCGCCCAGGCACTCTCGAAGTTCGAGCCCGGCCTGCGCGGCGCCATGAAAACCAGCGGCTTCCTCACCCGCGACAGCCGCGTGGTCGAGCGCAAGAAGTACGGCCGCGCCGGTGCGCGTCGCCGCTTCCAGTTCTCCAAGCGCTAGTCTGCGACTTGGTCTATCTTCGAAGGGCGCCGCGAGGCGCCCTTCGTTTTTGTGGAGTGGAGTAGCGATCCGATGTCCGGCCTCATCGTGCCCTTCAATGGCCTCGTCCCGAAGATCGACAAGTCGGCCTTCATCGCGCCGAACGCGACCCTGATCGGCAATGTCGAGATCGGCGCCAATTGCGGGATCTGGTTCGGCGCCGTCCTGCGTGGCGACGGCCCGCCGATCAGGATCGGCGAGAACTCCAACATCCAGGACGGCTGCGTGATCCACATCGCCGCGCGCGGCGTCGGCACGACGGTCGGCCGCAACGTCACCGTCGGCCATCTCGCGCTGCTGCACGCCTGCGAGGTGCAGGACGATTCCTTCATCGGCATGCACTCGACCGTCCTCGACGAGGCCGTCGTCGAGACCGGCGCAATGGTGGCGGCAGGCGCCGTCGTCACGCCGCGCAAGATCGTGCGCAAGGGCGAGCTGTGGGCCGGCAACCCGGCCGTGAAGATGCGCGACGTCACGGAGAAGGACCTGGAGTCCTTCCGCCGTTCCGCCGCAGGTTATGTGCAGCTCGCACAGACCTATCGCGGCGATGTTCCGAAGGCCGCCGAATAGCGCCCGGCGGATATCGAGCCATGTCCAGGACGACGCGCGCCACCGACTTGCTCAAGAAGTCCGGCGTCGCTTTCTCGGTTCATACCTACGACTACGATCCGAACGCGGACCGGATCGGCCTTCAGGCGGCGGAGGCCCTCGGCGAACCGGCAGAGCGGGTGTTGAAGACGCTGATGGCGCTGGTCGACGACAGGCCGGTCTGCGTTGTCGTTCCGTCGGGCAGCGAAGTGTCGATGAAGAAGCTCGCGGCCGCCTTCGACGGCAAGTCGGCGCAGATGATGAAGCCGCCGGATGCCGAGCGGATCACCGGCTACAAGGTCGGCGGCATCAGCCCCTTCGGACAGAAGCGACAGGTGCCGACCGCCATCGACGAGCGCGCGCTCACCCACGACCATGTCTTCGTCAACGGCGGCCAGCGCGGACTGCAGGTGAAGCTCGCGCCGAAGGTGGCGCTCGACGTTCTCGCCGCGAAGGCGGCGCCTCTGGCCGCCGATCGCTGATGACGTAGATCGTGCGCCGGGCGCCTATTCGCCCGAGCGCACCTTCACGTAGCTGCCGGGTGCGTCCTCGATCGCAGACAGGCCGCCTTCGCCGGGGACGCGTGCGGCAACCTTGGGGCCGGAGAGGGCGGAGAGCCACTTGTCCCAGTCGTGCCACCACGAACCGGGAAACTCCTTGGCGCCCGCCTGCCACTCGGCCAGGGTCGGCGGATTCGTCGCCGTCTCGTTCAGCCAATGCTGGTACTTCTTGTTGCGCGGCGGATTGACGACGCCGGCGATGTGGCCCGAGCCCGCCAGCATGAAGCGCACGGGACCCTTGAAGATCTGCGTCGCCTTGTAGACCGACTTCGCCGGCGCGATGTGGTCTTCCTTGCCGGCCTGCAGATAGACCGGGATCGTGATCTTCCTCAGGTCGATCGGCACGTTGTCGACGACCAGGCCGCCTGGCTGGCTGAGCAGGTTCTTCTGGTACATGTTGCGCAGGTAATAGCTGTGTATCGCCGCCGGCATGCGCGTGGCGTCGGCATTCCAGTAGAGCAGGTCGAAGGGGAAGGGATCTTTGCCCATCAGGTAGTTGTTCACGACGAACGACCAGATGAGGTCGTTGGCGCGCAGCATGTTGAAGGTCGTCGCCATCTCGGCCCCTTCGAGATAGCCCTTCTTGCCCATCATCTCTTCGATGCCGGCGAGCTGATCCTCGTCGATGAAGACGCCCAGTTCGCCGGGCTCGGTGAAGTCGACCTGGGCGGTGAAGAAGGTGCAGGCGACGATGCGGTCGTCGTTGCGCGCCGCCATGTAGGCGAGCGTCGTCGCCATCAAGGTGCCACCGATGCAGTAGCCGATTGCCGAGACCTTGCGCTGGCCGGTTGCCTTCTCGATGGCATCGAGCGCCGCCAGCGGGCCTTTCTTCATGTAGTCCTCGAACACCGCTCCCGAGAGGCGCTCGTCGGGATTGACCCAGGAAATGACGAACACCGTGTAGCCCTGTTCGGTGGCCCACTTGATGAATGAATTCTCGGGCTTGAGGTCGAGGATGTAGAACTTGTTGATCCAGGGCGGCACGATCAGCAGCGGAACCTGGTGGACCTCCGCCGTGGCGGGGGCGTACTGGATGAGCTGGATCAGCTCGTTCTGATAGACCACCTTGCCGGGCGAGGTGGCGACATTGCCGCCGACCTTGAAGGCGTCCATGTCGGTCTGCCGGATCGCCAGCTTGCCCTTGCCGCGCTCCAGGTCCGTCAGCATGTTCTGCAGGCCCTTGAGCAGGTTCTCGCCCTTGGACTCGACAGTCGCCTTCACGACCTGCGGATTGGTCATCGCGAAGTTCGAGGGCGACATCGCATCGATGAACTGGCGCGTATAGAAGTCGACCTTCTTGGCGGTCTTGTCGTCGACGCCTTCGACCTCGTTCACCGTACCCTGCAGCCAGCGCGCCGTGAGCAGGTAGGATTGCTTGAGGTAGTCGAAGACGACCTCGTCCTTCCAGGCCGGATCGTTGAAGCGCTTGTCTCCCTTGGCCGGCTCGGCGACCGGGGCGGCCGGCTGCCCCATCATCCGCTGCGCCGTGGCCTGCCAAAGGTTCATGTACTGCTGCCAGAGCTCCATCTGGGCCTGAACCAGTCGGTTCGGGTCGGCCAGCATCTTGGTCGTGAAGTCCATGAAGGTCTGGGTGAGCTTCAGCGGGTCGGCCTGTTGCGGCCCGTCGGCCTTGTAGCGCTCGGAAAAGCCCTGCAGCAGCTTCTGGCTGCGCGTGGCGATATCCTTGAAGGCCGTCTGGAGTTTCTCGGTCTCCTCCGGAGACAGTGCGGAAAAGGCCGTGGGGGCGGGCGTATCCGACATGCGTTTCCCCTTTTGATTCATTGCCTTTAGGGCGTTTCTTGCGGTAATTTCAACGGCCCGGTACCATACCTTGTGTCATGTTCCCGGGTCGCATCCCGCCCCCAATTGGTAGGCTGCGACAACAGACGGGTCAATTTTCCTCTCGGGCTCCGCTAAACAAGGCTTCCCAGGGGCCCAGCAACGGACAACAGACGACAGTGGTGACGACAATGCAGCGACGACAGGACACTAACGGCAGAGGCCGATGGCTCGGCCTGCTCGGTGTGTCCATGCTCGCCTTCGTGGCCGGCTGTGACTGGTTCGGCAGCTCGACGCCGGTGGGTGCGCCGCCGCGTCCGGGGGCGGACCGCGAGGTGCAGCCGAGCGCGGCGCTGCCGGCGCCCAGCGCCAACCGCAGCTATGAGGCCGGGACAGTGGCTGTCGACGAGACACGCGGCGGCGGCGCAATTGGCTCCATTGTCCCGGGCAAGGGCGGCCAGAAGGCCCAGAAGGAAGCCATCGAGAAAGAGCAGATGGAGCGCGACAAGAAGGATCGCGAAGCCCGTCTGGAGCGCGAAGCGGAAGACAAGGAACGCAAGGCGCGGGAAAAGGAAGCCGAGAAGGGGACGGGCGGCGCTGCGCCTCCCAGCGCCGCGCCTGCCGGCGTAGCGCCGCCCAGTGCGGCGCCGTCGATCGAAGCGGCACCGGCTGCAGTACCGCCGCCGGCTCCGGTTTCCACGACGCCGATCCCGGCGCCGGCCCAGCCTGCGACGGACGCAGCTCCTCAGGCACCGGCCGCGCCGGCACCGGAAACGCCCACCGCTCCGGTCCCCGAGAAGCAATCGGCCTTGCCTGCAGGCACGCACTTTGCTGCCGACCGGCGCGTCAAAATCTTCGCCAGCATCTAAGGCGTCGAAGGAAGAACCCATGGACGACTCCGAGTTTCACCGGCTAAAGCGCCTGCCGCCTTACGTGTTCGCGGAAGTGAATGCGATGAAGGCCCGTGCTCGTGGCGCCGGACAGGACGTCATCGACCTCGGCATGGGCAATCCCGACCTGCCGACCGCGCCGCACATCGTCGCCAAGCTCGCCGAAGCGGCCGCCAATCCTCGTGGCCATGGCTACTCCGCCTCGCGCGGCATCCCGGGCCTGCGCAGGGCGCAAGCCGCCTATTACGCGCGCCGCTTCGGTGTCGAACTCGATCCCGAGTCCGAAGTCATCGTGACGCTGGGCTCCAAGGAAGGTCTCGCCAACCTCGCGCAGGCGATCACCTCGCCCGGCGACACCGTGCTGGTTCCCAATCCCAGCTATCCCATCCATCCCTACGGCTTCATCATCGCCGGCGGTTCGGTGCGCCACATTCCGGTGCCGGGCTCGACCTCGATCGAGGAATTCCTGCCGGCGCTTGAGCGTGCCGTGCGGCACGCGGTGCCGAAGCCGCTCGCCCTGGTGCTGAACTATCCGTCGAACCCGACGGCGCAGGTGGTCGATCTCGATTTCTACGGAGCCATCGTCGACTTCTGCAAACGCGAAGGCATCTGGATCCTTTCCGACCTCGCCTATGCCGAGATCTACTTCGACGGGGTGCCGCCGCCGTCGGTGCTGCAGGTGCCGGGCGCCCGCGACATCGCCATCGAGTTCACGTCGATGAGCAAGACCTATTCGATGGCCGGCTGGCGCATGGGCTTTGCGGCCGGTAACAAGACGCTGATCCAGGCACTGACCCGCATCAAGTCGTACCTCGACTACGGCGCCTTCACGCCGATCCAGGTTGCGGCGACGGCGGCGCTGAACGGCCCGCAGGATTGCATCGTCGAGGCGCGCAATACCTACAAGGAACGTCGCGACGTTCTGATGGAAGGGTTGCGGGGGGCAGGCTGGGACCTGCCGGCGCCGTCCGCCAGCATGTTCGCCTGGGCTCCGCTGCCCAAGGAGTTTGCCGAGCTGGGCTCGCTGGCCTTCTCGAAGCTGCTGCTCACACAGGCCAACGTGGCGGTATCGCCCGGCATCGGCTTCGGCGAGCATGGCGACGGGCATGTCCGCATCGCGCTCGTCGAGAACAAGCACCGCATCCGTCAGGCCATCCGCAATATCCGCCAGGTTTTGGCCGACCCCGGTCGGTCCATCGACCTCTACCTGCGCGGCGTTGGGGACAATATCACGCCGATCAAGGCTCGCGCCTGACCCCATCCTGTCGTATCAGGCGCCCCATGAATTCCGCTCTTAGAATTGGCATTGCCGGGCTCGGCACCGTTGGTGCTGGCGTGGTCAAGCTGCTGGCCGAGCATGGCCGGCTTCTCGCGTTGCGTGGCGGCCGGCCGTTGAAGCTGGTTGCCGTGAGCGCACGGCGCAAGGCAAAGAAGCGCGACATCGATCTCTCGGGGGTACGCTGGGAGAACGACCCGATGGCGCTGGCCACCGCGCCGGACATCGACGTCGTCGTCGAGCTGATCGGCGGTTCGGGCGGCGTGGCGCGCCGGCTGGTCCAGAAGGCACTGTCCTCGGGCAAGCATGTGGTGACCGCCAACAAGGCACTGCTCGCCATGCACGGCACCGAGATCGCCATGGCCGCCGAGAAGAAGGGCAGCATCCTCGCCTTCGAGGCAGCGGTGGCGGGCGGTATCCCGATCATCAAGGCGCTGCGCGAGGGGCTGGTCGGCAACCGCGTGCGCCGGCTCTACGGCATCCTCAACGGCACCTGCAATTACATCCTGACGACCATGCGCGAGACCGGCCGCGACTTCGACGTCGTACTGGCCGAGGCGCAGGCAGCGGGTTACGCCGAGGCCGATCCCAGCTTCGACGTCGACGGGATCGACGCCGCGCACAAGCTCGCGGTGCTGACTAGCGCGGCCTTCGGCGCCCGGGTGAACTTCGAAGGCGTGTATGTCGAAGGTATCCGCCGCGTCACCTCGATGGACATCGAGTTCGCCGAGGAGTTGGGCTACCGCATCAAGCTGCTGGGCCTGGCCCGCGAGACCCGCCACGGCATCGAACAGCGCGTGCACCCCTGCATGGTGCCGCTTGGCGCGCCGATTGCGCACATCGAGGGTGTCTTCAACGCCGTCGTCGTCGAAGGCGACTTCGTCGGCACGACCATGTTCCAGGGCCGCGGGGCCGGGCAGGGGCCGACGGCCTCGGCCGTGGTCGCCGATCTCGTCGACGTGGCGCGTGGGCGGCACATGCCGGCCTTCGTCGTGCCGGCCGACCGGCTCGCCGACAAGAAGGTCTCGCCGATGGATCGCCATGTCGGCGCCTACTACATGCGCCTCATGGTGCAGGACCGGCCGGGTGTCATCTCGTCGGTTTCCGGCGCGCTGGCGAAGGAACGCATCTCGCTCGAGTCGATGTTGCAGCGCGGGCGCTCGCAGTCCGGCGAGGTGCCGGTGGTGCTGACAACACACGAGACGGAAGAGGCTGCAATGCGGCGCGCCCTCGCGCGCATTGCCAAGCTCGGCGCTGTCGCCGAGGAGCCTTGCCTGATCAGGATCGAAGCATTCTAGACGACGCCCTAGAAACGAGGCGACGGAGGAGACGATGGCAGAAGACGTGAAGCTCGACCGCAACCTTGCGCTCGAAGTGGTGCGCGTAACCGAAGCAGCGGCGCTGGCGGCTTCCAAGCTGATGGGGCGCGGCGACGAGAAAATGGCGGATCAGGCGGCGGTCGACGCCATGCGCACGACGCTGAATTCGCTGGCCATCGAGGGCACCGTGGTGATCGGTGAGGGCGAGCGCGACGAAGCGCCGATGCTCTATATCGGCGAGAAGGTCGGCCTCGGCCGCGGCCCCAAGATCGACATCGCGCTCGATCCGCTGGAAGGCACGACCATCACCGCCAAGGGCCTGCCCAATGCGCTCGCGGTTATCGCGATGGCCGAGCACGGCGGCTTCCTGAATGCGCCCGACGTCTACATGGACAAGATCGCCGTCGGCGGCGGTCTGCCCGACGGCATCGTCGATCTCGACAAGACACCGGCGCAGAACCTGGCGGATCTCGCCAAGGCCAAGAAGGTCGAAGTTGCCGATCTGGTGGTCTGCATCCTCGACCGGCCGCGCCATTCCGAACTGATCACCAAGGTCCGCGAGGCCGGCGCGCGCATCATGCTGATCGGCGATGGCGACGTGTCGGGCGTGATCGCGACCTCGACCGGCGATTCAGGCATCGACATCTACATGGGTTCTGGCGGCGCGCCGGAAGGCGTGCTGGCGGCGGCGGCGCTGCGCGCCATCGGCGGCCAGATCCAGGGCCGGCTGCTGTTCCGCAACGACGACGAGAAGGCCCGTGCCAAGAAGTGGGGTATCACCGACCTCAACCGCAAGTACTCGATGACCGACATGGCCAAGGGCGACGTGATGTTCGCGGCGACCGGCGTCACCTCGGGTTCGATGCTGAAGGGCGTGCGGCGCTTCCATAACGGCGCGGAGACGCATTCGATCGTCATGCGCTCCAAGACCGGCACGGTCCGCTGGGTCTCGGCGCATCACAACTTCGCAGTCAAGACCGGCCTGCCCAGCTGGGCGTAATCGCCCGACGTTAGGCGTAGCGGCAAGTCGCGTAGGAAGCTGACGTGGCGGGCTGGCAGAGCCACCCGTCCGTATGCCGGTAGTCGACGCCTCGTCGTGGCTGCCGTGCGAAGAGGCCTTCGTATTGGTGCCGGCTCTCGTGAACGCCGCATTCTATCCGGTGACACCGGAGCGCGGACGTCACCCTGCAATGGATCGCCGCCGGCCGCTATCAGGTGACGATCACCGACGATGCCTGGATCGACGTAGTTCAGGACGAACGCCGCTTGCCGATGATCGCTTCCGTCCACCGGAGGGACTGCCCCGGAATCCGCCTCAGCCTGCGGGTCGAGCTCGACAGCAAGCCGCTTACCCTGCAGTTCGGCGGCGCCAAGGTGCGTCGCCTTGGCATCGCGGTCCTTTGCTTGCCCTGACGCGGCGCTTCAGAGTTTCTCGCCGGCCGCCTTCACCACGGCCTCGACGTCGGTGATCCAGACGAGCCTGTGCTTCTTGATGGTCTCGAGCACGCGGCGCAGCGAGGCCGCACCGGCCGGCGTGCCGACCACGAAGGGGTGGATGCCGATCGCCACGACCGTGGCCGGACGCTGCGGATCGGTCTCGGCCTCGCGCGCCAGTTCGCCGATATAGTCGATCCAGAAACGTTCGAGGTCGGCGGGATCCTTGAGGCGTGAGAGATAGCTTCCCATGTCGACCGTGACGGCCGGGTAGGGAACCATCACCAGCTTGCCCGCGGGCGTATCGAGGCGGGACAGCACGTCGGAGTCCATACCGTCGAGCGTGTACTTGATTCCTTCGGCGGCGGTGGCCGGAAACGTCTCGACATTGGGGAAGACGCTGGGGCTCGACCAGCCGGCGGAGCGCACGCCGGTGCTCTTCTCGATCCTGTCGAGGGTCTGCCGCACATAGGCCTTCTGCGCATCGATGCCCTTGTCGAGCGGCAGCATCTCGGTCGAATTGTTGATCCCGTGCGCCACGATTGCCGCCCTGGGCACCAAGGCCCGGAACTGTTTCCAGATCTCGGGATGTTGTTCGGGGAACTGCGCATTGAGTGCGATGCTGAGCGGGGCGTCCTGTTCCTTGAACAGCCGGCCGACCCGCGGCACGCCCCATTCGATGGCGTACTGGCGGAACGATTCGTCGACGACATCGGGCTTGCGGTCCGTCATGTCGGGCCGGAAGTTCGGGCCGTGGTCCTTGCCCCAGACCTCGACATAGAAGACGAAGCAGACCGCGACCTTGCGACCCTCGGGCCAGGTTTTCACCGCGATCTGCTCGCGCGGGAAGCCCGTGACCCAGTCTTTGCTTGCCTGCGCAATCACCGGCGGCACGAACGCCAACACCGCAAGCAGCAGTCCGACGAACAATCTCACCATCATGCTTCCCCGCCCGAAATCTCGCGCGGGAATCTAGCGGGGCTCGTGCGGTAAGTCGTCCACAGCGCATTCGCGCTAAGGTGGCCCTCATGTCCGATAGTGTCATTTCCAGCGACGCGAGGGCCGAGCGCGCAGCGTTTCTCGGCATCGAACGTTCGTTGACGGGCCGGCGCTGGGCAGCCCGGCTGGCCGACGAGCGCACGGCGCTCGCCATCGGCCAGCGTCACGGTCTGCCGGACGCGATCTGCCGGTTGCTGGCCGCGCGCGACGTGGGGCTGGAGGCGGTGCCGGATTTCCTCGATCCAACCCTGCGCAAGTTCCTGCCCGACCCGTCGCATCTCAAGGACATGGATGCCGCTGTTGCTCGTCTGGTGCGCGCCGTTCGCGAGGGCGAGCGCATCGTCGTGTTCGGCGACTACGACGTCGATGGCGCGACCTCGTCGGCATTGCTGCTGCGTTTCTTCCGCGCCATCGGCGGCGATATCGGCGTCTACATTCCCGACCGCCGAAAGGAGGGCTACGGGCCCAACGCGACCGCGCTGGTGAAGATCAAGGAGGAGGGCGCGTCCGTCGTCGTCACCGTCGACTGCGGCGTCACTGCCTTCGAGCCCCTGGCCGAAGCGAGGCGCGCCGGGCTCGACCTGATCGTGATCGACCATCACATGGCAGAGATTGCGCTGCCTGAAGCCATCGCCGTGGTCGATCCAAACCGCCTCGACGACGAGAGCCCGCACAAGCAACTTGCCGCCGTGGGGGTGGCCTTCCTGCTGGCGGTCGGCGTCAACCGCTCCCTGCGCGAGGCCGGCTGGTACGGCACGTCGCGGCCGGAACCCGATCTGCGGCAATGGCTCGATCTCGTGGCGCTGGGCACGGTGTGCGACGTCGTCCCGCTGGTCGGCGTCAATCGCGCGCTGGTGCGGCAGGGGCTGCAGGTCATGACGCAGCGGCGCAATGCCGGTCTGGCGGCACTCGCCGACGTGGCGCGGCTGAAGGAACCGCCGGGCGCCTATCACCTGGGCTTCCTCCTGGGGCCGCGGGTCAATGCCGGCGGGCGGGTCGGGCAAGCCGATCTCGGCGCGCGGTTGCTCTCCAGCGACGATCCGCACGAGGTGGGGGCGCTCGCGCTCCGGCTCGACGAATTCAACGCCGAACGCCGCGCCATCGAGCGCGAGGTGCTCGACCAGGCGATCGCCCGGATCGAGGGGCTGTATGGCCCCGATCGCAAGGGCCTGCCTTCGGTGCTGCTGGTCGAGAGCGAGGGCTGGCATGTCGGCGTGATCGGCATCGTGGCCAGCCGGCTGGTCGAGCGCTACGGCCGGCCGGCCTTCGTGATCGGCATGGACGGCGAACTGGGCAAGGGCTCCGGCCGCTCCGTGCGCGGCGTCGATCTCGGCGCGGCGGTGATCGCGGCCCGGCAGGCCGGCCTGCTGGTGAACGGCGGCGGCCACGCCATGGCGGCAGGTCTCACCGTGGCGAGGCCGGCCTTGCCGGAGCTGGCGCATTTCCTCGACACGCGGATTGCCCCGCAACTCGGTGCAGCACCTGCCGTGCGCGAACTCGGCATCGACGCCGCCCTCGCGCCGGCGGCTGCGACCCAGGAGCTGGTCGAAATGATCGAGCGGGCAGGGCCGTTCGGCGCCGGTAACGCGCTGCCACGCTTTGCGCTGACCGGCGTGCGGGTGAGCTATGCCCAGCCGGTGGGCGAGGGGCATGTCCGTTGTACCCTGGTAGGCGCAGAGCGCGGCCGGATCGAGGCCATCGCCTTTCGGGCCAACCAGACCGCCCTGGGACCGGCCTTGCTCGATCCCGCGCGGCCTGTGCTGCATGTTGCAGGCGCCCTGCGGATCGACCGTTTCGGTGGTCGGGAGAGCGTACGCCTGCAAATCGACGATGCCGCCCCGGCAGCCGGTTCCGTTCTGGGCTGAGCCTGCTTTGCTTGATTTAGCAGCCTCTTGCGGGTACACCCTGCCGCCGGCTTCAGTCCCCTTCGTCTAGAGGCCTAGGACACCGCCCTTTCACGGCGGCGACACGGGTTCGAATCCCGTAGGGGACGCCATCCCTGTGCAAAAGAGAGAACTTCTGCACAGGGGCTTTTCACCGCTGTTTCGAGCCTAAGGTTCAGCGCGTCTGTCTGTATGGTTACAGCTGACGCCTGCCGGCCGTCATCAGCATCGCGCGGTTCGTTGACGGTAGCCGTCGTAGTACTGGCTCCCGCAGGGGACGCGCTGCTGAACGACGTCGTCGCGATATCCGTTCTGACCGCGGTTCGTCACGGTCACCGTGGCCGTGCCGTCGTTCCGGTAGTAGTACGGGTTGCTGTAGTACGCTGGTGCAGGCTGATAGTAACGCGCCGGTGCCGGCTGATAGTAGCCCGTCGGTGCGGGCTGATAATAGCCGCGCGGCGCGGGATAGCTGTCGCCTTGGCATGCCGTCGCGCCCATGCCGATACCCGCAACGAGAAGCAGCCTCGGAAGAAGCCTCAACATCTCTGTTCCTCCCAGCAGATGCCTGAGCGCACCTGCTTGTCGGTCACTCTGTTCAGTCATTCTGTCTTCTTAAAGACGGAAAACGGTCTGAGGAGCGAATAGGTTGCTGCACATCGCTTCGGCGCAGCCGGCGCCGCTAACTGGCACCCCGAATGCCGCTTTCCTGGCATAGTTCCGTCACTATGGCCCGCTGCCGTAGCGTGCTGCCGATTTCGACGAGGACGAAGTCCGGCTTCTCCGTCGTACCGGCGATGACCCCGATGAAAGGCGCCAGGCCGGGAAGGCGGCCTTCGCTGTTGCGGCCCTCGACCAAGCCGCACACCGTCACTTTCCCACGACTGTTGAGGGCGGCTCGCATCTCTCCGAATCGGGCCGAGGGGCCGTCCTTGAGCCACATCATCACCCCAACGACGATGGCTTCCTGCTGGAGTGGAGTCAGAGGAACGGGCCTGCCGGCCTCGATCGATTCTCCAGGTGGCGCCGGCGGAAGATCGCTATAGGGCGGCTGCAGGGTGATGGGGTAATGCGAAACGTCGGTCTTGCATCCACACGCGAGCAGGGCTGCGACGAGCAAGAGATGGCGCAGCACTTGCACAGTGGATCTCCCCAAAAAGATCACTGAACTCCTGGCGGGTTCAATGCTGCCTATTTCCGCCGGGTACGTCCAGCTGAGCCACCGCCCGATCTCCGGCGGAGCATCGTGTGCCGGTAACTAAGGCAGCCTGCTCCTCTGGAACGACTTCACCGCCAGCGCGGCCACCAGTCCGCCGAGCGCTATGCCACTGAAGCCGATGACGATGGCCAGTATCTGCGTAAGCGGTCGGGTCGGCACGTAATCCCCATAGCCGATCGTAAGTCCGGTGATGAAGGCGAAGTAGAGGCCCTTGCCGATGCCCCAGCCCTCGATCAGGCCCACGATTGCTCCCAGGACCGCCTGCACCACGAGCAAGCTCGATAGCACGGGCCAGGTGATCCGGATCCCTTCTAGCAAGGAGTACAGGTAGTGGCGGCGCAGCTCTTTCGGAGAACGATCGGGCATCGGTGCTCAATCTCCTGGCCCTGGCGAGGTAACGCCAATGAGTGACTTCGTCCGGATCCTAGGCGGATCGTCGACGGAAGAGGCGGTCGGGCAGGGCTTTCAGCGTTTCGCGGGTCCTCTGGAACAACACGTAGAGTCCGGGAATGACGAAGATGCCCAGGCAGCTCGCGGCCAGCATGCCGCCGAAGACGGCCGTTCCGACCGCACGCTGGGTCGCCGCACCTGCGCCGGTCGCAATGACGAGTGGCACCAGGCCGACGATGAAGGCGAAGGAGGTCATCATCACGGCGCGGAAACGCAGGCTCGCCGCCGTCGTCGCCGCGGTCACGACATCGGCACCCTTCTCGCGTTCGGCCATGGCGAACTCGACGATCAGAATGGCGTTCTTGGCCGCGAGGGCGATCAGCACGACGATGCCGATCTGGGCGAAGAGATTGTTGTCGAGCCCGCTCAACCACAGCGCCGCCATGGCGCCCAGCAGGCCGGCCGATACCGACAGCAGCGCCGCGACCGGGATCGCCGTGCTCTCGTAGAGTGCGACGAGGAACAGGTAGGCGAACAGGAGGGCAAGGGCGAGGATGAAGCCGGTCTGCCCGGCAGCAGCCTTCTCCTGGAAGGCAGTCCCGGTCCATTGGTAGCTGTAGCCGGCGGGAAGTGCCGTCTTTGCCAGCATTTCCATGGCAGCCATCGCCTGGCCCGAGGAATAGCCCGGCGCCGGGCCGCCGTTGATGGTGACGGAGCGCAGGTTGTTATAGCGGATGACCTGGGCGGGCGCGGTGACCAGGCGTATCTCGGCGACCGCGCGAAGCGGGATGAGTTCGCCGGAGGCGTTCCGTATGCGCACGCGATAGACATCGCGGGCGACGCGTCGGTCGCTGGCTTCCGCCTGGACCTTCACCTGCCAGGTCCTGCCGAACAGGTTGAAGTCGTTGGCATAGTAGCCGCCCATGGCGGTCTGCAGGGCATCGAACACGTGGGCGATGTCGACGCCCAGGATCTGGGCGCGCTCCCGGTCGAGGTCGAGATAGATCTGCGGGGTTGCCGCTCCGTATGTCGTGTAGACGCCGGCCAGCTCGGGAACGCTCTGGGCTGCCGAGACGAGACCGCGCGCGGTCGCGGCCATGTCGGTCGGCGAGGCGCCGGTGCGGCTTACGAGCTGGAACTCGAACCCGGCCGACGTGCTGAGGCCGATGATGGGCGGCAGGTTGAACGGGATGATGGTCGCGGCCGCAATCCGGCGGAAATCCTGGTTGAGCTGGTCGAGGGCGGCGAACACCGACATGCCGGGGGCCTTGCGCTCGTCGAACGGCTTCATGGCCGCCACGAAGAAGGCCCGGTTGGGCAGGTTGAGGCCGTCGAGCATGCTGTAGCCGCTGACGGTGAGGAGGTTCTGCAGCCAGGGCTTGCCGCGCACGATTCCCTCGACCTGCTCGACGACGGCCAGTGTCCGGCTCGTCGACGCGGCATCCGGCAACTGGATCTCGCCCATGAAGGCGCCCTGGTCCTCGTTGGGCAGAAAGCCGGTGGGAACGATGCGCGCGAGTCCGCCGGTTCCGGCGATGAAGGCAAGTGCGAGGAGACCTGCGATCAGGGCGCGGCGGGCCAGCGGCGTGGCAAGGCGCACATAGCCGTTGCGGCTGGCATCGATGCCGCGGTTCAGGCGGGCGATGATGCCGCCGCTCTTGCCGCGGTGGCGCAGGACGAGGGAGCAGAGTGCGGGGGACAGGGAGAGGGCATTGATGGCCGAGATCACCATAGATGCCGATACCGCCACGGCGAACTGCTGGTAGAGCTGGCCGGTGATGCCTGGAATGAAGGCCGTCGGAACGAAGACCGACAGCAGGACCAGCGTGATGGCGATGATCGGGCCCGTCACCTGGCTCATGGCCTTTTCTGTGGCCTGTGCCGGCGTCAGGTCCGGTTCGGTCTCGAGGATATGCTCGACCGCTTCGACCACGACGATGGCATCGTCGACCACGATGCCGATGGCGAGCACCAGGGCCAGTAGCGAGATCGTATTGGCCGAGAAGCCCATGGCCAGCATGACGGCGAAGGTGCCGATCAGGGCCACCGGCACGGCGATGATCGGAATGATCGTGGCGCGGAAGTTCCCGAGAAAGACGAAGACGACGATGCCTACCAGGATGAATGCCTCGAAGAGGGTGTGGATCACGCTCTCGATGGTGGCCTCGACGAAAACCGTGGTGTCGTACATGACGTCGTAGGCGACATCCTCGGGCAGCAGCGGGTCGAGTTCCTTCAGCGTCTCGCGGACGCCCTTGGCCGTAGCCAGCGCGTTGGCGCCGGGCAGCAGGTAGATCTGGATGCCGGCAGCCGGCTTGCCATTGTAGCGGCCGACCGAGTCGCTCGACTTGGCCCCCAGCTCGACACGTGCGACGTCCTTCAGCCGGACGACCGTGCCTTGCGTGTTGGTGCGGACGACGATGTCCTCGTATTCCTTGACCGTCGACAGGCGGCCTTTGGTCGTGATGTTGAGTTCGAGTTCGACAGGGCCCATCAGAGGGGCCGCGCCCACACGCCCGACCGCGGCCTGGATGTTCTGCGACTGGATCGCCTTCACCACATCGTCGGTCGAAACTTCCAGGCTTGCCAGGCGGTCGAGCGAAAGCCAGGCCCGCATCGCATAGTCGAGCGGGCCGAACAGCACGGCATCGCCGACACCGGGGACGCGCCGCAGGTTGTCGAGCATCTCGATGGTGGCGTAGTTCGACAGGAACTGGCCATCCCGGCTGCCCTTGGGCGAATGGACTGCCACGAGCTGCAGCAGGGCCGAGGACTGCTTCTTCACGGTGACGCCATTGCGTTTCACCTCCTGCGGCAGTCGTGCGGATGCCTGGTTAACGCGGTTGTTGACGTTCACCGTGTTGAGATCGGGATCCGATCTGACAGCGAAGCTCACCGTCAGCGTGTAGCTGCCGTCGCCGCCCGATACCGACTTCATATAGATCATGCGCTCGACGCCGTTGACCTCGGCTTCGATGACCTGGGCCACCGTCGCCTCGACCACGGACGCCGAGGCGCCGGGATAGGTTGTCGTCACGCGCACTTGCGGCGGGACAATGTCGGGAAACTGCGACACCGGCAGCGCCGACACGGAGATCAGGCCGGCGATTGTGATGACCGCCGAAATGACGAAGGCAAACCGCGGTCGGCGAATGAAGATCGAGGAGATGGTCATCGATCTGGCGCTACGGCTGGCCGGAGGGAGGGGCCAGCTCGGGCGCCACGGTCATTCCCGGACGAACTCTCTGCTGGCCCTGGACGATGACCTTCTCGCCTTCCTTGAGGCCGTCCTCGACGACGACGAGCCCGTCGCGCTCGGCGCCGACCTTGATCCGGCGCTGCTCGGCCTTGTTTTCACGATTGACGACGTAGAGATAGTATCCGCTCTGGTCCGACGCGATCACCGATTGCGGTACCATCACGACTGTGGCGGCCTGCTTCTCCTCGAGGATCACCCGGACCGTCTGCCCGTCGGTCAGGCGGCTGTCGGCATTGGGAAAGCTGGCGCGGAGCGTCTGGCCGTCGGTGCGCGGATCGACCTGGACGTCGATGAAGTCCAGGGTTCCGCGCTCGGGATGCAGGCTGTCGTCGGCCAGCCGGACACGCGCCGTCAAAGCTTCTCCCGACGCCCCACCGCGCCGCGCTTCGAGCAATTCGCGTTGCGTTACCGCGAACAGTACCATCATGGGCTGTTCGGCCACGACGGTGGCCAGAATGCCGGAGTCCGGCCCCACGACATTGCCCGGCGGAACGTTGGCGCGGCCGATCCGACCGGCGATCGGCGATCGAATCTCGGTGTAGGAAAGCTTGATCCTGGCATCCTTCAAGGCGGCATCGGCCTCGGTGAGCGCGCCCTTGGCGCCAATGAGTTCAGCTCGACGCTGATCGAGCGTTTGCTGAGTGCCCACGTTGGTACGGGCCAGTTCTTCGGCGCGCTTGAACTGCACTTCGGCATTGGCGACCGCGCCGACGGCGGCGGCCCGTTGACCTTCCCGTTGCTCCACGGCCGCCTGATAGGGTTCCGGCTCGATCAGGAAGAGAAGCTCGTTCTGCTTGACGAGGTCGCCGTCCTTGAACTTGCGCGGGCCCAGGAAGCCCTGGACGCGCGCCCGCAGGTCCACCTTGTCCAGAGCTTGCGCGCGCCCGATGAATTCGCGCTGCACGGCGAGGGAGCGCGCTTCGGCGGGTTGGACGAGGACCGCGAGAGGGGCGGAAGCGGGCTGCTGACCCACCGCAGCCGTACTGACGGTCAGCAGCATCGCGAGCAGCATTGCCGGGGATGCCTTCATGATCGGTCTCCCTGGGCTCTGGCTCAGCGACCCTTGGCCGGACGATACAGGAGCATCACACCGTCCTTGACGGCGAGGGGCGTGATTTCGCTGTCACGTCGCGCATCCCGCCAGATGGGAGGCGTTGCCTGCGGGTCGACGGGGACGCCGTGGATCCCCTGGAGCAACTTTTCGATCAGATCGGGCGTGGCACCGGGAAAGAACACGACGGTTTGGATCAGGTGATCGCCGGCATCGAAGGCGAAGGCGGCGGACGCGGGCATGCCGACCATGGTGATGCCGTCGACGAACAGCGACGGTGCCGCACCCCCCGGCAGTCGCGCGCAGGCGGGCACCTGGGGCTGGCAAGGCGCCGTTCGCCCGCCGCTGGCGGAGGCGATCTGCCTCGAACTCAGGCCCCATTCCGCGTACTGCCACCAGCACAGGGCCGGTGTCGCCTGCGCGATGACAAGTACGGTTGCCAGGGCAAGTATCCGCATGCCGCCTCCTGCGTTTGTCGGGATCGTAGGGGCTGGCCCGGCTGCACTCGTTGATTTAGCTCAAGGCTGCAGGCACGGGTGGTGAATAGGCTCAACCCATCCGGGCATGCGGCCCGGCCGCCCGAAGCCTCGGGTGAGACGCGGGCAAATTCAGTGAGGGGAGAGGCAATGTTGCTGAAAAATCGTCGAACGGCCTTGAAACTGTTGAGCGGTGCCGCAGTCGCTGCGGCCGGCATGCCGCTCGCGGCGAGGGCGCAAGGTGCGGATCTGACCGTGCCGAACCGCTACCAGAACTTCAAACGTGGCACGATTCACAGCATGCATCCCGAAGCTCGCAGCTTCGTGATCATCTGGCAGGATCTCGGCCGCGTGAAGATGAAGGCTGCGGACCTGGTGACGAACTTTGCGTCGCTCAGAGTCGGGCAGACAGTCGACGTCCACTGGTACGACTATCTGGACTTCCTGATCGCCAAGACGACGCCTGCCGTGACGGCACGCGCGAAGGCCATGCTTGCGGAAGGCGCGCGCCTGGATGGCATTCCCGGGGCCCGACAGCGGATCAACCTGTGGCAGATGTCGGGCATGTGCACCCGGGTCGATACCGCAGGTAACGTCGTGTACCTGATCAACGCTTCCGGCGGCGAGCCCGACAAGCCGGCCCCCGACAGCGGCGAGGTGATCCAGATGCCGCAGATCGTCACCGAGGAGGGCAAGGCCGCCCTTCGCACCCTGAAGCCCGGCGACCAGATCACGACCGTGTTCAGCCAACAGACTGCGATCCAGGTGACGATCATCCGCTAGATGGCGTAGCCGGGTATTGCAACAGGGAGGCGGCCCAGACGCCGCCTCGGGAGATGCCGTGAAGGTGCTGCGCAGCATCCTGTCGGAGGCGCCACTTGCCTGGCTGCTGTTTGCCGTGCCGATAACGGCGTGGGTCCATCACGCGCGGCCCAATTCGCCCTTGCTGGTCTTTATCCTGGCCTGCGTCGCAATCGTGCCGCTGGCCGGGCTGCTGGGCCTCGCGACAGAAAAGCTCGCGGTCCGGACGGGCGAGGGGATCGGCGGCTTCCTCAACGCCACGCTCGGCAATGCCGCGGAACTGATCATCGCCCTGGTCGCTCTGCGGGCCGGCATGCTGGACGTGGTGAAAGCGTCGCTCACCGGTTCCATCATCGGCAACCTGCTTCTGGTGATGGGAGCAGCCTTCCTGGCCGGCGGCCTGCGCTACAAGGTCCAGCACTTCGCCACCATCGGCGTGCGCACGCAGATCGGCATGATGGCTCTGGCCGCCGTGGCGATCCTGGTCCCTTCGGTGTTCGCGGCGATGGGCGCGGGGGAGTTCGTCAAACGGTCCGCCGCCTTCAGCGTGATCGTGTCGATCATCCTTCTGGCGGTCTATCTCTGCAGCCTGGCCTTCACCCTTCGCAGCCATGCCGACCTGTTTCGGGGCGAGGAGGCCGAGAGCGGCGGCGATCATCGCGGTGCACCGTGGCAGGTCTCGCTGTCGGTCGGCGTGATGGCCGTCGTTACGGTGCTGATCGTCTGGATGAGCGAGATTCTGGTCGCCACGGTCGAGCAGGCGTCCCACGCGCTGGGCCTGTCCAGCCTGTTCGTGGGTGTGGTCGTGGTTGCCGTCGTGGGGAACGCGGCCGAGCACAGCACGGCCATCATGGTAGCGATGCGCAACCGCATGGAGATGGCCGTCGGCATCGCGATCGGCAGCAGCACGCAGGTGGCGCTCTTCGTGGCGCCGCTGCTCGTCCTGCTCAGCCTTTGGATTGCACCGGAGCCGCTCAGTCTGGCCTTCACGGGCGTCGAGGTCTTCCTCGTCATGGCGGCGACCTTCGTCGCCTCGATCCTGATCCTCGACGGCAAATCGACATGGTTCACGGGCGTTCAGCTCATTGCCATGTACCTCGTCATGGCAGTGACGGTGTTCGCCGTGCCGGCGTGAGCGGGCATTGCGGCAGGCGAAGGCATCGAACAGCGGAGGCATGGATATGCGTATCTTGATCGTAGTGCTGGCCGTCGGCGGTCTGGTCGCCGGTTGCGAGCAGTTCAACAACATGAGTACCGGCCAGAAGGGGGCCGTGACAGGGGCAGCCTTGGGGACGGGCATCGGGATGGTATCGGGCGGCAGCTTCGGCCAGGTCGTAGGTGCCGGCCTGATCGGCGGTGCCGTCGGCTACATTGGCGGCAGCGCCATTGGCAACAAGTAGATGAGCGTTTCGAAGGCGGGGCTGGATCGCCAAATTACACTTGAACTACTGTCGTCGGCGCTCGGCGCCGGTACAACCGCCGGTGTGGATTCAGAGTGTGTGCACACTACACTGCATGACACGCGGCAGTACGATTGATAATATTGCGCCGTGAATTCAAAAGCCTATCTCCGTCAGCCCCGGGGGGTAGCGCTCACGGGGCCAAAACAGGCAACCGACCTGCCATGCGACCATTGCTTCGGCAGGCACCTGAATCTTTGCAAATCACTGGATGAAGACCGACTTCAGCAGTTGCTGGGGTTAGGGAGCATTCGTCACTGGCATCGGCACCAGATCCTTTTCCGCGCGGGCGATCTTGCCTCGACTTTCTTCAAGATCAGAAAGGGCCTGGTCTCGGTTTCCAGGACGCTCGACGATGGCCGCCGCCAGATCGTGGCGGTACGGGTTCCAGGCGACTGCGTCGGCTATCTGGACACCGACGGTCACTACACGTTCGAAGGAGAGGCCCTGACGGACGTCGAGGTCTGCTCGTTCGACAGGCGTCGGTTCGATGCTCTCGTGGCGGAGAATCCCGATCTGGCCACGGCACTTGCCGCCGCGCTGTCGAGTGCGCTTGCGCAGTCGGGGGAGTCCATGCTCGTCGTCGGCAAGCTGCGTTCTACGGAACGGGTAGCTCATTTTCTAGGCAAGATGGCATTGCTCCACCGCGAGCTGTACGCGAAGCCGGGCCCGTTCCAGCTCTATATGAGCCGCAGCGAGATCGCCGATCTGCTGGGCCTCACGATCGAGACCGTGAGCCGTTCGATGACCAAGCTAAAGGAGCGGGCAGTCATCGGCCTGATCGAGAGCGACGAAGTGATCGTTCTGGATCATGCGAAGCTTCGAGAGATCGGCAAGATCGACGGCAGCGGCCAGCCAAGTGCGATTGGCTGATCCTCGCCTTCTTCGATATGTCTGCGCGCCGGCGATACAATTGTCCCTGTCCTGGTCGGGGCGAGGTGGATCATGAGCTGGCCATTCGGTCTTCTGCGCCTCTGGGCGATCGCCTCAGCCATATGGCTGATCGGATGGACGCTGTTTGTCCGCCAGAAGTGCCTTTCCAACCCGGACAGCTCATACCTGTGCATGCACGATGGGCGGGGCCTGCAGGATGCACGCGGTGCTGTAGCTTCCTGGGGACCGCTCGAACTCTATCTTCTCGGCTTTACGGTTCCTGTTGCCGTGCTGGTTCTCGGGGCCGTCATCGTCTGGCTTCTTCGCCGCTCGGCACGCTAGCACTGTGACATGACGGCGACATGTCGTAGCCTCTTGACTGAGATCAAGACTCGCAACCGGAGGGCGACGATACTGCCGATGTCCAACTTCGGGTAGGCAACGTGCCGACATCGCCCAACCTCGATTTCTTCCAGGAATATTGGTTCGACGCCTGGCAGCGGTCGATCCTGATGCTCGATACGCTGCGCGAGCGCGGCAACATCTACCTTGAGCAGTCCGACAAGGAGGCCCCCAATGTGCTGGGCTTCGCTGTCGAGGTCGTGCGCGATGGCCGCACGCTGCCGCAGCCGGTCAATTACGTGCTCGTGCGGATCGTGCCGCCGGAAGGCACGGTGCTCGATCCACTCAAGCCGCCTTTCGTCGTCGTCGACCCGCGTGCCGGGCACGGGCCCGGGATCGGCGGCATGAGGCAGGAGAGCGAGATCGGCGTCGCACTGGCGGCAGGCCGTTCCTGCTACTTCATCGGCTTCCTGCCGACGCCGGTGGCCGGTCAAACTATCGAACATGTTTGCGCCGCCGAAGCCGCATTCCTCGAAGAGGTGGCCAGCCTGCATGCCGATGCCGAGGGCAGGCCGGTGATCGTCGCCAACTGCCAGGCCGGCTGGCAGATCATGATGATGGCTGCGGTTCGCCCAGAGCTGTGCGGGCCTCTGGTGCTCGCCGGATCGCCGCTTTCCTACTGGGCCGGGGTACGCGGCCGCAATCCGATGCGCTACCTCGGCGGTACGCTGGGCGGGACATGGCTGACGGCACTCGCCGGCGACCTCGGAAACGGCATCTTCGATGGGCAAGTCTGGTCGCCAACTTCGAATCGCTGAACCCGGCAAACACCTACTGCAGAAGCCCTACAACCTCTACTCGAAGGTCGATACCGAGACGTCGCGCTTTCTCGACTTCGAGACCTGGTGGGGCAGCCCGGTCCTGCTGAATGCCGGCGAGATGCAGTGGATCGCCGACAACCTGTTCGTCGGCAACAAGCTTACGTCGGGCGAAATCCGCACGTCCGACGGCGTGCGCGTCGACCTGCGCAACATCCAGTCGCCCATCGTCGTCTTCTGCTCCTGGGGCGATAACATAACGCCACCGCAGCAGGCGCTGGGCTGGATCACCGACCTCTATGTCGACGAGCAGGATATCGTCGCGAACGGACAGACGATCGTCTACACGCTGCATCAGACGATCGGGCACCTTGGCATCTTCGTCTCAGGCAAGGTCGCGACCAAGGAACATGCCGAGTTCGCTTCCTGTATGGAGATGATCGACATGCTGCCGCCCGGCCTGTACGAGGCCGTGATCACCGAAGTCGACGAGAATACGAATCGTCCGGACCTCATCCACGGCAAGTATCTCTTCCGGCTGGAAGCGCGGACCACCGACGATATCCGGGCGCTGGGCGCCAACAGCCCGGAGGATGACCGCCGATTTGCGACCGCGGCGCGCGTATCGGAGGTCAATCTCGGCCTCTACCGCACGGTGCTGCAGCCCATGGTCCGGGCCATGACGAGCGAGCAGTCGGCCGATCTCCTGCGGGAGGCGCACGCCAACCGGCTGCGGTTCGCTGCTTTCTCCGATCGCAACCCGGCGATGCGGCCGGTGAAGGAACTGGCCGCGGCCGTTCGCGCCGATCGCAAGCCGGTTGCACCGGACAACCCGCTGCTTGTCTGGGAGCGGGTCGCCTCCACGTGGATTTCGACCTGCTGGGAGAACTACAGGCTCACGCGCGACGCCATGACGGAAGCGTCGTTCCTGGCAACCTACGGATCGCCGCTGCTGCAGTCGCTCGTGGGGCTCGGCCCTGGCACCGAAGCGACCGGGCCGGACAGGGATCTGGTCCGGGAGGCAAACGCTGCGCGCCGGCAGGCCGACCTGGAAAAGCACTTCGACGTCGGAGGTCCGGCCGAGGCCGTCATCCGGTCGATCATGTATGTCCGGATGCCGGAACATGCCGTCGACGAGCGAGGTTTCGCCGCTTTGCAGGCCATCCGGCAGGTCCAGCCGGCCAACCGGCGCCTCAGCCGCAGCGAAGCCAAGACATTGCTTCGCGATCAGTACCTGTTGCTGCGATCCGATGAGGAGAGGGCGATTGGAGCGCTTCCGCGGCTGCTGCCGCACGACGAGCGTCAACGCGAGATTGGCTGGCAGGCTATCCAGGACGTGACCATGGCAAGCGGCAGTCTGTCGGACGAAGGGCAACGGCGCTTGCAGCGCGTTGGAACGCTGTTCGACATCAAGCCGAAATCGACGCCGGGTGCGGGGCATGCCTGATGTCGCACCGCCCCAAGCACACGAGAAGTACCAGCGGCTGATCGCAGCCGCCCAGAAACATCCGGCGATGGCGACGGCGGTCGTGCACCCATGCGATGCCGTATCGCTGGAGAGTGCCAGCGAAGCTGCGCGCATCGGCCTGCTGAAGCCGATCCTGGTCGGGCCTGTGGCCCGCGTGCGGGACGTGGCGCAGCGCGCCTCGATCGACATTGGCGCTTTCGAGCTGGTGGACTCGCTCCACAGTCATGACTCGGCCGCCAAGGCAGTCGAGCTGGTCCGGGCCGGCGAGGCCGAAGCGTTGATGAAGGGCAGTCTCCATACTGACGAGGTCATGGGAGCGGTCGTGGCGCGCGACAGTGGCATCCGGACGGCCAGGCGCATCAGCCATTGTCTCGTGATGGACGTGCCGACGCACGATCAGGCGCTGATCATTTCGGACGCCGCCGTCAACATCGCGCCAACGCTCGAGGTCAAGGTCGACATCGTGCAGAATGCCATCGACCTTGCAAAGGCCCTCGGGATCGAGGTGCCGCGCGTGGCGATCCTCAGTGCGATGGAGACGGTCAATCCCAAGGTACCGTCGATCGTCGAAGCCGCCGCCTTGTGCAAGATGTCCGATCGCGGACAGATCACCGGCGGGGTACTCGACGGGCCGCTGGCGCTGGACAATGCGATCAGCGTCGAAGCGGCGGCCATCAAGCAGATCGTTTCACCTGTGGCCGGCCGCGCCAACATCCTTATCGTGCCGGATCTGGAAGCCGGAAACATGCTGGCCAAGAGCCTGTCGTTTCTTGCGTCGGCAGATGCGGCCGGAATAGTGCTCGGCGCCCGTGTCCCGATCGTTCTGACGAGCCGGGCCGATTCGCTGTCGACCGGGCTGGCCTCCTGCGCGGTAGCCAGCCTGGTGGCCGCTGCGCGCCGGACGCCTGCTGCGGCCGTCAAATCGTGAGGGTGCCATGAGAGAAGCCATCCGGCCGGTTCTGACGGGCCGCAAGGCACTGGTCGTTGGAATTGCCAACGACCAGTCCATTGCCTACGGCTGCGCCCGGGCATTCCGCGACGCCGGGGCCGACATTGCCGTTACATGGTTGAACGAGAAGGCGCGGACTTACGTCGAGCCCTTGGCCGACGAACTTGAGGCGCCGATCAGGGCAGAGCTGAATGTCGCCGTGCCGGACCAGCTGGAAGCCGTCTTCGAGGAAATCTCACGAAAGTGGGGAAAGCTCGACATCCTCGTGCACTCGATTGCATTTGCTCCCATGGACGATCTGCGCGGCGGGTTGCTGGACTGTTCGGCCGAAGGGTTCGCCAAGGCGATGGACGTTTCCTGTCACTCGTTCGTTCGCATGGCGCGCTTGGCCGTCCCGCTGATGACGGACGGCGGCACGATGTTTGCCATGAGTTACTACGGTGCCAGCCGGGTGGTGCCGAACTACAACGTCATGGGGCCGGTCAAGGCGGCACTGGAGGCTTCGTGCCGCTATCTCGCCTACGAGCTGGGGCCTCGCGGTATTCGGGTGCATGCCATCTCTCCCGGTCCGCTCAAGACCCGGGCGGCGTCCGGTCTCAAGGATTTCGAGCTGCTTCTCAACGAAGCCGCCAAGAAGGCGCCGCTGGGCGAACTCGTCGACATC